>OQWM01002694.1_pt1 | contig 12014 bp, 13 predicted proteins | sample 1691531 | NCBI WGS metagenome assembly OQWM01 (sample SAMN03418257, study PRJEB22391) | human gut metagenome | biome: human-gut; feature: organic feature; material: feces | host: Homo sapiens | place: Tanzania | collected 2013-01 | reverse complement strand
TGTTGTTTGGCTTCAGGCTGGCGATATTGCGATAAGCGTTGATACTTTGCCCAAAGAAAGTATTTGGAGATTTGAAGAAAATTTATGCACAGATATTATAAATGAATTCTATGGAAACAGTAAAAGTATTAAATATAGATATTCAGAACATTACTCGTCAGGAACTCTTGGAAAATCTGAAGGAGGGTGTTCTTGTGACTCCTAATCTTGATCATCTGATTAAGCTTCAGAAGGACAAGGAGTTTTATGATGTGTATCAGAAGTCGGAATGGGTAGTATGTGACAGTAAGATCCTCTACCTGTTCGGTAAGTTGTTGAAGACTCCAATCAAGGAAGCGATTCCGGGTTCCAGCTTCTTCACCTCTTATTATATGTATCATAAGGATGATGCAGACTGCAAGATTTTCTTGCTTGGTGCTAAGGAGGGTATTGCAGCCAAGGCAATGGAACGTATCAATGAGAAGGTAGGTCGCCAGATGGTGGTAGGTGCTCATTCTCCTTCCTTTGGCTTCGAGAAGCATGAGGATGAATGTGAGGAGTTGGTTCGCATCGTGAACGAGAGTGGTGCGAATGTGCTGCTCGTTGGTGTGGGTGCGCCTAAGCAGGAGAAGTGGATAATGAAGTATCGTGATAAGATGCCTGGAGTAAAGGTGTTCATGGCTTTGGGTGCTACCATTGACTTCGAGGCTGGAACATTGAAACGTGCGCCTAAGATTTGGCAGAAGATTGGTATGGAGTGGCTGTATCGTTGCATGAAGGAACCAAAGCGCCTCTTCAAGCGTTACTTCGTGGATGACATGCAGTTCTTCTATTACTTCGGTAAGCAGCTCTTGGGAATATACAAGGATCCTTTCCGAAAAAAGTAGGATTACTTTCTTCGGAAGAACTTACATAGCAAGGCTATCGGAAGGAGGATGATAGCTGCTATGTAGGATAATATGATGCGTATGGCTTGTTTCATGCGTGCAAAAGTACAACTTTATGTTGAAACAACAAAAGATTTTCTTTGATTTCTTGCGATTCTGCATTGGTTCTGTTAAGGAGATACCTGATTCCTTGAAGGAGGCGGATTGGATGGAGCTGTATGCTATTGCCAAGAAGCAGGCTTTGCTTGGTGTGCTGTTTCATGGTATCCAGCGGTTGCCAAAGGAGTTGGCACCGGAGCAGAAGCTGTTGATGCAATGGATGGTGATGGCGGAAATGATTCGAAAGCAGAATATCAGACAGTTTCAGAATTCCGTGAAGGTTTGCCAAAACTTCGAGGACGAGGGCTTTGCTAACTGTATCTTGAAGGGGCAGGGGAATGCGTTGCTTTATCCTGACCCTTATATGCGAACGCCTGGAGATATAGACATCTATCTCACTGGTGGCAGGAAACGAGTGATGCAATATATAAATAAGGTGTGTCCGAATCAGGTGATGCGTTATCACCATGTAGACTTCCCTGTGATGAAAACGGCAATAGAGGTGCATTTTACTCCTTCATATATGTTTTTCCTTATTCATAATAGCAGGATGCAGAAATGGTTTAAGGAGGTGATGGATTTGCAATGCTCGAATGTAGTTACATTACCAGATGGGTATGGGGAAATTACTGTGCCAACGACGAGCTTTAATGTTATATATATCCTCTCTCATCTCTATCGCCATGTGTTCACTGAGGGTATTGGCTTACGTCAATTAATAGACTACTACTTTGTTTTAGTGAAGAGTGAAGAAGGAAGAGTGAAGAACCTGACGGCATTGCAGCGTGAGCTGAAATTTCTTGGTTTATGGAAGTTTGCTGGGGCTGTGATGTATGTGCTGCATGAAGCATTGGGGTTACCTGAGGCGAAAATGATTGCACCTATTGATGTGAATGAAGGTCGTTTTTTGTTGGCTGAAATCATGCAAGGAGGCAATTTTGGTCAATATGACACTCGACTTGGAAGCAAGGAGAATGAAGGCAAACTTCATCGCTATCTCAGAATGAGTTTGCGCAACTTACGCTTCGTGAAGCATTATCCTACTGAGGCATTGAGCGAACCATTGTTCAGAACTTGGTTTGCCTTATGGAAGAAGATACATGGAATAAGATAATAGATATACGGGCGAACGGATCCCTCTCCCATTTTTTGAGCTACTTTTCGGTGATGGAGCTTAGTAGCCCGTTTTTACTATAAGAAATAGACGGAATGCAAATAAAGAAATTAGAAAATGAACTATCTGAATATGTAAGCGAATGGCTTGATGCACGATGGCAACATTGGTCTTATGTCTATAAATCTATTCATCGGGATAGAAGAACAGGTATCTATAGATTGAAACAAGGTGAAAAACTTTTGGATTACCTAAATTCCATTATGGGAAATATTGAAGATCATTTGGGTATGGATAAAGGACAACACCTGATTCCTTCAAAGTTTTCTTCTATCAATCAATTCGCTCAGTTTCTTCAGAATTTCACTCAATATCTCCGAGACAACTATTATCTTATTAAGACAAATTTCAATAAGGAGCAAACAGACATTATCGTTGCTGATATTGCTAATATGGTTAATGAGATTATTGAGATGTCAAATCGATGCTTATACATTATATTAGTTGATGACAATGTTCCAATACCATATCAACAAGTTAAGAAAAGCTTGTATAATGGCGATGTCAAAGTGTTCATCAGTCTGCTTAATAGTATCATAAAGAGCATACCCTATCTCATACATAAAGAGAAATTCAATGAGGGATATTTCCATTCTTTCTTCCATGTTGCATTAACGATGATAGGTATGCGTCCTTTATCAGAAGTGGCTACTTCCGATGGTAGAATAGATATGGTTATAGAATGTCCAAAGGCTATCTATATCATGGAGTTCAAGTATTCATCGAACGACAAAGATCTGTCAAAGGTAGCTTTGGAACAAATCAAAAGTAAGAAATATCACCAACCATATATTATACAACAGAAGCCGATAGTTGGAATAGGTTGTTCTTTCGGTGAAGGAACACGAGAAATAACAAATTATAGGGATGAGACTTTGTATGTTCCTGGAATCACCCTTGTCTAGTTAACGATGATAATATGAAAGCAAATAATTATATTCATCAGCTGAGAGATGAAAGGGCACTTATGCTCTTTTCTTATCTTCAGATATTGCCTGAAAATTCTGCATTCTCAGAAAGGCTGATGGCTTGTTCTTTACAGGCTATCATTGATTTGAAGCATCATCACAAATTGAATTGGAATGTCTTGGAATATACCCTCTAGTGGATATGTATTGGATTCCAATTAATAATAACAGTTCATTTGATATAAAACAATGCCAAGATACTTATTTCAAATAATAGAAAAATGTTTTCAAGATGCAAGAAATATAGTTGTTGATCCAGATGTTGATTTTCTTTTAGAAGAAAGTGATTGGAATGATTATGGATTCATTACGATGTATGGAGTTCATGTTACAGCCAAGAGAAGTAGAAATAAAAAAAATACTTATCTTGGTAGTATCAGAATTATGAAGATTGACCAACAAATAGGAGAGAGAAATCTCTTGAGAGAAGAATTTCAAAAAAATCATCTTCAATTTCGTAAACTTCCTAACATATTTGTTTCATTATCGATGGATGTGGATTTCTACGAGAATTTACAAACATTATTACGTACTCCTGAAGAAAGACTTGATTTTTCATGGTCTTTAAATATGATATTGGGTGATGACGCACATGAATATAATGATGTGTATCAGTTGTTATGTTTTAATAAGTCATTATTGCGGGATTCTACAATAAATGATTTTGCATTACAGCAAGGACGAAAAATCATGTTGAATCAAGAAATTTTGTTTGATTTAAGAAGTGAAGCTTTTAAAATAATATTTCCGTTATCTAAAGACTACGTAGAGTTTGATTTCAATGCCGTTAAAGAAGCTCCTGTATCAAATACGATACCCAATGGAATTATTGCTCTAATTGGAAAAAATGGATCAGGTAAAAGTACTATACTGTATGAAATTGCAAAGATATTATATGCCTCACCTGACACAAGACGTTTAATTGGAAATAAAGTAGGTAGATTAGAAACAAATGCTATCGGCATATCTAAACTGATTATGTTTTCTTATAGTGCCTTTGACAATTTTATTCTACCAGGTAGTACAAAGCAAGAATGCCAAATGTTACTCGATGGGCTTTTAAATCATACAGGAAGATTTGTCTTCTGTGGAATTAGAGATGTTTATTATGACATGAATGAACTTTATGAAACTAATCGTAGAATGAAAGATGAAGAATTTATAAATCTTACATCTGAATCAAGAATTAAATGTGTCAGACTTAAAGAACCATCTAAATTGGGAGAAGAATTTGTATATGCTATGTCTAATTTTGAAGAATCAGATAAACGGCTTTGGATCAATTTCATGATTTCGGTTAGGGATAATCAGCCGGAATTTTGGCAAGCAGTAGAGCAAATTAGCCCCCCTATCCTCTATAAGAAAGAAGATTTGGAAGAACGATACTTGACCATATTTAATGGTTTATCTACTGGCTATAAATTTGTCATGCATGCGATGGCTCACTTAATCTCTAATTGTGAAAATAACAATCTCGTTCTTTTCGACGAACCAGAGAATCATTTGCAACCTCCGTTGTTATCTTTTATGATTAATGAAATGCGTAAAATTCTTGCTCAGTATAAATCAGTTATGCTTATTGCTACTCATTCTCCTATTATACTGCAGGAAATTTTTGCGAAAAACGTAAAAATCGTAAAGAGAGTTGGAAAAGTAAGAACTTTTTCTCAGCCTAAAATAGAAACTTACGGAGAAAGTTTTGGTGCTATAGCTTCAGAAGTGTTTAATCTCAATTCTGACAATACTAGTTATTATAGTACAATAGAGATGCTTTATGAAGAGTGGAATATGGATAAGTTAGAGTCATTAGGTGAAATGATATCTTCTTTTGAGCATAGACTGGGTAGCCATTTAAGTGCTCAGATGGAGGCTTTTCTAATCAGTAAATATGTAAAAAATCATAAGTAATAACATGTGGCGTTTAGATAAACCTTCCTTGCAAAAAGCTAAGGATGATTTGAATAATATTGTTGCACATTGTCTAGCCATAGACAATGCGGACAAAATTGCTTTTGAAAATCTTTATGATGAATATGATCGTAAAGGATACATTAGTGAAGAATATCATCTTAGTTTTTCGAGTGCTCATCCTGCTCAAGTAAAAGCAATGTATGGGCAATATAGAAAATTGGGAGATAAGCAAGAGTATGGCTATATTCGAGAAGAACTATCTGAAGCTGCAGATACATGTCCGTATTGTGGCTTTGGAGAGCCTGTTACGTTAGATCACTATATGCCGGAAAGTATTTATAAGGAATTGGCAACATGTAGGCTAAATTTGGTCCCGATTTGTTGGAAATGTAACAATAAAAAACTTGATAATGATTATCAAGGTTTTTCACATGTTTATTATCAGGATTTTCCAAAAGGAGTTATTTTTTTCAAATGTAAGGTCGTTGCTAATGCTAGTGGATTAATTAGTTTTGATTTTTATATTGATGGTAGGAATCTTGATAGTTCTCTCGTTGAAAAACTGGAGAATCAAATTGAAGTAATTGAATTAAGTAAAAGGCTCAACAAGGAATGTATAACTTTTATTACGTCAAATTTTGTTATAGAGTCATTAGTGAATAACGAGGCCCTAAAGTTTTTTATTTCTGATAGGTTGAAAAAAGCAACTGACTATTATGGAAATAATGATTGGCATACAGCATTACTGCAAGGCCTGTATGATTGTAAAGAATTCGATATAGGTTGTTTGAAGCAATTTATAGGGAAGAACAAAAGGAAAGTTTTAGTATAACTATATCCTGATCTAGTCGGCTATCTTGGTTGCAACTAGGTGCTTATTTGAAGTTGTCAAACTTTAAGAGTAAGTGCTCGAGTTCTGGGACAATATGAGTTGTAAGTATTCGGTGAATGCCGTATTGTGCGCATAGATAAAGTTTCGTACCTTTGCACCGTGATTTTAAATTATTCAAATTATGGTACAAGGCTAGAAACAATTAAACAGCAACCCAAAGTTCGCCGAGGTTGTAATCGGTGACAATGAGGCGAAGGAAATCATCGTCAACTTTCCATCTTTCGTCCGGGTGTGGTATTCGGAAAGGGTGAGAATGGTAACTTCACCAAATTGTATTGGGCTATCCGTGGTCATAAGTTTGCTTATCCTGGCAGAAAGGATACCATTAAGGCTTGTATCTATGTAAAGGAGTTGGTTCGCTTCATGCTATGGAAGGTGGAAGAAGGGGTGAACACGAATAACTCGAATAACACGAATGGGGCAGACGGGAAGTCTGCTAAGGGCGTGGAGATTTATAACTGTTGCTTCGAGCCTGCTTATACTATTCAGCATATTGTTGAGGCTATGAAGAAGGTAACAGGTTTGACTCAGTTTGTTCCTGATATTCCTAACTGGGTTATCATGCCTATTGCAAGAGCTGCCATGCTTCTTGGCTCGCCAATGGGTATCTGTCCTGCGAGAGTGAAGAAACTCCAGATTTCGACTAATATCTGTGGTGAGAAGTTGAAGTACTGCGGTTATCAGTTTAAGTGGAGCTTCGAAGAAGCGCTTGCTGACTGGTTCGAGGATAATGACAGGAAATATCTGAAATAAGGCTCACGCAGATTCCTTCTTTGTTTTTCTTGTCCCACAGATTGCACGGATTACACAGATTTTGGGACCTGTGCGGGCTGGGACCGCCTGGGGAAGAGAGAGTTTAGAGTTTATAGTTAATAGTTAATAGTTTACAGCTTATATCCAGGGAATTGGCTGATGAGTTGCAGATTTTTTCTGATTTTCTTGGTGATTTCGAAGAATATGTGTAATTTTGGCGGCAAGTTATAATATAAAAGATAATTTATCCTAAAAAGAAAGGACTTTTAACTAGTTATTGAATTAAATATATTATATTTGCACCATGATGGATAAGAATGAAATTTCACTAAGAATTATTGGCAAGAATGGGGATGAGCCGCTTTCTCCTGCCAATTTTGACATCGGGCAAATTCGTTTTCTGCTCGATGAAGTGGAGAATTTGTTGTATCCAGACAAGAAAAAACGAAAGGATCGCCCGACTATTTCCTATGAAATGAAGGCCGGTTCTGTCGTAAATATCTTTAGAACTTCCATGCAAAATGTACTCTTGGTCTCTTCTATGCTAGGTGTAATAGAAGAGGAAAATGGGTATATTGATAAGTTGGAGGTGGCAAGTGCACAAGCTATAGAAAACTTACAGTCTTTTGCTTTGCGCTATAATTATAATATAGAGATTGGAACTTCCGACAAGCCAGATCGCATTTTTAAAATAACTCCTACTACTCATTATGTTCGTCGTGAGAACATCATGGTGGATATAGAGTGCTATTATTATGGGACTTTGACTGATGCTGGTGGAAAGGATAAGGCTAACATTCATTTGGATACTAAGGAGGCTGGTTCTTTGACCATTCGTACAGATAAGGAATATTTGGCTGGTTACCAGGGAAATCCTCTTTATAAGAAGTTTGGCGTGCGTGTTCGTGCCAAAAAGAATGTTCTTACGGGCGACATAGATAAATCTACTTTATCTTTGGTGGAGTTATTGGATTATCAGCCGAAGTTTGATGAAGATTATCTTATGGGTTTGATTCATAAGGCCACTCCTAAATGGAGGGGTATCAATGCTGATGAATGGTTAAATGATGTAAGGGGAGGAATTGCCTAATGGAACAGAATTGTGTACTTTTGGATACAAGCTTCTTTATTCGGTTACTGAATGAGGAAGATCCTTTACATCATAATGCCTTGGGATATTTTAGATATTTCCTGGAGCATGATTTCGTGATTAAGATTAGCACCATCGCCATAGCTGAGTATTGTGTGAGAGGGGAAGTGGATGAACTTCCTCTTAAAAACATGCTTATAGTTCCCTTTAACTTTGACCATGCTCAGAGAGCTGGAAAGATGATTGCTGAGGTTTATGCGGAAAAGAAAAGGCGTGGTGCTACCATTACTCCTAGGGCTGTTGTTCCTAATGATACAAAAATGTTCGCACAGGCTGATGTAGAGTCTGATATCAATTTCTATGGTACAGCAGATGTGGAGTGTAAGAAAGTTTATGATATGATAAAGAATGCTGAAGGTAATTTGTCTTTCAGCTTTATAGACATAACTATACCTCACTATCAATTCTTTGGAGAATTACACTTTGAAGACTAGAAAACAAGGGTGTCGAGATTTATAACTGTTGCTTTGAACCTGCTTATACCATTCAGCATATTGTGGAGGCTATGAAGAAGGTAACTGGTTTGACTCAGTTTGTTCCTGATATTCCTAACTGGGTTATCATGCCTATGGCTAGAGCTGCCATGCTTCTTGGTTCGCCAATGGGTATCTGTCCTGCGAGAGTGAAGAAACTCCAGATTTCTACTAATATCTGTGGTGAGAAGTTGAAGAACTGCGGTTATCAGTTTAAGTGGAGTTTCGAGGAGGCGCTGAAGGACTGGTTCGAGCCTGATGATCGTCGCCTACATATGTATGTATGAAACGGCCTTCGCCTGCCGGGCATCCTTCGTAAGCGAACGTGTTCCTTATGCAAAACTCGGGATTTCCGTCGTCGCTTTTGAGTATGGACATCGCAAAGTCATAGCTGCCGTTTTCCACGTTCATGATCCCTGATATCCTCGGGGTGAAGTTCGGATCATCAGGCTCGAACTCGCGCGTGCGAAGCGCCTGCTCGAACGTCTTTCCCTCTGACATCAGATCGTATACCGTGTCTGTCTGGTCGCCGTTCGTCACGATCGTCGAATTCCCCAGCACTCTTACCGGCGCATATATTATCAGGCTCGGATCGCTGAGCTTCGAAGGATCGAACGCTTCCGTCCTGATGCCCTCGTCCTGTGTCACGAACACGCGATTCCTGCTGTTCACGCTCCTGCCCATGATGAAATACGCCGTCACCGCGTATCTGCCGTCTTCTGATTTTCCTATTACTATGCCTCTGCCCGGGTACGCATTGCTGCTGAGCAGTGATGACAGTGATTTTTTCTGCATTGTGATCTACTCCCTTCCATCCCAGCAGTAGGTGCAGAGCTTGCATTTGTCCACTCCTATCGCCTTGACTGTATCCTCGAGATCCTGGAATCTCAGGCTGTCGAACTTGAGTCTCTTCCTTATCTCCTCGACCATAGCCTGGTGCTTCTCGGTCTTGCCGTCCGCGTACTCGGCAAGCAGCTCCTGCGAGATCTCATCAGCTTCGATGCCCTCTAGATCGCGGATCACTCGTCTCGTGATGAGCTCGAGGTCGCTTACCGAACGTGAAAAGTTCAGGTATTTGCATCCGTACATTATAGGCGGACATGCCGACCTCACGTGTATCTCTTTCGCGCCGTTGTCTATCAGGTAGCTGACCGTCTGGGAAAGCTGCGTCCCTCTTACGATCGAGTCATCTATCAGCACGAATTTCTTGTCCTTTATGATCTGGAAAACCGGCACGAGCTTCATTTTAGCTATGCGGTCTCTCGCCTTCTGGTTCTGAGGCATAAAGCTTCTCGGCCATGTCGGCGTGTATTTGATGAGAGGTCTAGCATAAGGCACTCTCGATTTATTGGCATATCCCAGCGCGTGAGCCACTCCGCTGTCCGGCACGCCTGCAACATAGTCCACGTCCAGGTCCCCGTCCTTTTCCGCCAGGAGTCCGCCGTTGCTGTTTCTCATAAGCTCGACGTTGCGCCCTTCGTATATCGAAGTCGTATATCCGAAATATGTCCACAGGAACGCGCAGATCTTCATCTCGTTCTGCGGATCGGCAACTGTCTCTTCACCGTCCGCCGTGATGAATGCGATCTCTGCCGGTCCCAGCTCGCGCTTGTATCTGTACCCTACGTTTATGAATGCGAATGACTCCGAAGCCGCGCAGTACGCGCCGTCTTTCTGCCCTATGATCAGCGGCGTCCTGCCGTATTTGTCTCTCGCCGCATAAAGTCCTTCCTTCGTGAGTATCAGCATCGTCATGGATCCGTCGATCTTTGCCTGTGCGATCTTGATGCCGTCCACGAGATCCTTTCCCGTGGAAACGAGCGCCGCCACGAGTTCCGTGTTGTTTATGTCTCCGCCGCTCATCGACATGAACTGTCCGGACATGCCGTCCAGCAGCTCCTTTACGAGTTCGGCTTTATTGTTTATGCGCCCTACTGTAGTGATGGCGTAGTCTCCCTGCCTGCTGTGAACTGTCAGCGGCTGCGGGTCGCCGTCGCTTATCGCGCCTATTCCCATCTTTCCGGACATTTCTTCTATGTCTGCTTCAAATTTGCTTCTGAAAGGTGAGTTTTCTATATTATGGATAGAACGCTTGAAGCTGCCGCTGTCCTGCAGCACGCACATTCCTCCGTTCTTGGTCCCAAGATGTGAATGGTAGTCTGTGCCGAAGAACAGATCCATCACGCAGTCCTGTTTAGAAACAAAACCTATTACTCCACCCATTAAATTGCTCCTTTCATTAGTGTGTCGATCAAAGATCGACATCAGGTTATCCCTGCCAAGGGGTTTCATTAGTGTGTCGATCGAAGATCGACATCAGGTTATCCTGTAAGGGTTTCATATATTTGTCGATCAAAGATCGACATGGTGATTTCCCTGTAAAGGGCTTCATTTATTCGTCAGCTCTAGAACCCGAGCTCCTCGTCGATCAGTATCACTTCCGCCTCCATATTCATCATCGGCTCCCACATCACGACAAGTCCCCTGCATATGCGGTCCGGACTCTTGCAGTCGTAGCACTTATCCGCATTCACTGCACAAGGTGTTTTCCTTCCGAGCTTCCTGGCATTCTTCGGCGACGCGATGTTCCTCGCGCGCCAGAGCGCATCATCATATGTCTTCGCCAGCTTATTTCTTCCCACGATATAATATATCTTCTCGTGTCCGTAAAGCGTCGAAGCGACACGGTTACCCGCGCCGTCTATATTGATGATCTCGCCCGTCTCTGCAAGACCGTTCACCGAAGTCAGATACACCTGTGCCGATGCTGCATCCGCTCTCGTTTCAGGCCCCGTCTCCCAGTGCCAGTACACCGTACTGCCTTCCGAAAGCCGATCATAGAGCCCCAGCTCCTTTATCGTCATCGAACCGCCGATACCGACGCTCTTTCCCTTGAGCTCTGCCACAAGATAGTCCGCAGCCTCTTTGCCTGATCCGAAAGAACAGACCTTGTATCCGCGATCTCTGAGGTTTTTCTCCACCGTGCTGAAATCTGTCATGATTTATCTCTCCTTTGCAGCCGCCGCTCATGAAACCGCGATCTCATGCTCCGGCGCCATATCTTTTTTTCTCACATACATATAATATACCAGACATGCCAGCAGTGTAAAGGCTGCAGCGAATGCCGTAGAAATGCCTATGTTGAAAAGCCTCGGCGTTTCCTGAACAGTCGCATACCAGGCACACGGGATCTTTACGAGAAAGATCGCACACAGCCCCTGCGCCATCACGAATGTCGTACGACCGCAGCCGTTGAAATACCCCGTCATACAATACGCAGCGGAAAGCAGCAGACATTCGAACGACGTTGCTTTCAGGAATTCCGCAGAAGCCGCGATGACCGCCTGCGATCCCGCGCTTTCCGCATCGCTGATGAACAGCGACGACAAAGCATCCCCGTGGAAAAACGATATGTAAAACATGATGCATCCAAGCACCAGCGCGCTGGCCATGCCGCTCCACATAGCGCGTCTCGCACGTCTGAACTTTTCCGCGCCTATATTCTGAGCGACGAATGCTGAAACCGACTGCATGTACGCCATCGGAATAAGAAATATGAAGATCACCAGTTTTTCAGCGATGCCGACGCCCGCGGACGGAGTCACTCCCAGCGTGTTCACCAGCCCGATTATGATCAGATACGACACTTCACTGCACGTATCTGAAAGCGCTATCGGTGCCCCCAGTCTGATGACCGCCGCCGTCGTTTTTCTCCGCAGTCGCAGATG
>OQWM01002690.1_pt1 | contig 12022 bp, 21 predicted proteins | sample 1691531 | NCBI WGS metagenome assembly OQWM01 (sample SAMN03418257, study PRJEB22391) | human gut metagenome | biome: human-gut; feature: organic feature; material: feces | host: Homo sapiens | place: Tanzania | collected 2013-01 | reverse complement strand
TGGAAGCCACCGTCCTGCGTCTGGAGTATGACCCCAACCGCAGCGCCAACATCGCTCTCATCGAGTATGAGGATGGCGAGAAGCGCTACATCCTGGCTCCTGTCGGCCTGAAGGCTGGTCACAAGATCATGACCGGTCCCGACGCCGATATCCTGCCCGGCAACGCTCTGCCCATCGCCAACATCCCCGTTGGTACTGTGATCCACAACATCGAGCTGCATCCCGGCAACGGCGCTCAGCTGGTGCGTGCCGCCGGTACCTCCGCTCAGCTGATGGCTAAGGAAGGCGATGACGCTCAGATCCGTATGCCCTCCGGCGAGGTCCGCATCGTGCGTACCAACTGCTATGCCACCATTGGCCAGGTCGGCAACATCGAGCACGAGAACATCAACATCGGTAAGGCTGGCCGTAAGCGTCACATGGGTTGGCGTCCCACCGTCCGCGGTTCCGTCATGAACCCCAATGACCACCCCCACGGCGGCGGCGAGGGCCGTGCCCCTGTCGGCCGTTCCGGGCCTGTGACGCCTTGGGGCAAGCCCGCCCTGGGCTACAAGACCCGCAAGGGCAAGAACCCCACCAGCAAGTTCATCGTCAAGCGGCGTAACGAGAAGTAAGGAGGCAAGGTAATATGAGCAGATCTATTAAGAAAGGCCCTTATGTTGCCCCTGAGCTCCTCAAGAGAGTCGAGGCAATGAACGAGAAGAACGAGAAGAAGGTCCTCAAGACCTGGAGCCGCAGCTCCACCATCTTCCCCGCTTTCGTTGGCCACACCATCGCTGTCCATGACGGCCGGAAGCATGTGCCCGTGTATATCCAGGAGGATATGGTCGGTCACAAGCTGGGTGAGTTTGCTCCCACCCGCACCTTCCGTGGCCACACCAAGGATAAATAATTGAAGGAGGATGCTGAACATGGAAAACAAAACTGCTAAAGCGTATCTGCGCTATGTCCGCATCTCTCCCCGCAAGATCCAGATCGTCTGCGATCTGATCCGCGGCAAGGATGCCGGAACCGCTATGGCCATTCTGGCACAGACCCCCAAGGCTGCTTCCGAGCCCCTGACGAAGCTGCTGAAGTCCGCCGTGGCCAATGCCGAGAACAACTTCGGCATGGACCCCGCCAAGCTGGTGGTGTCTGAGGTGTTCGCCACCCCCGGCCCCATCCTCAAGCGTATGATGCCCCGGGCTCAGGGCCGCGCTTACCGCATTAACAAGCGCACTTCTCACGTCACCCTGGCTGTGACGGAAAAGGCATAAGAAAGGGAGGAGACAGTTTATGGGACAGAAAGTTAATCCCCATGGCCTGCGGGTCGGCGTCATCAAAGACTGGGATTCCCGTTGGTATGCCAGTGAAGAGAAGGTCGGCGACCTGATCGTCGAGGATCAGAAGATCCGCAAGTATCTCAAGAAGACTCTGTACGGTGCCGGCGTTCCCAAGATCGAGATCGAGCGCAGCAACGACATCGTTACCATCTATCTGCACTGCGCCCGTCCCGGTGTTGTCATCGGCAAGGGCGGCGAGCAGATCGAGCAGTATCGTCTGGCTGTGGAAAAGATGATCGGCAAGAAGGTCAAGCTGAACATCGTGGAAGTCCGCAACCCCGATATGAACGCTCAGCTGGTGGCTGAGAACATCGCTCAGCAGCTGGAGAAGCGTATCTCCTTCCGCCGGGCTATGAAGAAGGCCATGCAGCAGGCCACCCGTCTGGGTGCCAAGGGCATCAAGGTCACCTGCGGCGGCCGTCTGGGCGGCGCAGAAATTGCCCGTACCGAAAGCTATCACGAGGGCACCATTCCCCTTCAGACCATCCGTGCCGACATCGAGTACGGCTTCGCTGAGGCTGCCACCACCTATGGCCGCATCGGTGTGAAGGTCTGGATCTACAAGGGCGAGGTCCTCAACACCACCCTGCGTGCTGCCGCTCCCGAACCCGCTCCCCGTGAGCGTCGTGAGCGCCGCGGCAATGGCGAGCGCCGCCCCGGCAACGGTGAGCGTCGTGAGCGCCGCAGCGGTGATCGTCCCAATAACCGCAGAGAAGGAGGTAATCGCTGATGCTGCTGCCTAAAAGAGTAAAGTACCGCAAGGTTCAGCGTGGCCGTATGACCGGCGCTGCCTCCCGCGGCAACAAGGTTTCCTACGGTGAGTACGGCATCCAGGCTCTGGAGCCCGGCTGGATCACCGGCAACCAGATCGAAGCTGCCCGTATTGCCATGACCCGTTACACCAAGCGTGGTGGTAAGGTCTGGATCAAGATTTTCCCCGACAAGCCTTACTCCAAGAAGGGCCTGGGCACCCGTATGGGTTCCGGTAAGGGCGCTCCTGAAGGCTGGGTAGCTGTTGTTAAGAACCAGAAGGTGATGTTTGAGATCGGCGGCGTTTCCGAGGAAGTCGCCCGCGAGGCTCTGCGTCTGGCGCAGCACAAGCTGCCCATCAAGACCCGTATCATCACCAAGGAAGCAGAAACTGAGATTGGTGGTGAATAATGATGAAGGCAAAGGAAATCAAGAATCTGTCCGCTGAAGAGCTGAACAAGAAGCTGGACGAGCTGAAGAAGGATCTGTTCATGCTGCGCATGCAGCATGCCACCAATCAGCTGGATAACCCCATGCAGATTGCCGCTGTCAAGAAGGACATTGCCCGCATCAAGACCATTATTCGTGAGAAAGAGACCAACATCTGAGGAGGGAAACAAGTATGACTGAAAATACCAGAGCTTTCCGCAAAACCAGAATCGGTCAGGTTGTCTCCGACAAGATGGACAAGACCATTGTGGTTGCGATTGAGGACAGCGTGCAGCATCCTCTGTACAAGAAGACCATGAAGCGGACTTACAAGCTGAAGGCCCACGACGAGAACAACGAGTGCGGCATCGGCGATACCGTTGAGGTCATGGAGACCCGTCCCCTGTCCAAGGACAAGAGATGGAGACTGGTCAGAATTATCGAAAAGGCTAAGTAAGGAGGTCGGCAGAGAATGATTCAACAGGAAAGCTACCTGAAGGTTGCCGACAACACCGGCGCTAAGGAAATTCACTGCATTCGCGTTCTGGGCGGCTCCAAGCGCAAGACCGGCAACATCGGTGACATCATCGTTGCTTCCGTCCGTAAGGCTGCTCCCGGCGGTACTGTGAAGAAGGGCGAGGTCGTCAAGGCCGTCATCGTCCGCACCAAGCGGGGGGTCCGCCGTGAGGATGGCAGCTATGTTCGTTTCGACGAGAACGCCGCCGTCATCATCAAGGACGACAAGAACCCCCGCGGCACTCGTATCTTTGGACCGGTGGCCCGTGAGCTGCGTGAGAGAGACTTCATGAAGATCCTCTCCCTGGCGCCCGAAGTCATCTAAGGGGGAACCGAAGGAATGAACATTAAGAAGAACGATACCGTTATCGTCCTGTCCGGCAAGGACAAGGGTGTTAAGGGCAAGGTCCTGGTGGCCATGCCCAGCGAGAACAAGGTCATTGTAGAGAAGGTCAATGTCGCGACCTGCCACACCAAGCCCCGCCGTCAGGGCGAGACCGGTGGCATCGTCAAGAAGGAGACCCCCATCCGTACCTGCAAGGTTGCCCTGTACTGCGAAAAGTGCGGCAAGGGCGTCCGCGTAGGCTACAAGATGGACGGTGACAAGAAGGTCCGCGTCTGCCGCAAGTGCGGCGCCGAAATCTAAGAAAGGAGTAATCTATTATGGCTAACAGAATGAAAGATACCTATGTTGCTGAGATCGCTCCTGCTCTGAACAAGAAGTTCGGCTACAAGAGCGTTATGCAGATCCCCAAGCTGGACAAGGTGATTGTGAACGTCGGCTGCGGCGAGAGCAAGAACAATGCCAAGGAAATTGAGGCCATCTGCAAGGATATCGCCACCATCACCGGCCAGAAGCCTGTTACCTGCAAGGCCCGCAAGAGCGTTGCAAACTTCAAGGTCCGTGAAGGTGAAACCGTCGGCGTAAAGGTCACCCTCCGTGGCGACAAGATGTACGAGTTCCTGGACCGCCTGTTCAACGTGGCCCTGCCTCGTGTCCGTGACTTCCGCGGCATCAACCCCAACTCCTTCGACGGTCGGGGCAACTACGCCTTCGGTCTGAAAGAGCAGCTGATCTTCCCTGAGATCGAGTACGACAAGGTGGACAAGATCCGTGGTATGGATATCTGCATCTGCACCACCGCTGCCACCGACGAGGAAGCCAAAGAGCTGCTGACCCAGCTGGGCGCTCCCTTCACCGCTTGATTAGGAGGATTAAGGAAATGGCTAAGAAGTCTATGATCCTGAAGCAGCAGGCTGAGCCCAAGTTCTCCAGCCGCCGCTACAACCGCTGCAAGATCTGCGGCAGACCCCACGCTTACCTGCGGGATTACGGTGTTTGCCGTATCTGCTTCCGTGAGCTGGCCTACAAGGGCCAGATCCCCGGTGTCCGCAAGGCCAGCTGGTAATCTCGTTTCCGAGTAAGGTCGACAACAATGTGAAAAGATTTGGGAAGTCCCGGGAAGATGGACGGGTGCCCCTGGGCGCGCGTCGCATTCCCCGGATACCCCCAAACTTGAACGGGTTAAGCCCGTAACTTCTTAAAGGAGGATATTAACATGCAAATCACCGATCCCGTAGCAGATATGCTGACCCGTATTCGGAACGCTAACTCTGCAAAGCACGAAACTGTGGATGTCCCCGCATCCAACCTGAAGAAGTCCATTGCCCAGATTCTGCTGGACGAGGGCTACATCAAGGCTTACACCGTTGTTGACAACGGTAACCAGGGCGTCATTCACATCACCCTGAAGTATCTGGCCAAGAAGCAGGCTGTCATTTCCGGTCTGCGCCGTGTTTCCAAGCCCGGTCTGAGAATTTACGCCGGTGCCGAGGAGCTGCCCAAGGTTCTCAAGGGTCTGGGCATCGCCATCGTCTCCACTTCCAAGGGCGTTATGACCGACAAGAAGGCTCGCGAACTGCACATCGGCGGCGAAGTCCTGGCCTTTGTCTGGTAAGGAGGATTCGGAAATGTCTAGAATTGGTAAGAAGCCGGTTATCATTCCGGCAAACTGCACGGTTGATATTGCCGAGGGCAATGCTGTCACCGTGAAGGGCCCTAAGGGCACCCTGAGCTACACCTTCCATCCCGATATGATTCTGAAGGTTGAGGGCAATGTGCTGACTGTTGAGCGTCCTGACGACGAGCATCTGCACAAGTCTCTGCACGGCCTGACCCGCACTCTGCTGCACAACATGGTTGAGGGCGTTGAGAAGGGCTACACCAAGGAGCTGGACGTCAACGGCGTCGGCTACCGTGCCGAGAAGAAGGGCACTCAGCTGGTCATGCGTCTGGGCTTCTCTCACGAAGTGATCGTGGACGAGATCCCCGGCATCTCCATCGAAGTTCCCACCCCCAACAAGATCATTATCAAGGGCATTGACAAGCAGGCTGTCGGCCAGTTCGCTGCCGAAGTCCGCAGCAAGCGTCCCCCCGAACCCTACAAGGGCAAGGGTATCAAGTACTCCACCGAAGTCATCCGCCGCAAGGTTGGTAAGACCGGTGGTAAGAAGTAATGGAGGTGTGCCGAAATGGTCAGCAAAATTGATAAGAATGCAATGCGCCTGAAGCGGCATGTCCGTGTTCGTGGCAAAATCTCCGGCACTCCCGAGCGTCCCCGTCTGAACGTGTTCCGTTCCAACGCGAACATCTACGCCCAGATCATCGACGACGTGAACGGCGTTACTCTGGCTTCCGCCAATACGCTGGAGAAGGAATTTGAGGGTCTCACCGGCAACTGCGAAGGTGCCAAGAAGGTGGGCGCTGTCCTGGCAGAGCGTGCCAAGGCAAAGGGCATCAGCGAGGTCGTTTTCGACCGCGGCGGCTATATTTTCCATGGCCGTGTTGCTGCTCTGGCTGAGGGTGCTCGCGAGGGCGGTCTCGAGTTCTAAGGAAGAGGAGGAAATCAAATGGCTTACAATAAGACTCCGAACAATGAAGCTCCCGAGCTCATTGAGAAGGTCGTTTACCTGAACCGTGTCAGCAAGACCGTTAAGGGCGGCCGTGTCATGAAGTTCTCCGCTCTGGTTGTTGTTGGCGACGGCAAGGGTACCGTGGGTTACGGTCTGGGCAAGGCTGCCGAAGTTTCCGAGGCCATTCTGAAGGGCATCGCCGATGCCAAGAAGAACATGGTCAAGGTCTCTCTGGCCGGTGACACCATTCCCCACGATGTGATCGGCATCTTCGGTGCCGGCACCGTTCTGCTGAAGCCCGCCCCCGAGGGCACCGGCGTTATCGCCGGCGGCGCTGTCCGTGCCGTTATGGAGGCTGTCGGCATCAAGAATATCTGCGCAAAGTGCCTGCGCTCCAACAACCCTCAGAACGTGGTCAAGGCTACTATGGCTGGCCTGACGAGTCTGCGTTCTCCTGAGCAGGTTGCTGCGATCCGTGGCAAGAGCGTGGAAGAAATCGTTGGTTAAGGAGGGCAATTAACATGGCAAACCTGAAAATTACGCTTGTTAAGAGCCTGAACGGCCGTCTGGAAAAGCACATCGCTACCGCTGAGAGCCTGGGCCTTCGCAAGATCGGCCAGACCACCATCCAGCCGGACAACACCCAGACCCGCGGCAAGATCGCCAAGATCGGCTACCTGCTGCAGGTTACCGAAGTTGAATAAGGAGGAGAACAGATATGAAGCTCCATGAACTCTCTCCTGTCGCGGGCTCCACTTTTGAGGGCAAGCGCAAGGGCCGCGGCATCGCTTCCGGCAACGGTAAGACCGGTGGTCGTGGTCACAAGGGCCAGAAGGCCCGTTCCGGCGGCAAGGTCCGTGCCGGTTTCGAAGGCGGCCAGATGCCTCTGGCTCGTCGTATCCCCAAGCGTGGCTTCAACAACATCTTCGCCAAGCCCCTGACCTCCGTCAATGTGGGCCTGCTGAATGGTTTTGAAGACGGCGCTGTCGTTGATGTGGCTGCCCTGCAGGCTGCCGGCATCATCGGTGAGTGCGCTTACGGTCTGAAGGTTCTGGCCGGCGGCGAGCTGACCAAGAAAATCACTGTAAAGGCCGCGGCTTTCTCTGAGTCTGCTAAGGAAAAGATCGAGCAGGCAGGCGGAAAGGCCGAGGTGGTGTAAGTGTTAGAGACGCTTAAGAATGCATGGAAGATTCCTGAACTTCGCAAGAAGATCATCTTCACACTGTTCATTCTGCTGATCTACCGGGCCGGCAACGTGATTCCCGTCCCGTATATCGACACTGCTACACTTACCAACTACTTTGACAGTGTTCTGTCTTCCACGATTTTGGGCCTGTACAACGCCATGTCCGGCTCCGCCTTCAGCCGAGCCACCATCTTCGCGTTGAGCATTCAGCCCTACATCAACGCATCCATCATCATCCAGCTGCTCACCATTGCCATTCCCGCCCTGGAGCGGATGGCAAAGGAAGAGGGCGAGGAAGGCCAGAAGAAGATCGCCCGGATCACCCGGTACACCACCGTTGCTCTGGGCCTGCTGATGGGCTGGGCTTACTACCAGATGCTCGTCAACTACACCGCTTCCGGCTTCTCCATCGTCACCCAGCAGGGCTTCCTGCCGGCCATGGTCATCGTTCTGACCTTCACCGCAGGCTCTGCCTTCGTCATGTGGCTGGGTGAGCAGATCACCGAGTTCGGTATCGGCAACGGCATCTCCATGATCCTGTTCGCCAATATCATCTCCGGCATCCCTGGCATGGTGGGCACTCTGTTCTCCATGGCCTGGTGGCAGACCATCGTGGTGCTGGTGGGCATGATCGCTCTGATCCTGTTCATCATCTTCATCAACGATGCCGAGCGCCGGATCCCCATCCAGTATGCAAAGCGGGTCGTGGGCCGGAAGGTCTACGGTGGTCAGAACACCAACCTGCCCATCAAGGTGAGCATGTCCGGTGTTATGCCCATCATCTTCGCTCAGTCCATCTGCTCCCTGCCTGCCACGATCTGTGCCTTTACCGGCCACACCTCCGGCTGGTGGTATGAGCACGTATGGAGCTCCAACAGCTGGACCTATGCGGTGATCTACTTCCTGATGATTTTCTTCTTCAGCTGGTTCTACTCCACCATCCAGTACGATCCCGTGGAGATTGCCAACAACCTGAAGAAGAACGGTGGATTCATCCCGGGCTTCCGTCCCGGCAGACCCACCGCCGACTTTATCCAGAAGGTCATCAACAAAATCGTTGTCTTTGGTGCTGTGTACCTTGGCATCGTCGCCCTGCTGCCCATCGTGGCCGGTAACCTGATGAATGGTGTCCGGAACCTGGCCATCGGCGGCACCTCCGTCATCATCGTCGTGGGCGTTGCCCTGGAGACCGTGAAGGCGCTGGAGGCGCAGATGCTCATGCGGCACTACAAGGGCTTCCTGGATTAAGAAGGAGGTATGGCAGGATGAATCTCATTCTACTGGGCGCGCCCGGCGCCGGAAAGGGGACCCAAGCGGAGCTGCTTGTAAAAAAGCTCTCCATCCCCGCCATTTCTACCGGGAACATGCTTCGTGAGGCCATTGCCAACGGCACTGACCTGGGTAAGGAAGCAAAGAAATACATGGACGAAGGCGGCCTGGTTCCCGACGAGCTGATTCTCGGCATCGTCGCGGAGCGAGTGGCCCAGCCCGATTGTGCCAACGGCTTTATCCTGGACGGCGTGCCCCGCACGCTGGCCCAGGCGGAGGCATTGGAGGCCAAGGGCGTTCGTATTGACCATGTGATTTCCATCGAGGTGGACGACAATGATATTGCGCAGCGCATGGGCGGCCGTCGGGTCTGCTCCAAGTGCGGTGCCAGCTATCATGTGGTCGCCAAGCCCCCCAAGCAGGAGGGTGTCTGCGACAGCTGCGGCGGCGAGCTGATCATCCGCAAGGACGATGCTCCCGAAACCGTGCTCAAGCGGCTGGAGGTCTATCACGCTTCCACGGAAGTGCTGAAGGACTACTATGCAAAGCTGGGTCGGCTGCACATCGTCAACGGCAACCAGTCCATTGAGGGTGCCAACGAGGAAATTCTGAAGACCATTGGGGCAAAGGCATGATCACGATCAAAAATGAACGTGAAATTCAGGCGATGCGGGCTGCCGGTCGGATCACGGCCGGTGCCCGGGCCCTTGCGGGCCAGCTGGTGAAACCCGGCGTATCGACCAAGGCAATTGACCGAGCCGTTCACGACTTTATTGTCAGTCAGGGAGCGAAGCCCTCGTTCCTGCACCTTTACGGCTTCCCCGCAAGCGCCTGCATCTCTGTCAACGAAGTGGTGATCCACGGGATTCCCGGCGGATACATCCTGAAAGAGGGAGACATCGTCTCCGTTGACGTGGGGGCGTTTTCCACCGGGATCTCGACGATGGTATCTTTCGCCAAGAAGGGCTCTGCCACGGGCAATTGCACATTCGTGGTGCTGACCAATTCCCCCAATTTGGGTTTGCTCTGGTGCATGACGGATTCCGGATACTCCCTGTTCTTATAGATAGAGACCTTGACATGGGGAAGATTCCGATAAGTCAACTTCAAAGCCAATTTCTTGCCGGGATAGACATTATTGTCCGTCCGGACAGAGACATACGGATTCTCCATATCCGTTTGCACCCGGTAGAACTGGCTGGCTCTGCCTGTTTTGCCAAAGTCAGCCACGCACTGGCTTACAAACGCATGGATGGTACTTAATCTCTCTTTCTCCTTTCCATCCGGCAGGTTTCGGTAATAACCAACGTTGCTGCCCGATTGCAATAGTCTCAGTTTTGCCAATGCCAATTCCAAACGGCACTCCTTGTCTGTATATTCCAACGACAAAGAATCCAACGCCTGCTGATAAGCGAGGTTCTTGGAAGGCGTGCCTATCTGCAAGGACTCTTCGAGGTAAGCCAATATCACCATCAACGCCGCCTTCTTGTTGGGCTGTGTCTTACGGAAAGCTATCCACTGTTGGTAGTAAGTTTCCGCATTGCGGTCATCCAAGCGGATGGCACGATCCAACAGGAAGTCATATAAAGTAGGACGCAACTCCCTTGAATCGGTCTGCAAATCCATTATCTTCTTATAGCTCTCCACGCTCGTCTGCTGCAACGCTTCGGCTGGTTCCAAAGAGGATTTCACCTCCTGCCCGATTTTGTCCACAAACAGGTTGGCGCTCCACTCCCGGATATCTTCGGGGATAAAGTCTGCCAACTGCGTCCTTTGCCGGATGGTCCATTCGTTATTTTGGTAGTAAGTGGAATACATTTCAGCTATCAACGAATGGAAGAATGCTTTGACTGCCGGGTCTTTCACTTGGGAAGTGTAGTTTTCCATCTCCTTCATCAGTTCGGGGAAGCGGTCGCTGTTCTTCTCTAACTCTTTCTGCATTTCATCCACCAACTTGTAGATGACTTGCGGGGCACTCTTTTCGTTCACCATACTATTCCACTTTATATTAGATTTCACGGAATTGTCCGCCTGTAAGCCACAATATGAAAACATAGCTAAAACAGGAATCAAGCACATAGCTATAAATAAAACTCTATATTTCATATCCTACCTATTTATTAAAGAATGTAACCATACCCGGGCAAATCCTACTTTTGCTCTATCGGGATTATTTTCCTTGAATATATATAATATATAGGTATAGACTGAACTGAAGAGCCAAAAGCTGCAAAGTACCCGTTAAAATAAGCTAACCCCTTATTCCTTTCTTCTATATGTATAGAAGGTATAAGGGTATTCGTTCTTTTCGTCTGGCAAAAAGTCTTCTTTTCCCTCTTCCTCCCATTCCGACCAATCCACTTCGGGGAAGAAGGTATCGGCGGATTCGAAGGTGTGGTGCACGCGGGTCAAATAGAGTTTGTCCGCCTTTGACAAGGCTTGGCGATAGACGGTCGCCCCGCCGATGATAAACACTTCCGCTTCTTCCGCACACTCCGCCAACGCTTCCGGCAAAGAAGAACACAGGGTGCAACCGGGCACTTCCAACCCTTTACGGGAGGAGAGCACGATATTCTTACGGTTGGGCAACGGTCCGTTCGGCAATGACTCGAACGTGTTCCTTCCCATGATGACTGTATGTCCCACGGTCAATGCCTTGAAATGTTTCAAGTCGGCTGAAAGACGCCACGGCAACCGCTGTTCGATTCCGATGGCACCATTGTCTGACACGGCTACGATAATGGATACTTTGCTCATCTTTTTCCCTTTCTTCTTTTTAGACAGCTACGGCTCCCGCAATATGCGGATGCGGATCATAGCCCACCAGTTTGAAATCTTCGTATATGAAATCCAATATGTCCTTCACCTCCGGGTTAATCTCCATCTTTGGCAAAGGGCGTGGGTCACGGGTCAATTGCAACTTCACCTGATCTAAATGGTTCAGGTAGATATGTGCATCGCCCAAAGTGTGGACAAAATCACCTGCCTTCAAGCCGGTCACCTGTGCCATCATCTGGAGCAACAGGGCATAAGAGGCGATGTTGAAAGGCACGCCTAAAAATATATCCGCACTCCGCTGGTACATCTGGAGGCTCAACCTGCCATTTGCCACATAGAACTGGAAAAAAGCGTGGCACGGCGGCAAATTCATATTGTCCAAGTCTCCCACGTTCCATGCGCTCACGATAATGCGCCGGGAATCGGGGTTGTTGCGGATGGTGTCCACTGCTTCACGGATTTGGTCGATGGAACCGCCTTTGTAGTCTGGCCATGAACGCCATTGGTAGCCATAAATATGTCCCAAACCGCCATCGGCATCCGCCCATTCATTCCAAATGCTGACACCGTGGTCTTGCAGGTACTTCACATTCGTGTCTCCTTTCAAGAACCATAACAATTCATATATAATGGATTTAAGATGGAGCTTCTTTGTCGTAAGCAAAGGGAATCCCTCTTCCATGTTAAATCGCATCTGATGTCCAAATATACTAATCGTTCCTGTCCCTGTCCGGTCGTCTTTCCTGACGCCTTCCGACAAGACCTTGTTCAATAAATCCAAATACTGTTGCATAGATTGTTATTTTTCCACAAAGTTAATGTTTTCAGGAAAACTGCCAATTTTAATCCCAAGCATCTT
>OQWM01002689.1_pt1 | contig 12023 bp, 9 predicted proteins | sample 1691531 | NCBI WGS metagenome assembly OQWM01 (sample SAMN03418257, study PRJEB22391) | human gut metagenome | biome: human-gut; feature: organic feature; material: feces | host: Homo sapiens | place: Tanzania | collected 2013-01 | reverse complement strand
GGTGACCCGGACGAGAATCGAACTCGTGTTACCGCCGTGAAAGGGCGGTGTCTTAGCCGCTTGACCACCGGGCCATATGGTAGCGGCAGTGGGATTCGAACCTACGACCAATCGGGTATGAACCGAGTACTCTAGCCAGCTGAGCTATGCCGCCATATGTTTATCGCTCTTATTATTTCCAAGCGACTTGCTAATTATATAGCATAGATTGGAAAATGTCAAGTGTTTTTTTGATTTTTTTCAAGATATTTTATAATAAATCAACTTTAAAATAAAAATTAATTCAGACGGATTGAAATTGTAATATTTGTGTCAATTTTATAAAAGAGGATTGATTATAAACACAAATAATGATATAATTTGAGACGGTATAATTTTGCCGAAATAAGTCATGGAGATGTATTTTTAGTAATGAAAAGGGATTTTATAGGGAAAACTATCTTTTTGGTTGCATTTGTTGCTATTCTGGTTATTTCCGTTTACGGCTTCAGCGGAAAAATGACAGAAGAACGGCATGATGCGCAGAACAAAACAAGTGAAACGACAACGGAAAATAAAACCGAAGAGAAAAAGACCGAGACAACTGCTCAGACAACGACCGAAGAAGAAAAGGAGAACAGGGAACTGCCGAAGTCGACCGACAAGCTTGTATGCTTTACCTTTGACGACGGACCATATGCTCCGGTTACGAATAAAATTCTCGATGTCCTGGAAAAATATAACGGCAGGGCAACGTTCTTTGTGGTCGGCGACAGGGCGGCAACATATTCCGACGAGATAGAAAGAGCGTCAAAAATGGGCTGTGAAATAGGAACTCACACCTATTCGCACGTTAATCTCAATACGCTTTCCGTTCCGGAGATGCAAGAAGAAATAAGAAAGTCCTGTGATGCTATTTCAAAGTATTCCGGCAAAAAGGTTAAGGTTCTCAGACCTCCCGAGGGAGCGGCTAACGAGACGGTTAAGGCAAATGTAAACATGCCTATGGTGCTTTGGAGCGTCGATTCTCGTGACTGGGATTACAGAAATGCCGACAGGGATTATCAGACCGTTATGGATAATGTTTTTGACGGCAGTATTGTTCTTATGCATGACCTTTATCCCGCGACTGCGGACGCTGTTGCAAGGATTATTCCGGAGCTTGCAAAGCAGGGATATAAATTCGTTACGTTTTCAGAGCTTATGAAGATCAGGGGAGTGGACGTTGAGCCGGGTGAAAAGTATTTCAGCGCAACGCCGCAGACTCCGGCTGAGGAATGTGATGACGCAGGTTGAGAAAACTTCTGAGAAATAATTGCCGATTTTTCGGTAATTACATATACAGACTGAAAAACGGAGGATGACATATGAAATTTTTTGATGAACTTTCTGCTTATGATAATGAGGTTTATTCGGCATGTGAAAGCGAGCTTGAACGCCAGCAGCACAATATTGAGCTTATCGCATCCGAAAACATTGTATCAAAGGCCGTTTTGCTTGCAGCAGGAAGTGTTCTGACGAACAAGTATGCCGAGGGATATCCGTCGAAGAGGTATTACGGAGGCTGTCAGTGTGTTGACGTTGTCGAAGAAATCGCACGAAACAGAGCAAAGGAGCTTTTCGGAGCGGAGCATGTCAACGTTCAGCCGCACAGCGGAGCGAATGCAAACCTTGCCGTGTTTTTTGCACTGCTTAATCCGGGCGATACCGTTATGGGAATGAATCTTCAGCAGGGCGGACACCTTTCGCACGGTTCACCGGTAAACATTTCGGGTAAATATTTCAATGTCGTCCCATATGGTGTCGATGAAGTGACGGCAAAAATCGACTATGACGAGATGGAGCGAATCGCTCTTGAATGCAAGCCGAAGCTTATTGTTGCCGGTGCAAGTGCATATTCAAGGGTAATTGACTTCCCGCGCTGCCGTGAAATTGCCGATAAGGTCGGCGCATATCTCATGGTTGATATGGCTCACATTGCGGGACTGGTTGCCGCAGGAGTTCATCCGTCACCCGTGCCGTATGCCGATATCGTAACGACCACCACCCATAAGACCCTCAGAGGACCGAGAGGCGGTATGATCCTTTGCAAGGAGCAGTTTGCAAAGCAGATCGACAAGGCCGTTTTCCCCGGAACACAGGGAGGACCGCTCATGCACATTATAGCCGCAAAGGCTGTTGCACTCGGCGAAGCCTTGACAGATGAATTCAAGACTTATCAAAAGCAGGTTGTGAAAAATGCCTCAACGCTTGCCGATGCGCTTATGAAGAACGGAATTGACATTGTTTCCGGCGGAACGGACAATCATCTCATGCTGCTTGACCTTCGCAACAAGGGTATTACGGGCAAGGAGCTTGAGCACAGGCTCGACGAGGTTCGCATTACGGCGAACAAAAACACGATTCCGAACGATCCGCAAAGTCCGTTTGTTACAAGCGGCCTGAGAATCGGAACGCCTGCCGTTACAACGAGGGGCTTTAAAGAGCCTGAAATGGAGCTTATCGCAGGCTGGATAAGCGATATTATAAATGATTTTGATGAAAATAAGGACAGGGTTCTCTCCGAGGTTCAGTCGCTTTGCGAAAAGTTCCCGCTTTACAGTGAATAATCTTAAAAAGCTGCCGTAACGAAAATGTTGCGGCAGTTATTTTCTTAGATTATTTTAATTTATTATATTTCTTTGCTGCCTGTGAAAGGGCGGATTTACTGTTTTCGATACGTTCGTCAATAACCTCGTCAAGCAGAAATTCAAGTGTTTCCCTTATCATTGTTCTGTCGATTCCGAGTGCCATAATGTCGTTGCCGTTTATATCCAGCTCCGAGGTTTTGAGACAAATATGATTTTCTCTTATGAGGCCAATCTGCTCCTGTACGACATGAACGGCATCAGTTTCTTGGTCGAAAAATTCGGGATTTTTTCCGTGAGCGTCGGCGAGTATCAGCTTCAATGTATCTTCAACATTGTCAATGCCGTATTGAGAGCAAAGTTTAGCCAAATGAAAGCGGTTGCCGTCGGGACGTTCGTCATGCAGACGGATAATCGTCGTTATATGATGTATTTCTGCATTTGAAAACCGAAGTCTGCGCAGAATTCTCTCTGCCGTTTCCGCACCTTTTTGAGGGTGACCCTTGAAATGGCCGATTCCCTGCGAATCAAGCCGGAACATTGACGGCTTTTCTATATCGTGCAGCAAGGCGGCAACTCTCAGATCGGATTGAGGTTCAATGCTTGACACAACCTTGGTTGTGTGCGTCCAAACGTCATAAATATGATACGGCGTGTGCTGCAAAAATCCATCCTCGGCGGCAAGCTCGGGGATAATATCAAAGAGCACGCTTTTATAATCCGTAAGTATCCTTTCAATATTTTGACCGCAGAGCATTTTTATAAGCTCAACTCTGATTCGTTCCTTTGAAATATTTTGAAGCAGAGAACGGTTATTAATTATGCTTTGCGAGGTTTTTTTGTCAATATCAAATCCGAGCACGGAAGAAAACCTGATTGCACGAAGAATCCTCAGAGCATCCTCGTTGAAGCGTTTATCGGGATTGCCGACGCAGCGAATTGTTTTGCTTTTTATGTCATTCTGACCGCCGAACGGGTCGATAATGCCTGTCTTGGGGTTATATGCCATTGCATTCACGGTGAAATCACGGCGCGAAAGATCGTCCTCGATTCTTTTTGTAAAAGATACGTTTTCAGGGTGGCGGTTGTCCGAATATTTTCCGTCAACTCTCATTGTTGTTATTTCGACAGGCTCGGAGCCGATTATGACCGTTATCGTGCCGTGCTTTATTCCTGTTGCAATAGTTCGAAAACTCTTGAAAACGGTTCTTGTTTCGGCAGGGGTGGCCGAGGTCGTCATGTCCCAGTCGTTTGGAGTTCTGCCCATAATTGAATCACGGACACAGCCGCCGACGGCATAGGCCGAATAACCGTTACTCTCAAGCAGGGCAATGGCTTTCAGAATTTTTTCGGGACAATTTATACGCATCATTTTCACCTCTTTACAATTCTACCATTTTACGATATAATTTTCAATATCAAAACCGAGGTGATATGATGAATATTCAGATTTACGGCAAGTCAAAGTGCTTTGATACCAAAAAGGCGGAGCGTTACTTTAAGGAGCGCAGAATCAAGTATCAATACATTGACCTTGAAAAATACGGCATGAGCACAGGGGAGTACAGAAACATCAAGGCAGCCGTCGGCTCGATTGATGATTTGATAGATGAAAAGTCAAAGGCATATGAGAAGTGCTTCATCAAGTATCTTGCGTCAAAGGAAGCTGTTGAAGAGAAGCTTTTGGAAAACCAGTCTCTCTTCAAAACGCCGATTGTCAGGAACGGCAAAAAGGCGACTGTCGGCTATAAGCCGGAAATATGGAAAGAATGGGAATAAAACCTTGCAATAATTCGTTTAATGTGTTATTATACATAGAGAAATTAAAAGAAGGAGTTTTTTCAATGAAAAATACTGTCATTGCTTCAATAGTAGCTGTACTTTGCACAGCAGCAATCTGCGTTACATACGCTGTTAAATCACCGGTTAACAAGAAGGAGACTTCTGCCATTGCCGCTGACACAACTTATATGTCCGAGGCCGAGGCAGCCGATTATATCGGTGTTACGGACGAGGTTATGAAGATGATGCGTGAGAACCTCAAGAGCTTTGAGGGTGCATATATTTCATATTATTACACCGACGCCGAGGGCAAAGAAGTAAACGATATTGTTTACAACAAGGCCGCTCTGGACAAGGCTGTTGAGAAAATCATGAAGGATCAGGGTGCTCTCAACTTTAAGTATATTCAGAAAGTAACAAGCGAAGAAAAATAAGCTGATATCCGATTATAACGGTACGATTTGCATTTTGTGTTAAAATTATTGCGGCTCTGTCATGTGATTTCCTTGCTAATCAAGGAGAGCTGCGAACGGTTACAAATTTTACAGCAACATCATGCCAAAATATTTAAAGAAATAATAGGGATGCCGCAGACAAAATTATGCGACAATCCCTATTTGTTTTGATAGGAGAAAAACATGATTATTCGAGATGAAGAGGGCAGACCGATTTCTGCCGAAAAAGTCAGCGATGTTTCCGACGAGCTTGCAAAGGTCGAAAAGAAGCTCAGGTCGGATGTTACGGCCATGAGCGATGAGGAAAAAAAGGAGCTTCTCAGTGAGCTTTCCGAGCTGAAGGATATTTTTGCACTCGTTACGCCGGAGCTGCAAAAAGCGTCGAACCCGATTGAGCTGATGGGATTTATGAAGCAGGTGCTTAAAATAAAGACTGCGGCCGAGAAATTCAAGGAAAAAAATATTGATGATTGAGATTTTATTTGAAAACACGGATTTATTAGTCTGCATTAAACCTGTCGGCGTACCTTCACAATGCGACGGAGCAGAGGACCTGGTTAAGTTCTTGAAGGAACAGACCGGCGGAGAAATTTATCCCGTTCACAGGCTTGATACGGCGGTCGGCGGAACTATGATTTTTGCCAAGAACAAAAAAACGGCGGCCTATCTTTCAAGGGAGATTGCCGAAAAAAGATTTGTTAAGACCTATCTTGCCGTAATAGAAGGCACTCCGGAGGAGAAGGACGGTCATTTTGAGGATCTGCTTTTCAAGGATAAGCACAAGAACAAAAGCTATGTCGTCAAGCGTGAGCGCAAGGGCGTGCGCAGGGCGAGCCTTGACTATAGGGCTATCGGCGAATCGGACGGTAAAACACTTGTCAGCGTCAGGCTGAACACGGGCAGAAGCCATCAGATAAGAGTTCAGTTCGCTTCAAGAAAAATGCCGCTGGCAGGTGACGGAAAGTACGGTAGCCGTGATAACGGATGTGATATTGCACTTTGGTCGCATACGATCGAGTTTCAATATGACGGCCGTGAGCTCTTGATTAAAAGCTTTCCCGATTTTGGCAAATATCCGTGGAATTTGTTTAAAATGTGACAGAAATATACCTTTTAAATGGTAATTTTTAATATTGCATAAATCATTTAAGCGTGTTATAATCGTTAATGTGTTTAAAACATAGAAAATTAAAGCGAAAGGGAAGTGACGTTTTGAGCAAGGAATTCGGAAAGTACGTCCGAGGGGGCGCACCTGAAACCGAAAAATTTGATATGAATGCACCTGCGATTAAGCAGAGACCGTATGTTATGCCGATCGTTTGGGGCTTTTCATATATAAGAAAGTTTCTTCATTTCGGGAAGCTTAATAAAGTGAGAATGAAGGGTGTTAAGCCGCCGTACATTCTTTTGTGCAACCATAATGCTTTCTTTGACTTCTATATCATGAGTGCCGCAATCAGCCCGAACAGGGGAATTTTCCCGGCTGCCGTTGACGACTATATCGGCAGAGAATGGGGCTTGAGAAGACTCGGTGCAATCCCGAAAAGAAAATACACGGCGGATATTTCGCTTCTTCGTCAGTGCCGTAAGGCAATAAAGGAAGGCCAGATTTTCGGAATTTATGCCGAGGCGAGGTATTCCCTTTGCGGCGTTACCGAGGTTATTCCCGATGCGGTCGGACAGCTTGTTAAGCACCAGGGCGTGCCCGTTGTAACGCTCACATGCCGAGGACATCACATCTATGATCCGTTCTGGGGCAATCACAGAAAGCGTTGGGTGCATCCGATTCAGGCGGATATGGTTCTTGCCTACACTCCGGAGGAGCTTAAAAAAGCGAGTGCCGAGGAGATCGGTGAGAAGATTAAAAATCTTCTTTATAACGACGATTTCAGATGGCAGAGCGAAAATCATGTCAAGGTCAGCTACAAGAAGCGTGCCGAGGGACTGCATAAGGTTCTTTATCAGTGCCCGCACTGCATGACCGAGTACAAGATGAACTCGAAGAACGACAAGGTTTTCTGCGAGCATTGCGGAAAGTCATGGACGCTCAATTACTACGGCGAGCTTGAAGCCGACGACGGTAATACGGAGTTTAAATTCGCTACCGACTGGTACAAGTGGGAGCGTGAGCAGGTTAAGAAAGAGGTTCTTGACGGAACATATCACTTTGAAAGTCAGGTTGACGTAAACGATCTTCCGAATTCAAAGGGCTTTGTCCATATGGGCAGGGGTACGCTTGTTCATGACATGACGGGATTCCATCTTAAAGGCGTCAGGGATTATGACGGTCAGCCGTTCGAGATGAACATTGACGCAGCGGGTCAGTATGCCGTTCATGTTGAGTATAACTACAGATTCGGCAATCACCGTGACTGCATCGACCTTAACACATTGGAGGACACATGGTATGTCTTCCCCGAGCATTGTGATTTTTCGGTCACCAAGGTTTCGCTTGCGACCGAGGAAATATTTAACGAAATATGGCGTCAGCGCAACGAGAAGCGCAAAGCCGCTAAAGCTGAGGAGTAAAAAAATATGGATATCAGAAACGATCTTTTGGAAATGCTTAACGAGTACACCGACGGCAGAATCACATCCGTTGAGCCGGACGACGTTCTTACATCGGATCTCGGCCTTAATTCTTTCGAGCTTTTCGACCTCATCTGCATGATCGAGGAGAAGTACGAAATAACGATCCCCGACAGAGTTCTTCCGACTCTTGTAACTGTTAAGGACGTTGTTTATTATCTCGAGGAGAACGCATAAGCATAGGAAAACAAAGCGAGCCTGCCGGATATTGCCGACAGGCTTATTTTTGGCACATTTATGTAAAAAAACAAAAACGGCGGTGTCGATTTCTCGGCACCGCCTGTTTTGTTATTTGCTGTTATTTCAGAATTGCAAGAAGCAGTTTGATAAGATTGATAAGCTGTTCAAAGAATACGACTATCCAATTCTGCTCCGTGGGGTCTTCCGTCGGCTTTTCGTCGGGCTTTTCCGTCTCGACTGCCTGCTCGATAATACCGATGTATTCCGCATAAGCCGAGTTTGTTTCAAGCTCAGACTGCTGAGCATTTTGGTCGATACTCTGAAGCAGGATACCTGCCTGCTGGAGGAGGTCTGCGTCTGTTTCGTCAATCGTACCGTCATGGTTGCAGTCAGCCGCAAGCCATGCAGCTTCACCGAGCTGTTCCTTTGTGAACATGCCGCCGATGATGCAGTTGACGAGTGTTGCATCCGTTGCATCGTACCAGCCGTCGCCGTTGACGTCGCCGAAGATAACGAGCGTGTATGTCTTGATGAGATTGCCGTCCTCGTCGTAAAGCTCGATCTTAGTACCCGTGCCGTTACCCTTTGAGGTGGGGGAGAACTTGAGCGAACCGTTCTCTGCGGCAAGATAGCTGTCAAGAGAATCCGTGTGCGGCTCAATACCGTAGATAAAGAGCTTCTCTTCGTCAATTACCACGCCGTCCTTAGCAGCCTTTATTTTGGCTGTGACAAGCTTCTGGAGCTTGCCGAGAGCCTCTGTGATTCTGTCGGCCATTGCGTCGATCTCGCTCTGCTGAGTGATGTTGAGTGTGTAGTCAACCGAATCGACAGCCGCCTTGACTGCGTTGTAGCTTTCCTCGGTGTACTTTGTTGAATCGAGTTTATTGAACTCTGCAACCGCCGCATTGACTCTGTCATAGTTACCGCCGAGATATTCAAGGGCGCCCGTTGCAGCATTAAGTGCTGCAATGGCATTGTTGATGTCCTCGGTCTTTGCCGAAGCGTTGTTATAAACAGTCTCTGCGTCTGCGATGGCCTTTGTGAGAGCCGCTGCCGAGGCTTCCGTACGATTCGAAAGGTCGATTGCCTTTGCGTCCGTGATGGCTTTAAGGAGAGCGTCCTTAGAAACGGTGACTGTTACCGTGCACTGTGCGCTGTGGCCGCCGTCCTTGGTGTAAACCGTGATGACTGCCGTGCCGCCGTTTACGAATGTAACCGTGCCGTTTTCGACTGTTGCAACGCTCGGGTCGCTTGTTGTCCATACAACGTCGGTTATAGTTGCTCCGCCTACTCCGAGCTTAGCCTTAGGCTCAACCGAAGCGGTGAGTGTTGCACTCTCGCCGGGCATTCCGCTGAGAGACGACTGATTGAGAGTAACGCCGGTTGCCTGAATGTTTACAAATGAAACGTATACATAGTCCGTTACCGTGTTGCCGAAATGATCCGTTACGGTTACGGTGATCTTTGCGGCACAGGCCTTATTCTCCTTAGGAGCAACCTTGCCGTTCTGATCGACCGTCATAAGGTCGTTATCCGACGACCAAGTGATTGATTCGTACATTGCGTCGCTTGGGCTGTATACATAGGAAAGCTGGACACTCTGCGAATTGTAGGTCTTGTAAATAGGAACCTTTATTGAGATGAAATCGGGTGCGTCGGAATCGTTATATCTGATTGTAACGCTCTGAGCACGGTTGTATTTAGCAAGTGCCGAAACCGCATCGGTGAGGTTAGCCGTTGCCGTATCAATTTCACTCTGTGAAGCGTCAACGTCGGCATAAACCGTTTTGGCGTTTTCAAGAGCCGATTTGAACGCTGCAAAGGAATCCTTGGTGTAATTCTGCTCGTTGTAGTTTGCACTTTCTGCATCGTCGATAGCCTTCTTAAGGGCTGTCTTGTCAGTCGCAACCGTAATGACGCAGGCCGCCGATAGATTGCCGATAACCGTCGTAGCCGTAATCGTTGCGATACCGCCGCTGACTACAGTAACAAGTCCGTTTTCGTCAACCGAAGCGATTTCGGGGTGATCGGACTTCCATGTTATCTTGTTAAGGTCGGCCTCGTTGCCGTCTGCATCCGTAACCTTAGCGGTGAGCTGAACCTTCTCGCCGAGGGTATGAGTTATGTACTCGGACGGGGTAACGGTTATTGCCGTTGCAGGATTCTTCGAGAAGATAATTGTAACCGTCTTGGTGTAAACGTTGCCGAAATCGTCGGTGAGCTTAACTGTTGCCTTGCCGTAGCATGCGCTGTTTACGCTCGGAGCGGCAATGCCGTTCATGTTGACGAATATGTCGCCCTCGTATGACCACTCGGCCGAAACATACATTGCGTTGGCCGGATCGGTCGAGAATTCAAGCTGTGCCGTCGCCATGATGTAGCTCTGATCTGCAGGAACCTTTACGGTTATAACGTCGGAGCTGTCGCCGTTATAGGAGATGTTTACGCCGGAAACGTAAATATAATCTTCGAGTGCGTTTTCCTTTTCTGTGAGAAGTGCGAGAGCCTCATTAACCTCTGCCTGTGTCGGGTCTTCGGCATTGAGCGTTTCTGTTGCCGAAGCGAGAGCCTTTTTGAACTCTGCCCATGTAGCAGGGGTGTAGGCTGTTTCAATAAGTGCATTTGCACTTTCGACTGCTGCATTCAGAGCCGATTTGTCGGCATAAACCTTAACGCTTGTCTGAGCGGTGAAGCCGCCGTCAAGAGTAGTTACGGTGATTACACATGTGCCTGTATCCTTGAAGCTCAGGCTGCCGTCGCTGTCAACCGTGCAGACGCTTTCGTTGCTCGATGACCAGATAACATCCGTGTGGTTTGCACCACCCATGCCGAGCGTTTTCTTCGGCAGAACAGTTGCTGTAATCTTATCCGTTGTGCCGACAACAGCGTTTGTGATTTCCGTCTTGTCAACGCTGACTCCGGTAACAGGTGTGTTCGCAAAGGAAACATATACGCTGTCTGAATATGTTCTTCCCTTGTAGTCCGTTGCGGTGACCGTAATCTTAGCAAGGCAAGCCTTGTTCGCCGTAGGTGCTGCAACACCGTCCTCAACCTTTATGGATTCGTCGCTTGACGACCATTCGATCGAATTGATAGTTGCATCCTCGGGAGTGAGCTTGTAGCCGAGGGTTACGGACTGGTCGGAATACTTTGAAGTGATAGGAACGCTGACGGAAACATATCCTGTTGTTTCCTCGCCGTCCTTGGTGATTGTGATATTCTCAAGCTTAATGAATCTTACAAGTGAATCGTAAGCGTTGTTAAGCTCCTCGTTTGCTGCATTGATAACTCTCTGCTTGGGGTTATCCTGTGCAATGATTTCCTCGGCCTTTGCCATAGCGGCCTCAAGAACCGCCCAGCTGTCCTCGGTGTAGTCCTCGGAATTAAGTTCGAGACCGACTATCATTGCTCTCGTTCTGATAAGAGCTGTCTTATCGGATCTGACTGTGACCTTACATGTTGCCGAAACGCCGCCGTCAACAGAGGTTGCCGTGACGGTACATGTGCCGGCCTCAACGAATGTAACCGTGCCGTTCTCAACCGTTGCAACGTCGGGGTCTGATGTCGACCAGATAACGTCGCTGACGCTCGGCTTGTCACCGATAGTCTTGTCCGCCGTTACCGTTGCGGTGAGTGTCTGCGGCTCCGAACCGTAGCCTACCTCAATTTCTGTCTTGTCAAGAGTTACCTTTGAAACAGGGGAGTTTGCGAATGAAACGTAAACGCTGTTTGTTATCGTGTTGCCGTAATGATCGGTTGCGGTCAAAGTGATTTTTGCTCCGCAGGCCTTGTTGGCGGCAGGGGAAACCTTGCCGTCCTCGCCGACCTTAACTCCGTCGTTGTCCGACGACCAAACGATGCTTGAATACATAGCGTCGGCCGGGGCAAAGTCGTAGGTGAGCTGAACGCTCTGCGAGGTGTATGTCTTATAGAGAGGAACCTTTATCGCAATGAACTGAGGAGCTGTTTCACCGTTATAGTAAACATTAAGCTTCTCCATGTGGATATACGGCTTAAGTCCGTCGAGTGCATTGTTAAGTCTGAGCGTTGCGGCGTCGATTTCCTCCTGAGAGTATTTTGCACCTGCTTCAACCTCTTTTGCGTGCTCGTAAGCCGCCGTATATTCCGTGCTGGTTTCATATGTATGCTCCTGAATATCAACCCGGGCTTCATCGGCTCTTGCGATAGCGGCACGAAGTGCTGTCTTGTCGCCGCCGATAGTTACAGAGCAGGTTGCCTGAATGCCGCCGTCACATGATGTGGCGGTGACAGTTGCCTGGCCTGCATCAACATATGTGAGCTGACCGTTTTCATCGACCGTTACAACGTCCGTGTTGTCGGAAGTCCAGATAACGTCCTGAATTGTTGCGTCGTAGGTGATGATTGAGCCGACATCTTTACATTTTGCGCT
>OQWM01002684.1_pt1 | contig 12029 bp, 6 predicted proteins | sample 1691531 | NCBI WGS metagenome assembly OQWM01 (sample SAMN03418257, study PRJEB22391) | human gut metagenome | biome: human-gut; feature: organic feature; material: feces | host: Homo sapiens | place: Tanzania | collected 2013-01 | reverse complement strand
CACGCCGCCACCAACCAGCAGGGGGTGTTCCCCGCTGCGGGACACGTCAAAGCCGTTGCCAAGGCCCGTCAGCACATCCAACTCCGTGCCGGGAGCCATGCCCGTCATGGCCTCGGTGCCGTGGCCCAAGACTTTATAAATAAGCGTCAATTCTCCGTCGGACCAGTCGCACACGGAGATGGGACGGCGGAGGAAAAAGCCGGAGAGTTTCAGGTTCACGAACTGGCCGGGGGCGGTGATGGCAGAGGTGTCCCCCGCCAGCCGCAGGCGGTAAATTCCATCGGCCAGTCTTGTGTTTTCAGTCACTGTCAAGGTTGTTTGCTTCACGATCATTCTCCTTTCAGCAGACGGTCTGCATCATACCAGACAGCCGTTTCGCCTGCTGCTGTCAGCAGGCAGCGGCCTTGGACCTCCCATCCTGTAAAGGGTGTTGCCTTGCCCATGGAGAGGAAGTCTGCCGGGTCGATCCGATAGGTGTCATTCAGGTCGAACACGGTAAAACCGGTATCCGTCGGGATGTTGAAGCGGCGGCAGGGGGCATCGTGGAGCAGCTCCATCAGCCGCTCCATAGAGATGACGCCGGGCTTCACAAGTTCAGTATACAACAACGGGAACGCCGTTTCCAGTCCTACAATGCCCATTGCGCTTTTTTCCAGTCCGCGGCCTTTTTCCTCGGCACTGTGAGGGGCATGGTCCGTGGCGATCATGTCGATGGTGCCGTCTGCCAGACCCTCCAGCAACGCCTCCCGGTCGGCCTTGTCCCGGAGGGGCGGATTCATCTTGAAACGGCCGTCCTCCTGCAAGCAGGAGTCGTCCAGCAGCAGGTAGTGGGGACCGGTCTCGCAGGTGACGTCCAGGCCCTCGGCTTTGGCCTTGCGGATCAGGTCCACGCTCTCCTTGGTGGAGATGTGGCAGACGTGATAGCCGCAGCCCGTCTCCCGCACCAGCTCCAGATCCCGCTGGATGGGCCGCCACTCGCTCTCGGAGCAGATGCCCCGGTGGCCGTGGGCCTTGGCATAGGCGCCGTCATGGATATAGCCGCCCCGCAGGAGGGAATTGTCCTCGCAGTGGGCCACGATCAGCTTGCCGAGGCGTTTGGCCTCCAGCATGGCACGGCACATCATGTCGCGGTCCTGAACGCCTTTTCCGTCATCGGAGAAGGCCACCACATAGGGGGCCATGGCGTCTAAGTCCGCCAGTTCCCCGCCCTGCTCGCCTTTCGTAATCGCCCCATAGGGCAGGACCCGGATCACGGCGTCCTTCTGTATGGCGTCCAGCTCCGGCTGCAAGGTCTCCATGCTGTCCGGCACCGGATTCAGGTTCGGCATGGCGCATACGGTGGTATAGCCGCCGTGGGCCGCCGCTAAAGAGCCGGTACGGATGGTCTCCTTATAAGAAAAACCCGGCTCCCGAAGATGCACATGCACATCAACGAAACCGGGTAAAATCACGAAAGAAGAAGCATCCATAGTGGAAATAGTACCGCCTCGGGAAACACCATTGCCCAAAGAAATGGAAACACTGCTCCGGGAGAAAACGCCGCTGCGGAATACCTGCGCATTGTTCAGTACCAACGTCACGATCATCGCTCCTTTTCTAAAAATCTCTAAACTTTCGATATAATATCACGGGTTTCTCCACCTGTCAAGGGTCTATTTTCACAAGAGGCCCGCCCATTGCTCCAACGCATTTCTGCGCCCCGGCAAACTGACGGAAATCATCGAATTTTCCCTCTGTCTTTAGGCGGGCGCGCAGAAAAAAACATCCACCCGCCGGACGGGTGGATGCTTTTGGTCGGTTCGGTATTTAGGCTCAGGCCATGGCCTTGGCGGATTCTTCCAGCTTGGCGATGAGCTCCTGATATTTGGCAACCTTCTCACGCTCGGCGTTCACCACATTTTCGGGAGCGTGGGCCACGAATTTCTCGTTGGCCAGCTTGCCCTCGGTGATCCGCAGACCGTTCTTCGCCTTTTCCAGTTCCTTGGCAATGCGCTCCCGCTCTGCCGCCAGATCCACCAGCTCGCTGAGGGGCAGGTAGGCGGTGGCGTCATGGGTCACCACGCTGACAAGGCCGGTCACATCCGCCGGAGCGGTCTCCGGGAAGGTGACGTTGCTGGCGTAGGCCAGACGCTGGATGAAGTGCAGGCCCTGCTGATAAGGCTCCGCCTGATCGGTGACGATCATCAGCTCCGCCTTCTTGGAGGGGGGCACGTTCATCTCGGCGCGGCGGGCACGAATGGCCCGGATCAGGTCCATAACGGCCTCCATAGCGCTCTCCTCCGCCGGGAAGCTCAGAGCCTCCGTGTACTCAGGCCACTGGGCGGTCATCAGGATGTCCTCAGCGCCATCGCACTTGGGAAGGGCCTGATAGATTTCCTCGGTGATGAAGGGCATGAAGGGATGCAGCAGCTTCAGCAGCGTCACCAGAACGTAGCAGAGCACGTTCTGTGCGGTCAGCTTGGCGTCCTCATCCGTGCCGTTCAGCCGGGTCTTGGTCAGCTCGATATACCAGTCGCAGTAGGTGTCCCAGATGAAGTCATAGACCTTCGCGGAGGCCACGCCCAGCTCGTAGGCGTCCATGTTCTCCGTGACCTCTTTGATGAGCGTATTGAGCTTCGAGAGCACCCACTTGTCCTCGATCTCCAGCTCGTCCATGGGCGGAAGGCCGGTCTCGTCGATGGTCAGATTCATGAGCACATAGCGGCTCGCGTTCCAGATCTTGTTGGCGAAATTGCGCATGGCCTCGCACTTTTCGGTGTAGAAGCGCATGTCGTTTCCGGGCGAATTTCCGGTAATGAGGTTGAAGCGCAGGGCATCCGCGCCGTAGCTGTCGATCATTTCCAGCGGGTCGATGCCGTTGCCGAGCGACTTGGACATCTTGCGTCCCTTGTCGTCGCGGACAAGGCCGTGGATAAAGACGGTCTTGAACGGCTCCTTCTTCATCTGCTCCATGCCGGAGAAGATCATACGGGCCACCCAGAAGAAGATGATGTCGTAGCCGGTGACCATGACGGAGGTGGGATACCAGTAGTTCAGGTCAGCGGCGTCCAGATCGGGCCAGCCCATGGTGGAGAAGGGCCACAGAGCCGAGCTGAACCAAGTATCCAGCACATCCTCCTCGCGGGTCAGACGGGTACAGCCGCACTTCTCGCACTTGGTGGGGTCGGTACGGCTCACGTTGATATGGCCGCACTCGTCGCAGTACCAGGCGGGGATCTGGTGGCCCCACCACAGCTGACGGGAGATGCACCAGTCGTGGACATTCTCCATCCAGTTGATATAGGTCTTGGTGAAACGCTCCGGCACAAAGTTGATGGTGCCGTCCTCCACCACGCGGATGGCCTCCTTGGCCAGCGGCGCCATCTTCACGAACCACTGGGCAGAGATCAGCGGCTCCACATCGTTGTGGCAGCGGTAGCAGGTGCCCACGTTGTGGGAGTAGGGCTCGGCCTTGACCAGATAGCCCTCGGCCTCCAGATCGGCCACAATGGCCTTGCGGCACTCGTAGCGGTCCATGCCCTCGTATTTGCCGCCGTTCTCGTTGATCTTACCGTCGTCGGCGATGCAGCGGATGACCTCCAGATGGTGGCGCAGACCCACCTCAAAGTCGTTGGGGTCGTGGGCCGGGGTCATCTTCACGGCGCCGGTGCCGAAGCCGATCTCGCAGTACTCGTCGCCCACGATGGGAATCTCACGGCCCACCAGCGGCAGGATGCAGGTCTTGCCGATGAGGTGCTTGAACTTCTCATCCTCCGGGTTGACCGCCACACCGGTATCGCCCAGCATGGTCTCCGGACGGGTGGTGGCGATGATGATGTCGCCGCTGCCGTCGCTCAGCGGGTAGCGGACGTACCACAGGTGGCCGGGCTTGTCCACATACTCCACCTCGGCGTCAGACAGCGCCGTCAGGCAGTTGGGACACCAGTTGATGATGCGGCTGCCCTTGTAGATCAGCCCCTTGTCGTACAGCTCGCAGAATGTCTCGCGGACGGCACGGGAGCAGCCCTCGTCCATGGTGAAGCGGCTGCGGTCCCAGTCACAGGACGCGCCCATCTTCTTCTGCTGCTCCACAATACGGTCGCCGTACTTCTCCTTCCACGCCCAGACGCGCTCCAAAAACTTCTCGCGGCCCAGATCGTAGCGGGTCAGACCCTCCTTGGTACGCAGCTCCTCCTCCACCTTGATCTGGGTGGCGATGCCGGCATGGTCTGTGCCGGGGAGCCACAGCGCCTCATAGCCCTGCATCCGCTTGAAGCGGGTCAGGATGTCCTGCAGCGTGCAGTCCAGCGCGTGTCCCATGTGGAGCTGGCCGGTGACGTTGGGGGGCGGCATGACGATGGAAAACGGCTTCTTGTCCGGATCGGGCTTGGCCTTGAAGCAGCCGCCGTCCATCCACATCTGGTAGATCCGGGACTCCACGTCCCGCGGATCGTACACCTTCGGCAGTTCTTTCATATGCTTTCTCCTTTTTTGAGTATTTGGCAAAACAAAAAGTCCGCTCCGTTTTGCCATAGCAAAACAGGGCGAACATCCAGTCCGTGGTACCACCTGTATTCGGGAAAGCTCCCGCACTCATGGGTGCAGTTACACCCTGTCCCGATAACGGTGGACATCCGTCGCGGCCTACTGCTCGTTCAACCCGAAGCTCCGAGACGACTTGGGCGGGGCGTCACGGGCGCTTACACCTGCCGCGCCCTCTCTTAGCATCCGCTGACCGCTTACTGCTTCTCATCATCGCTGTTTTCGTATGGTGGGAGTATACTATATCCGCGAAAAAATGTCAAGACAGTTCTCTTTATCGGAAAACGGGGAGCGGATGGCCGCTCCCCGTTCGTATTTGACCTGTGTTGTATCACCGCTTGTTGGAGCGGATCCAGATCCCCTGCTTCTCCGCGTTGGCGATCAGCTCGTCGCGGAACATGGGATGGGCGATGCTGACCAGCTTCTCCGCACGCTCCCATGTGGAGCAGCCCACCAGATTGACGCCGCCGTACTCGGTGACGATGTAGTACGCCAAGCTGCGGGGGTCGGTGACGATATCGCCGGGGGACAGCAGCGGGTTGATGCGGGACTTGACGTTGCCCTGCTTATCCGTGAAGGACGAAGTCAGGCAGATAAACGCCTTGCCGCCGTTGGACAGCGCCGCGCCCTCCAGAAAGTCCAGCTGGCCGCCGGTACCGCTGATCTGGCGGATGCCGGAGCTTTCGGCGCAGATCTGACCGTACAGATCCACGGAAATGCAGTTGTTGATGGACACGAAGTTATCCTGCTTGCCCACGTTGGCAGGGTCGTTGCAGTAGCTGATGGGGTATGTAACCACACCGGGGTTTTCCCGGATCCAGTCATACAGGTCGGGAGAGCCGATGGCGAGACCGAAGATGCTCTTATAGCGATCCAGCCGCTTGTAGGTATTGGTGATCTTGCCGGCCTTGTACATATCCAGATAGCTGTCGCACAGCATCTCTGTATGGATGCCCAGACCCTTCAGGTCGCTCTTGGCGATCATCTGACCCACGGCGTTGGGCAGCGAGCCGATGCCCAGCTGGAGCGTGGAGCCGTCCACCATGTTCTGCACCACATACTCGGCGATCTTCATCTCCGCCTCGGAGGCGGGAGGCGACTTGACGCTGGGCAGTGCGCCGTGGGGGCCCTCCACGATCATATCCACGTCACTGATGTGGATGCACTCGTCCAGACCGCCATAGACCCAGGGCAGGTTCTCGTTGACCTCCAGGATCACGATGTCCGCCTTATCCAGCGTGGCGCGGGCGGAGGCGGTGGAGGCGGCGAAGTTGAAGTAGCCGTGCTCATTCATGGGGGTGACGCACATCATGGCCACGTTCACCGTCAGGAACTGGGTGTAGTACCAGCCCAGATTGCGGAACACCATGGGGTTGAAGTTGCACAGTCCCTTGTCGCAGAGCTTGCGCTCGTAACCGGACATATGCCAGCTGTTGTAGACAAAGTGCTGACGGGTAGGGTCGCACTCCACCATCTGAATGGGTTCAAAGATCAGATAACCGCGGATCTTCACGTCCCGCAGCTCCTCCTTACGGCGGGCAATGGCGGCGTCCATCAAAGAGGGAAAGCCCGCGCCCATGCCGATGTCGATCCAGTCACCGCTCTTAACGACCTTGGCGGCTTCATCCGGTGTACAGAGCTTGCGTCTGTATTCTGATGTGTAGTCAAACGGTACTGCCATAGTGTTCTCCCTTTCCCCTCATGAAGTCGGATTTACTTTGTTAATTTTATCACTCTCCCTGCTGTATGTCAACAAATTAACGGATATTTATCACCGCAATAAAAAATAATCTGCGCCGAAACAAAAGAAAAAGAAGATAGAGCCACCCCAAGGGCGGCTCTATCTTCTTATGTCACAAATTCACGAAGAAGTTTACCGCAGAGAAACTTCCTTACTTCTCCGCACGGCGCTTATAGGCGTCGTACTTCTCCTTGGCGGCCTCCTCTGCCTCGGCGAACAGCACCTTGGCATTTTCGGGGAAGCTCAGCTCCAGAGAGGCATAGCGCACCTCGCCCTTCATGAAGTCATATAGCGGCATGGTGGGCTCCTTGCTGTCCAGCGTGAAGGTCTTGGTCTCCGGGCTGTACCGGTACAGGTTCCAGTAACCGGAGTTGACAGCGTCCTTCATCTCCTGCTGGACGTTGTTCATGCCCTTCTTGATACCGTGGTTGATGCAGGGCGCGTAGCAGATGACGATGGACGGACCCTTGTGAGCCTCGGCCTCCTTGATGGCCTTGATGAGCTGGTTGGGGTTGGCGCCCATGGAGCACTGTGCCACATACACGTTGTCGTAGGTCATCATCAGCATACCAAGGTCTTTCTTCTTGGTCTTCTTGCCGCTGGCCTGGAACTGCGCCACCGCGCCGATGGGCGTGGCCTTGGAGGACTGTCCGCCGGTATTGGAGTACACCTCGGTGTCCACCAGCAGCACGTTGACATCCTCGCCCATGGCGAACACGTGGTCGAGGCCGCCGTAGCCGATGTCGTAGGCCCAGCCGTCGCCGCCGTACATCCACATGGTCTTCTTGGACATATCCTTCTTGCGCTTGAGGATCTCGTCCACGATAGCCTGCTCCTCGGCAGAGAATTTGCCATTCTCCAGCAGCGCCACCAGCGCCTCGGTAGCGGGAGTGGAGGCGTCCAGATCCTCGTAGGTTTCCAGCCACTTGGCAATGGCGGCCTTGACAGCCTCATCCTTGGTCAGTGCATCCAGCTCCTTGACGTAGCCGGTGACGCACTCGCGCAGCTGCTTGACAGCCAGGCACATACCGTAGGAGAACTCGGCGTTGTTCTCAAACAGGGAGTTGGACCATGCCACACCCTTGCCCTCGGCGTTCTTGCAGTACGGCACGCAGGGCATGGCCGCGCCCCAGGCCTGGGTGCAGCCGGTGGCGTTGGCCAGATACATCTTGTCGCCGAACATCTGGGTCAGCAGCTTGATATAGGGCGTCTCGCCGCAGCCGGCGCAGGCGCCGTTGAACTCCACCAGAGGCTGCTTGAACTGGCTGCCCTTCATGGTGAACTTGTCCACGCGGGAGGTCTTTTCCTTCACGCCGGTCAAGAAGTTCCAGCCGGTCTGATCCAGAGATACCTCGTGGGCGGGCACCATCTTCAGCGCCTTGCCGCTCTTGGGGCAGGAGGCCACGCAGCTGCCGCAGCTGGTGCAGTCCAGCGTGGACACGCCCATGGTATACTTCAGGCCGTCCAGACCGGGGCCCTTGGCATCCACCAGCGTCATATCCACGGGAGCCGCCTTGACCTCGCCCTCGTCCAGCAGGAACGGGCGGATGACGGCGTGGGGGCAGACAAAGGAGCACATATTGCACTGGAGGCACTCGGCAGCGTCCCACACAGGCAGATGAGTGGCGATGCCGCGCTTCTCATAGCGGGAGGTACCCAGCGGCATGGTGCCGTCCTCCATGCCCTTGAAGGCGGAGACAGGCAGATCGTCGCCCTTCTGGGCGTTGATGGGTACCAGAATGTTCTTGATGACGTAGGGCAGGTTCTCGTCGGCGGGCTTCAGCGCCTTGTCGGTGAGGTTCGTCCACTCGGGCTTCACCTTGACCTCCACCAGTGCGTTAAGGCCGGCGTCCACGGCGGCGATGTTCATGTTGACGATCTTCTCGCCCTTGAGGCCGTAGGTCTTCTTGACGGCGTCCTTCATGTGGGCCACGGCATCCTCCACGGGGATGACGTTGGCCAGCTTGAAGAAGGCGGCCTGCAGCACCATGTTGGAGCGGTTGCCCAGACCCAGCGCCTGAGACTCCTTGTTGGCGTCGATGATATAGAACTTGATGTCGTTGTCAGCGATATACTTGAGGATCTCACCGGGAACGTGCTGCTCCAGCTCGTTCTCCGCCCACTCGCAGTTCAGCAGGAAGCTGCCGTGGGGCTTCAGCTCGTGGATGATGTCGTACTTGGTCAGGTACGTCTGGTTGTGGCAGGCGATGAAGTCCGCGTTGGACACATAGTAGGTGGAGCTGATGGGGTGCTTGCCGAAGCGCAGGTGGCTCTTGGTGATGCCGAAGGACTTCTTGGTGTCGTACTCAAAGTACGCCTGGCAGTACATATCCGTCGTCTCGCCGATGATCTTGATGGAGTTCTTATTGGCGCCCACCGTACCGTCGGAGCCGAGACCCCAGAACTTGCAGGAGATGGTACCCTCCGGCTCGGTGAGCAGAGGTGCGCCCACGGGCAGGGACAGATGGGTCACATCGTCCACGATGCCGATGGTGAAGTGGTTCTTCGGCTCATCCAGCAGCAGGTTGTCGAAGACAGCCTTGATCTGGGCGGGAGTGGTGTCCTTGCTGCTCAGGCCGTAGCGGCCGGCGTAGATGGCGGGACGGTCGCTCTCGTTGATATAGGCGGCGCAGATATCCTCGTACAGAGGCTCACCGATGGAGCCGATCTCCTTGACGCGGTCGAGGACGGCGATCTTCTTCACCGTCTTGGGCATGGCGGCCATCAGGTGCTTGCGGGAGAAGGGGCGGAACAGGTGTACCTGCAGGAAGCCCACCTTCTCGCCCTTGGCGTTCAGATGGTTGACGACCTCCTGTGCGCAGCCGCCCACAGAGCCCATGGCCACGATGACGCGCTCGGCGTCGGGTGCGCCATAGTAGTTGAACAGGTGGTACTCGCGGCCGGTCAGCTTGCTGATCTGAGCCATGTAGTCCTCCACGATGTCGGGCAGCTCGGCATAGGCGGTGTTGTTGGACTCGCGGAGCTGGAAGTAGATGTCGGGGTTATCCACCAGAGAACGCATCCGGGGATCCTCCGGGTTCAGGGCGTTGGCGCGGAAGGCGGCCAGCGCGTTGCGGTCCACCAGCTTGGCGTACTCGTCATAGCTCAGCACGTCGATCTTCTGGATCTCATGGCTGGTACGGAAGCCGTCGAAGAAGTGCAAACGGATTTTACAGGCTTATTATTCACTAATCTTGTAGATTTTGATGCCAAATGGGGACATCGAAGAAATGTGAATGGCTATGCGGATGAGCTTGAAGATTTTGATGTATTACTAGGCCAATTATTAGGTGTTATTGATTTAGATACACTATTGATGATTACAGCCGATCATGGAAATGATCCAACCTATAAAGGAACTGATCATACGCGTGAGTGTGTTCCATGTTTAATGTATTCACCAAGTATGAAAGAACATAGAGTGTTGAGTGATTCAAGCTCATTTGGAGTTCTTGGTGCAAGTATCTTAGATAACTTTGATTTAGATAAGCCATCTGATTTAATTGGTGAATCGGTACTTGGTTTGACAAAATAGAAAAAATATATTAATTTATTTTAGCGTTTTGGTATCCCCTATGAAACTGCCAAAACATGGGGGAGGTATAATTTAATGAACAAAATGGAACATATGGAAATCAAAAAGCTAGTGATTTCTATGAGCTTGCCTATTATCATCTCAATGGTGATTCAGGCTTTATATAATATTGTTGATAGTATCTTTGTTGCAAAGATTTCAAGTGATGCACTAACCGCTGTATCTTTATGCTATCCTGTACAAACCATTATAGTTGCGATCGCCTGTGGTACAGCTGTTGGATTTAATACACTACTTGCTCGTTATTTGGGTGAAAAGAAATTTGACTATGCGAACAATACAATGATGCATGGAATCCTATTAGGATTTTTGAATGGACTTGTCTTTTTAGTGTTAGGCGTCTTGTTTTCGAATACATTCTTATCTTGGTTTACTAGGGATGTTCAAATTCTTGGCTTAGCCAATACATATATTCGTATTTGTACGATGTTCTCGTTTAGTGTCTTTGTGCAAATCATCTTTGAAAGAATTATGCAGGCAACTGGAAATGCCATTTACAACATGGTCATGCAAGGAGCAGGAGCTATCATTAATATTATCTTGGATCCAATCTTGATTTTTGGATGGTTTGGTCTACCTAGAATGGGTGTAACAGGTGCTGCCATTGCGACAGTCATCGGTCAATTTTGTGGCATGATGATTGGTTATTGGATCACAAAGAAAAAGATTGATACATTAGAAATTAAAGGTTCTAATTTTCGCTTTTCTACGGATATTTTAGCTCGCATCTATAAAGTAGGTGTTCCTGCAATATTGATGCAGTCGGTATTAAGTTTTATGACGGTCTTTATGAATATGATACTAGCACCAATCTCGGCTATGGCCATTAGTGCATTTAGTGTGTATTATAAGCTACAAAACTTCTTGAATATGGCCGTACTAGGAATTACCAATGCCTTGATTCCGATTGTTGCCTACAACAATGGAGCTAAAAGAAAAGATCGAGCTAGAGATGCGATTCAATTTTCGTTGTTGTTGTCGATTGGAATCATGTTTGTAGGAACGATTATTTTCCAGTTGTTTCCAAAACAATTATTATCAATGTTTAGTGCCAATGATGAAATGTATGCCTTTGGTATTCCGGCATTAAAAATCATAAGTTTAAGCTTTGTGTTTGCCGGTATTAGTATGGTATTATGTGCAGCCTTCCAGGCTTTAAATAAGGCAAATACTTCCTTAGTCATCACTTTGGCAAGACAACTCGTCATTCTAATTCCATTGACATATGGATTGATGAAATGTTTTGGCATTAACGTAGGTTGGTATGCCTTTGTAGTAACAGAAATTTTATGTTCTATGTATTCATTATTTGAATGGAGAAAAATGAAAAGGTAGCATTAGCTACCTTTTTGCGTATTTAAATGTATACATACAAATGGATGTGGCAATGGCCACGTTTAAACTTTCAAAAGTTTCCATTTCAATTTTGACAATGTGATCACTTAAATCAATTAATTCTTTACGAACACCTTGACCTTCGTTGCCGACTAGAATTGCGTATTTTTTACTAGGCTTGATATCTTGAAGATCCTTATGGTTGTCATGTAAGGCTGTGGCGTAAACTTCAATGTTTCTTTTTTGAAGTTGTTTGATTTCTTCAACTAAATCCGTTTGAATCACAGGAATATAGAATAGTGCACCTTGACTGGATTGAATCGTTTTTGGGTTGTAGATATCAGCACAGCCTTTTGACATATAAATGCAGTCGATGCCAAAAGAGTGGGCGGTTCTTAAAATTGTACCTACATTGCCTGGATCTTGTACATTATCTAGTAATAGAACGCTTTCTTCTTTTTCTGGTTTTAAGTTTAGTTTTTTACATACACCAATCATCTTTGAATTTGAATTCTGATTTGACAATTTATTTAACACTTGTTGCGTAACTGTTTCATAGTTAAAATCTACTGGACAATCGATGTTTTCAAGAATAAATAATTCTTGTAGAGCATTTGCGTTGAATGCTTCTTTAACCATATGTTCGCCTTCGACTAGAAATAGATTTGTCTTATCTCTTTCTTTTTTTTGGATGAGTTTGGCGTATTCTTTTATTTTCTTATTGTTTACAGATTGAATCATAAAAAAATATTACCATACTTCGTCTTGAAAAAAAACATGGACTTCGATATAATTTGAACTGTTAAAGCAACAAGTGTTAAATAAATTGTCAAATCA
>OQWM01002682.1_pt1 | contig 12031 bp, 4 predicted proteins | sample 1691531 | NCBI WGS metagenome assembly OQWM01 (sample SAMN03418257, study PRJEB22391) | human gut metagenome | biome: human-gut; feature: organic feature; material: feces | host: Homo sapiens | place: Tanzania | collected 2013-01 | reverse complement strand
CATACGAGATAAGGCCACGTGACTGGAGTTCAGACGTGTGCTCTTCCGATCTCGCTTTCCTTGACAAAGGTGCGAAGGTCGGGGAAGGAAAGCGTCTTGCGGTTGTCGCAATAGAAGGGGCTCTTCCAGCCGCTGGCCCATGTGAAGGGGTTGGCGGGCTGAAGCTTGATGGCCTTTACGTTCAGCAACTTGGCTGCAAAGATAGATTCCAGTGTATTCATTGTGTCTTGTGTGTTTGGTTCGTTCTTCGCGCAAAGTTACGAAAATCCTCCCACACAAGCCCGCACAATAGTCTGCTAATCATGCAGGGACCTCATTTGCGGGCACAAAAGAGGGGCAGAGAGCCTGCATGCTCCCTGCCCCTGGTTAATGTTATGTGCAGCCCGGGCTGCTGGTACAGCCTGCTGCGATGACCAACGCACCGCGGTGTGATGACTCATGCACTGCGGTGCGATGGCTCTTGCACCTTACTTCACCAATACGGTCTTGCCGTTGATGATGTAGAGACCCTTCTGTGTCTTCTGTACACGGATGCCGTTGATGGTGTAGATGGCATCCTGCTGGTTGGTGCCGGCATTCACGCTGTTGATGCCTACGCCGCCCTTCATGTCATTCCACAGAGTCTTCACCTCGGCGGGTGTGAGTGCGTCGTTATATACACGTGCGATGGCTACATCACCACACCAGGCGTTGCTGGCCCTGTCACTTGCATCGGGATCGCCGCCGATGCCAAACCATCTGCAACCCGTGCTGGGGAAGCGGAATGAGCCGGGCAGCTCTACCTCGGCATCCTTCTCACCGTTCACGTAGATGCAAGCCTTCTGCTGCTGCTTGTCCCATACGCCCACGATGTGGTAATACACACCTGCCTTGGGAGAGAGAGAACTGTTGACAGCACCCCAATGACTGTTGCCGTCGGTGGTAACGTTGGGGTTGAAGCGCATCACGTACTGGCCGTCCACGTTGGCAGTCTCGAAGCCTGTACCGCCTGCCTGCATGGCAGAGAAGGGCTTGCCCACAGCCTGCAGGCTTTCGCCCTGATAGTCGGCCTTGATGACCATCTCCAGTGAGTGACCGTTGGCCAGAGCCTTCTTGAAGGTGTTGTTCTTCTCGAAGTCCACCTTGTAGAGGCCGTCGGGAACGATGCCCATCTCGGTGTCGAACTTAGCCACATAGCGGTTGAACTCGGTGTTCCAGTAGGTAGTGGGAGTGGTGCCCAGAACCTCCACGTTGCTCTTCATGGGAGAAGCATCGGTGGCGGTTCCGTCCTCATTGAACACTACATCCAGCAGCAGCTTCATGCCGTTGGCAATGAGAGTGGGATAGGAGTTCTCCTCCATATCGCAGTACCACTCACGTCCCCAGCCCACAACGGTCTCCTGCAGAGCAGCGAAGTTGGTGCCGTCATAGTTGGTGATGCCTTCCTTCACATCAGCAGCAGCGGTGTTGCCGAAGTCGCTGTTGGTATTGTTCCACACTACAATGTTCTTGTAGGTGCTGGCGGGAGTGGCTGCCTGCTGGCCGCCGCCCACGATACCCTTGCCTGTGCAGGTGCCTGCAGCATAGAAGTTCTCCACGGTGAATGCATCACGCACGCGGCCTACCAGGCCACCCACGATGTCGGCTTCACTTGTGATGTCGAGGTTGGTGTAGCAGTTCTTTACGGTAGTGGGGCCACCCACGTTGCCGAACAGACCACCGCAGTAGGCGCTGGCCACATGCAGCTTACCGGTTACCCACACGTTCTCCACTGTGGTGGGCAGCTTGTTGCCGGCTGCATCGCAGTAGTTGCCATGACCAACGTAGCCACCCAGCACGCCCGAACCGGTCTCGGTGCAATCGACATCCACATTCTCGAAGCCCACATTGCGCACGCTTCCGCACAGAATGCCGAACACACCTGCATAACGGTGGTTCTTGCTGGTGAGGTTGGAGATGACATGGCCGCGGCCGTCAAAGTCAACGAAGTTGCGGCAGTTCTTGCCATCAAACTCATCGCTCTCTCTGTTGAGGGTATTCCAATCCTCGCCGTAGAGGTCGATATCGTCGTCCAGAATCACATAGTTCATCTGACCCACCTTCATCAGGTCGTGCAGAGCCATCAGCTCATTGACGTTGGATACGGGGAAGGGATCATCCTGGGTACCGGCATGCCGGTCGATGTCATAGTCATTGAAGTTGGCAGGGTTGCCCGAGATTGCAATCAGCTTGTCATACTCGCCGTTGGCATCCACCAGGCGCTGGCCGTACTTCATGTAGGCTGTGCCTGCGTTGATATAGGTGGTCACATTATCCACTGCCTTAGCCTCGGTGGCTGTGATGATAATCTGACCCTCGGTGAGCTGGGTGCGTGAGAAGACACCTGTGAGACCGTTTCTGGCTCCAGCCTTGGTGGTAAACGTGTTTCCTGGCACGATGCGCACATCGTCGGTGCACTCGCCGTCATACTCCTCATCGGAAATCATGAAGAAGGGCTGGCCTGCCGGGATGGGCATAGTGGCCTTGTTGAGCGCGATATACTTGACGCCGTCCTTTTCCATGGTGCCGGCAGCAGTATAGACGTTGGTGCCCTCGATAGACTTGATTTCGGTGGTGGAGCATATAGGAGTCATGTCTCCAGAAAGCCAGTTGACAAGGAACGAGGGATTGTAAGCCGTCTCGTCCACTGCCTCTACAGGCTCGATGACAAACACGCTGTTGTCGGGCTGTGAGGTGCTCACTGCACTCCATGTACCCACCTGGTTGGCAATCTCATTGCCGCGACCGTTGAGGAAGTGGTAGGTGCCGAGTGATGAACCGTCAATCTCGCAGAGGTCGATAGAGCACTGGCCGTAACCCAGATACTTCACCTGGACGGCAGAGGGATCCAACTCCATGGTGGTGGAGTTCTGGTCGGTGCCTGAATTGATGAAGAGTCCGCTCCTGCGGTTCTGCAGAGCATACTTGCCCTTGCTGATTTCCACAAAGCGCCACTGGGCTGCTGTGGGATCGCTATCCACATCGTCCTTGCTGAAGTAGTAGATGCAGTCACCTGCCTTCACGTTGTCCTCCTGCAGGATTTCAGCAGCATCCTCACTGCGAAGTCCGGGTGCGATGTACTGGTCAAAGAACGGATTGCTGATAGACCACCATGAGGGGATATCCCAACCGCGATACACGAAGTAGTCTTCACTGGGATATTTGATGGTGTACCATGTATGGGTGTCCAGCTTGTTCTGCTTGGCCTGGAAAGCCTCCTGGGCATCGGTCAGCAGCTTGGTAGCTGCCTCAAACTTGGTGCGATCCACCTTTTCGTAATCCACCATGCCGTTGGCCTCGGTGAGAGCAGCCTTGAGAGCCTCTACAGCCTCGGCAGGATACTGTCCCACTGCGTTGCCCACAGCATAGCTGTCAGCCACGACAGCTGCGATGTCGCCCGACAGAGTGGCGTAATCGTTGGTGTCATATACCAGAGCCTTTACTGCACGTACAGCTTCGCCTATAGCAGCGGTGTCGCTCAGGTCAACAGCCAGACCCTTGTCCACCTTCTCCTGCACGTGCTCGATAACCTCCTTCAGCTTGTCGGCAGCGTCCTTCAGGCCAGCCACATAGTAATACTGTGATTTGGTCTCGCTTGGGATGGTGCTGTGGAACTGGAGCTCAGCCATGTTCACGTTGACTTCATCCACTGCACAGCCCATGGGGTAGAGGCGGAGATACTGGTAGGCTGCACCCAGTTTGATATCTGGACTTACATAGTGGGCATTGGGCTTGTTCACATCAAATCCCTGTGTGAGAGATGTAATGCGCTTCCAACTGGTATTGTCATCGGGAGTGTTGGTTGCGTAGAGGTCAAATGCATCGGGGTTCTTGTAGCCTGTGGCCAAACCATAGTACTCGAAGTTGATTTCGGTCAGGTCAGTACGCTTGAGATCCAAGTCAAAGTACAGAGTACTCTGGTTCATTGCTGTTCCAGGTGAATTGGTCTGTACGTAAGTGCCCAGATTATTGTCAATCAAGTAGCCATACTCAAGACCAGGAACGATGCTGTTGCCGGTAATCTGGCTTGCCTCGGTGAGCAGATTGTCATAGCTGAATGCGGTCTTGTATGTGGCAGTGGCCTTGGTGAGGTATGTGCCCAGTGTGTTGCTGATACCTCTGCGATCGACATACAGCTCGTTGACCTTGCGTGCCAGTTCATTGATAATAGCTGTATCGCTCTGCACAGCGGTGAGGTTATCAATCTTCTCCTGAGCCTTGAGAATCTCGGCATCCAGCTGGTCACATGCTTCCTTCATGCCCTTCACAGTGAAGTACTCTGAAGACTCAGTAGGTGTGGTGCCGTACATCTGGAACTCACTCATGTTGAAGTAACCGGGTCCGCTCTGAGTGTTGAGAACCACGAAGCGCACATACTGGTAGGCTGCACCCATCTCCACAACGGGAGAGGTGTAGTACTCACGGCTGCTCACGCCTGGGAAACCCTTGTCGAGGCGGGTTATCTTCTTCCATGCAGAAGCGGCTGCTTCGTCGTCGTTGGTGGGAGTAGGCTCCTCCACGGCGCTTGCATCATTGGTAACCCATATCTCGATGTCGATTGGCATCTGGTTCCAATCGTCGCGCCAACCGCCATCGCCTCGGCGCAGCATCTTGAAGAGGAACTCCTGGATGTCGGTGCGCTTCAGATCTACCTGCAGATAGTGGTAGCCTGCTACGGCATTGGCAGGATGGCGAGAGTGGAAGTAGGTGTCGCTGCTGCCGTCGATCAGGTTGGCATAAGCACCCTGTCCGCCTGTGGCTGCATCCTTGTAGGTCCAGCGAGCGTTGCTTGAGAACTGGTTGTGTGCATCGTCTTCATCATCAGCCTCATAGATGAGAGCCTCATAGTCGTTGGCCTTTGCGCGAACCTGCTTGGCATTCTCGACAGCCTGCTCCAGCAGGGTTGCATAGGCCTTCTTCAGACCCATCTCTGTCATGGCATCGCCCACAGCATCATCCACGCGGCGAACGTACCAGTAGTTGAAGGAGTCGTAGCCCACATTGGCTGCACAGAGATAGCCTGACTCGCCACTGCCATTGTTGTGCGACAGCATGTGATACGAGTACTTGTTCTTGACGTTGCACAGCATGAACCATGGGGTGTTGTGCGCAATGTCGGGAGTGATAATCTGCTCGGTGGTCTGCTTCTCCACGAGAGGCAGGTTGTAGGCTGCCGTTGTCAGGCATGCGTCACCGTTCACCCAGTCGATGAACCTCTGGTTGCCTACGCACTGGATGCTGTAGTTGCCGCTTGCCAACTTGGTCACCTTGAACACCTGATAGGGGTCTTCCTCATCGAGATTTCCCCATGCCATACGGCTCTCAGTTGTGTTGCCGATGAGGGCTTTATCCACACCCTGCAGAGTATGGTAGGCTTCGCTGGCGCTGATGAAGCGGTAGTAGCCGTCGGTAACCTGAATCTGGTTGCCGGTGACATCGTTCAGAGCCTGGCGCAGAGCCTTTTCGGCTTCGGCCAGTTCAGCATCGGTGGCCGAAGACTTGTCGGCCAGAGCCTGTGCGTCATCCCACTGCTTCTCGAAGGCAGTCACCTTATCCTCGGGATAGTAGCCTGGATCGGAACCTGTCTGATAGGTGCCCGGGCCAACACTGTCCAGCAAGTGGATGAGTGTCGTTCTGGGATCGTTGACCTCAATGGCAGGATACATCTGGAACTCACTGAAGCACCAGTAGGGCTGGCCGGAATCGCGGGCATAGAAGCGCAGATACCTGTACGGCACGCTCATGCTCACCATTGGGGGCGTGTAAGGCCAGCAATCCTCTATCTTCTCATTGGGAAGATCGGAATGCACAGCCACTTGCACCCATGAGCTGTTGTCCTCGGGGGTGTTGGTAGCCTTGATTTCAATCTTGGTCCACATGACGCCACGACGCACGTTGCCGTTATACACATCGGCACGACGGTCGTAGCGGTAGAAGAACTTCTGGATGTCGGTGCGCTTCAAATCCACCTGGATGTACAGGTCTTGATTGTGCAGGTTGGGACCAGTGGGGTCGGAGTGCCAATAGGTGGTTTGGTCTCCGTCGATCAAAGCTCCCAGCTCGTTGCCGGCATCGATGAACTCCTGGTTGTAGGAGTAGTTGTCATTGCCAGGGGTAATCTTCCATGTGCAGTTACTGGTCAACTGAGTTTCGGCTGGGTCGGCCACCACATTGGTGATGAGCGGCGAATCCTCGTCGATCTGAAACAGTTGCGCAGAGGCAGGTTGCACATTCCACACCATGCTGAGCACTAGCAGCAACATGGCAGAGAAAGCATTTCTTCTCATTTGCATTCGTTTTAGTTTAGTGGTAAATTTAGTGTAGTTAACTCTCATTCTCTGTTGTCGTTGGGCGTTTGTTACTTTGGTTGTCTTCTCTCTGTTGGGTTGTACTTGATGTCGTTGGCTTATATGTTTGGTTCTGTTACTGTTTCTGGTGCCTGTTGTGGCCGTTCAGCGTGCTCCTGCAGTTGCTCATTTCTTGATGAACTTGCAGCTGTGGACGGTGCCTCCAAACTTCCAGTTCACGATATACACTCCGCGTGGCAGACTGGCGGTGCTGAATGTGCCGGTGGAGGAAAGTTGTGCCATCAGCATGCCCGACGTGTTGTGCAGGCTCGCTGTGAACTGCAGCACGGGCCTGTCAGACTGCTCGCACAGGAAGCGCAGAGTCTGGGCCTGGGCGCTGTAGGCCAGCACGTAGTCGGTCTGAGCCTCAATGGCTTCCACGGGTGTGAGGTCGCTCTTGCCCACTGTCATCAGTTGCCATTGGCGGTTGCCGCTGGTGGCATCGCGCTCATCGCTGTTGGCATTGCAGATGGGGTTACCCTCCATAGCCATTCCATCCTTGTTGTAGGCTACCCGTCCGCTTCTCACATTCTTGATGTTATAGTAGCCTCCGGCACCCTGAGGTATGAAATCCCACAGCAGGTGGCGGTCTGTGCTGTCGGGTGCTTCCAGCGTGAGCAGTTCGCCCTCGCCGGTTCCACGGTCGCTCAGAGCCATTCCTGTCTGTGCGTTGGTGATGAGGAAGTGGCCTCCGGTGGCATGTATGTTCCACTTCTGACCCTCGTCGCCTTCGTCGGTCACACGGCTGATGCCCACCTGATGGTCGGTCAGAGCGGCTGCCATGGCAGGAAAAGCCTTGCTGTATATCTTGTAGGAATACTCCTCCTGAGCCTGGAAAGCCTTGGTGGCAACCAGTCCGCAGCGGCGGTGGAACTCCTTGGAGAGGTATTCGTTGTGCACCCGGATGAAGGATTTGACGTTATCCACATATTCGTCATAGGTGTTGAAGAGGAACACTTCGTCGTATGTCTTCGTGTTGATGCTCCACCGCTTGAAGTTCTCGATGCGCGAGGGGCGTATCACCAGTGCCATAGAATCCACAAAGGCAATCATCTGCTCGTCGAGCCCCTGCTCGCGCAGTTGCTCATAGCGCTGGCATACAGCCTGCTTGAACCAAGGGTCTTCCCACATGCGGGTGTACCATCCCTTGATGGTGTAGTTGCTTCCGTAGCCGAACTGGATGGCGAGCCGCTTGCTCACATCTCCCATGCGCGAACAGTTGTTCCAGCATATGTCGAAGTCCCAGATGGGGCCGAAGTAGAGACGCTCGTCGGCTCTCTCCTTATATATATAGGAGCACCAGAAGCCGTCAGGGTTGGCACTTATCTCCTGCACCAGGTACCAGTCGATGAGCGAGGTGGTGTCGGTGTATTGGCGATAACCGCGCTTGGCATGGGCAAACTCGTCGCCATAGAGAGCGGACTCAAACTTGTTGATATACGCTTTGATATAGTTGAGCTGGCGCGGGTTGATGACCTTGGGCTTGGGGTCGTGAATGCGTATGTGGCATCCCTGCTTGCTCATGAAGTAGAGTCCGTCACTGGCGGTATTGCCCTCGGGTTCCAGGAAGTAGCCACCGCTGATGTCGGTGGCAGGATTGGTCACCATGGTATCCTGCCGTGCTATCTCCAGCCGCCCCTTGTGCACCTCCATCTGGTCGGAAACCTGATAGTTGCCGTCATAGCGGCCGTTCAAGTAGAGGTCGATAAACTGGTAGCAAGGGGTGAAAGGCATCTGCATCACTTCGCCCACACGTGATGCCAAGGCATTGCGAAGCAGCAACTTGTCGCCTGCATTGGCCAGCAACACCCAGTCTTTGGCCTTTGCCTCCTGCGGTCCCAGCAGTCGTGTCTTCTTGGGGAACTTGATGCGGTAGGGTTTCTTGGGCAACCCCCATGTGGTGTTGCCTCGCCCGCGTATCTTCACAGAGTCATATCGCGCGGTATCTGTCCCATTGACCATCACTATGCGGCAGTACTTGTAGTTGTCGTGGTCGGTAACGTCCTGGCGGTCAAAGGTCTCTATGTAGAGCGTGGGCAGCGTGGTCAGCTGCTCGTGATGGTCTTGAGCCGCTGCATGGTGAGCCGACAGGCACAGGCACAGGAGTGCCAGACACACGGATGTGCCTGGCTTCCTGGTTGCTGTGCGGCATGCTTGCCTGTTCTTGTCTCTGGTCATGAGTGGGTCAATAGTTGTGTGGTGATGGGCTTACCAGATGTCTTCGGGAGTCTCGGGGTTGTCATATACCTCCTTGGGACAATATTCCAGATAGTCCATATAGAACTCACGCGTCTGGTCGTCAAGCACGCTCTTGAAGCGCAGATAGTAGGTTTCATCGGCCTTCATGGGTTCGCGCACGATGATTCTTCGCACGATAACGGGATCGGCACGTGCCATTGTTGACAGTCCCTGACCGCCATCGCAATATATCTCGGCTCCTTTCATGAAGCCGTTGTTGCGCAACTTCTTATCCACCTCGGCGTTATAGTCGTCGTCCTGGGTGTCTCTCTCCCATCCCACGTTGCTGGGGAAGGTGCCGCTGGTGGTGCGTCGCTCAAGTCCGCTTGTGCGTATGTCCAGAGGAATACCCATAGGTGGCAGGTTGTCCTTGTTCTCTCCCCAGTAGAACTGCACCATTCCTCGGTTGTGGCCCTCACTCTGCACGTTGAAGCGAATCTCGTAGATGCCATCGGCAGGTACGGGCGGCAGACGGAAGGTGATGTCCAGGAATCCGCGCACGTTCAGCTCGTCGCCCTGGTAGTTCTTCATCGTCTCGTCGTATCCGTTATAATAGAAGAACCAGCTCTCGTCGCCGATGAACACGTCATCGAAGTAGGAATACTGGCTGGTGAAGGGGAATCCCCAGCGCTGTCCCAGTCTGTAATACTGCAGGCGGATGTCGTTGTTCATCATCTCGGGCATGGCCGATGCGATGTCGAAACGGATGCGCTCCTTGTGCAGGTTGTGCTGGACATCTTCGGTGTAGGCCATTATCTGGTCGATGGGATAGACTATACCGTTGCGTACGTTGAACTCGCCTTCGGTCTCGGGTATGGGCACCTTGATGCCGGCCTTGTCTGCATCGCAGCTGATTTCGTGGTAGCTGCCTCGGCGGCCGTTGTCTATCTTGGGGAAGCGGTTGATACATACGCCGTCGCTCTCGGCGCTCTCCAAGAACTTCACCAGCCTGCGCTTACCCATGCAGGTGTAGTATTCGTACTGAACCACAGTGGGTTGTTTCCTCTGCGAAGAGTAGCCTTTCTCGTTCCAGTGAAGCACCAGACGGTCGGAGGCAAGGCGCATGGGCAGGAAGTGGTAGGTGACAAACTGGTTGAGGATGTTGTCCTCGCTGTGGTAGTTCTCGTCGGTCTTGGCGGTGGGGTAGTATCCGTTCTCCTTGAGCCAGCTCACCACATCATCTACCGTGATGTCGAAGCGGTTCTTGCCTATCTCTCTCTCCCACACATCATCGGTCTCGGCAAAGAAGGTGAAGCCGTAATACCTGTGCTCGGGCAGCTTGCCGGTGGTGTAGCCTACGCCCGACTCATGGGCAATCATCTCGGGCACCTGGCCTGTCTGATAGGCCAGCTCGTACTCGTCATCCCTGTATTTCTGCAGGGTATCAAGCATGCCCACAGCATGTACGAGCATAGAGGAAACGTAGTAGCCCGACTCCTTTTCGGTGTATATCTTGTTGAGGAGGTAGCCCAGGGTGTTGTTTGTGGGAGCCACCACAGAGTGCACGCAGTGGACATAGCCGTTGAGCACACGTATGTTATTGTTGCGCGCGTCCATCAGCGCACCGTTGATGGTGATGCTGTCGGGGTCGTCGAAGTAGTTGACTATCAGCTTGCGGTCATACATGTTGTTCTTCGAGAACTCGCCGCCGTCGTTGATGGGGAACTGGGCCACATCATAGGCCGGGAGATTGTCGCCGCTGTTGATGACGCTATTATATACGATGACTTTGCGGATGGAGTCGAGGGTGGTGCTGTCGCGGAAGCCATCCCAACTGGCACTTGCTATGATGTTCTTCATGGCCAGAGTGTCGAGGTAAGCCTGCACGGCGTCGTTGTCGGGGGCAAATACTGTGAAGTGGCCGCGAGCGGAAAGCAGCGAACCTACTGTGGAACTGGACATTCGGCTCACAGGCACCTTGTTCAGCAAATCCACAAAACTGCTGTACTGCTCGTGCTTGCACAGATAACTGTAGGCAGTCTCTTCCTTCAAGACATAGCGTGCGCTCATGTCGATGTGTTCTTTGCAGGAACCCAGACCGATTGCTATTAGCAAGGCTCCTATTACACCCTTGACTCCTCTCATCTTCGTTTAGTTTTTAATTGGTTAACGGTTGTCCGTATATAGATCGTTTTGACTGGAAAAAGAGCGTTTTGTGCTCCTTACCTCCGTAAAGTTAGTTCTTTTTGGTTGTAAAATGGTACGAAATGGGCGAAAAAATGGACCAAGATGTGAATTTCTTGACGTTCGGGCGATTTTTCTCCCTCATTGGGCTTCCCGTTTATCTCTTTTGTGTTGCATTCCGCTCTCTTTTTAGTCTCTCTCTCCATGCTTTTTGTAAAAGGATGTTTTGCCGAAGGGGGTGCGCCCGCTTTTATGATGGAAAGTCAAGGGCAGCGTGATATGAGGTTTCGCGAAGTTTGTTTTGGGTTTCGGGCAAACTTGTTTAGTGTTTCGATGAAACGTGATGAGGCTCTTGGGCTGAACTTGTTTTGTGTTTGGGTTAAATGCACTGCGAGTTTAAGTTGGATGTGTCTCGTGTTTTTGCCAAACATGATGTAGGTTTTTAGGGAATGCGTTGAGAACCCCATCGGAGCATGCTGCGAAGTCAAATGAAGCATGCTCCGATGGCCGATGCACCGCGATGTGTCGAGCGGAAAGAATCGCCAGACCTCGTTTCTCATGCCCTCGCTCCGCTCCGCAAGGATTGTTTTCCCAATTCTTGCGAAGCCAAATACTGGGAAGGTAGTCAGAAAGGCAGGAGTAGTACTGCATGCTCTGTAGGAGTAGTACTCTATTGGCGACAGGAGTAGTACTTCATTGGTGACAGGAGTTATACTTCATCGTCAAGTTAAGTAGTACTGCCTCCAAACGCCGGAAAATCCGTCCTCCTCCCTCTTCGCCCTTTTCCGCCCTCAAACCCTCGGAACCGCCCCTGATATCCCGGAAACGTATCGCGCGCGCAATATATATATAATGTGAGGAAAGAAAAGTTTCACTTTATATTGAAAAAAGTGGTGTCAATGCTTGTGAAACGTCCGAAACCGATGTACCTTTGCAACCGCAAACAGGGAGGGACGCTCCTCAAGAGAGTTCCGCTAGGGTTTGCGCCCCGAAAGGGAAGAGTTCTTTGAAAGATTTACATAGACAGAGAATGTAGTACAAGAGAGAAGTACAGGAAAAGGAAAAGCGAACCGTCACCCTCTCCGCCTTATTGGAATAAGGTACAGAGGTGATAAAACAGGAAAGATAAATCTTGCGGATGGAGTCCGGGTCCCGGTGAGAAGTTCTTCGTCAGAGAAAGGCGTTGTACAGCAAAATACAACAAGAAGTCACGCCGCCTCCGTGCGGCCGACACGATACTTTACAATGAAGAGTTTGATCCTGGCTCAGGATGAACGCTAGCTACAGGCTTAACACATGCAAGT
>OQWM01002681.1_pt1 | contig 12032 bp, 12 predicted proteins | sample 1691531 | NCBI WGS metagenome assembly OQWM01 (sample SAMN03418257, study PRJEB22391) | human gut metagenome | biome: human-gut; feature: organic feature; material: feces | host: Homo sapiens | place: Tanzania | collected 2013-01 | reverse complement strand
GTATTTCGGTCAGGGTATCATCGTACTCCTGCTTAAGGTCGGATATTTCGGTGGCGTAGGCTACTCTCGCCTGCGAGAGCTTGAAGGTGTTGGCTGCAAGTAGCGTGTGGAAAGCCTCCGTGGTGAGCGGCTTGTCGTTCGTCCCGACATCCTCATTTTTGCCAGGCGATGGCATGTTATTGCCATCCTGCTGGGCATTTTCCTGCCATTGTGTGGCATTATTCACTTCTTCCTGTGTACCGATATTGTTTGTCTGCTGATCTTTCATAATCCTATAATTTTAAATTTTAATACTGCAAAATTACTCACTTTTCTTTAAACGGAAAAAGACAGTTATTTCTTGTCTTCCTCCACCGGGCGCCAATATACTGCGAAGGTGTTGCACTCCATGAAGCAATCGGCATCGCTGTCCTCTGTCCAGATAAAGGGAATGCCATCGTCGTAGCGCATGCCGTCGGCAAGCATCACGCTCTCGTGGCATACGTCGGGCGTGCGAGGGTCGTGGAATCTCACCTTGGCTCCCTTCTTGAAGCCGTCGGCCACCTTCAGGAACTGCTTCGATCTGAAGATATACATCTTTTCGCCGAATATCCAGAACTGAAGCAGCCCGCTATGCGTCATGTGGCATATCAGCTTGCTCAGTTCAAGGCCATCCTTGTGGGAGATGGAACCCTCGAAAAGGTTGACCGCCGAAAGCGTGGCATCGGGATAGAGCATCTGGTATTCATACAGGCGGTCTGAAACTTTCAGTAAATCCTTCTGATCCATAGCTACATCACCTCCCCTCCGAAAAGATAACCACCTATAAACACAAGCATCACCAGGGCAAGCATTCCCACCATGGTCAATGCCACCTCGCCATACGTTACCTTCTCCTCGCAGAGGAAGCTGAAGGTCTCGCTCTTGGTAGCCATGAGACGCTTAGCCTCACTCTTGATTGCACACTTGAGGGATTTCATTCCCTCGTTCACATTCACGTGGATGCCCGCAGGCTTGGCCTGCATCGCATCATTTAATAAAATAGAATTCTGCATATTGCATCGTCTTTTAAGCATGTGCAGCGCACTTGTTTCTGATAATAGAAAAGGGTGGCGGCTGCATTCCCCGTTGACGGAACGAAAAAGCCCCCGATGCATCTCGCACCAGGGGCTCAAGAGTTCATTTATTTTTTATGAAGTACAACCAACTTTTGGTTGCACATCATTCAAACATACTGTAGAACTGGTTTATCTATCAAGAGACCAGCGTCTAAATCTCCTTTTATTTTGGCAATGCCTTGCCTTATTCTTTTCAAGCTCTTGGCCTGTGGCACCTTGATGCCAGCGGCATATTGCCTGAGCAATGATGCATTCATACCGATATACTTTGCAAAAGCGGAGATACTAATCGTAGTATTAACTATATTTAAGCTTTCTGACCATCAGAAAACGGTTGCTTGTAAATCCGCTTTAATATTGCTCATGCAGGCGTTGAGTCGCTGATGTCCCCGGCACGGAATCGTGTCGGGGACAGAGTTGAGTTATCGAACATGTTAGCTATGCTAACTGCAATGCACTGATGCGATTGCTTATTTCCTTGACTGCCTGGTTAAAAATGCCTTTCTGCTCCTGGTTGAGCGTATAAATCTTTCCACGCACCTGATATCCGTTGAGACGCTGCAAAAGCCATGATGCGCTCTTATTGAAATAGGTCTTGGCAATATAAGAGATAGGAAGCAGTTTGTAATCCTCCGCATCTATCTGGCTTCGGAGAGCTTTCATTTCGCTCTCCAGGCGAGTTACATTCTCCTCCACGAATGGTTTTGCCACTTCAGCAACAGCATCCTTATCCATCTTTTCCAACTTAGCGATAATTTCTTTTTTTCGCTCTTCGCTCCTTGCATCGGTATTACCAGCAAGAGACTGATATTCCTCCAATAAAATCTTAATATTTTCCATATCAATAATATATTTTATAATCTCCTCCCAAAGGAGGGGAAGTGAAACTTTACTTTCTATTCTTCATCAGTCTTGAAAGGTCATCTAAGAGATAATCAAGTCTCTTTTCGATTTCCTTCTGTGAAAGACCGGTGAATTTCACGATTCGGAGAAAGTCTTCGATTTCCTTCTTCTTTCTCTCGATTTCATTTTCTAAATCTTCTTGCATAGCTTAAAAATCTAATTGATTAAACATGTTCCTTAACTCGATTGCAAAGGTACATAATAATTTTGATATGTACAAATATCCCATAATAATTTTATTATGTATAACACATTTTTAACGTCTTGATACGGGAAATGAGCGGAAAAAAGCGTATCTTTGCAGGAAAGAAATGTTTCACCTATTTATTTATATATAAGGTATGGAAAAGATAGCCGGTCATGGTCATTTCCGGTCATTATCATTTTCAAACCGGTGTATCGGTGGCTGAATCCTTGAAGAGGTCATCGGCTGATGGAATCTCATCTTCATCAAACCACTTTTTCAACTTGTCCTGAGCCTTTGACTTCACATCTTCTGAAACCTCACCCCAAACTTTCTTGAGCACAAACAGCAATACGGCCAGGTCATCGCCTAAACCGGCAATAGGAATGGCGTCGGGAATCACATCGAGCGGACTGATGAGATAACCCAAGGCTCCTACTATCAGAGCCTTGTCCTTCAGCGAAACCTTGTCGCTCTCTAACGTATAATAGAGAATGAGCGCTGTATAAACCATCTTGGCACCGGCACGTTTGGCAACATGCGAAATCTTCTCGACAAATGCACGCTGGGTGAATTTGTCCTTATAGTCCATAAAGTCTGGTAATGTCATACTACTTATAGTTTATAGTTTATAATTTATAGTTTACAGTTACGACCGCTTCTCGTAGAAGAGGACTGCCTTGATGAAGGTCTCCATCTTCGGCTCCTTATGATGGTTCACGCGATAGGCGATGATCATCTGGAGAAGTGCCTTGACAAAACACGCCAGCAGCAATCCGATGATGACGGCTATGACCGTGGCGAGCATCTTGCCGTTGTCATAGATAGGCGACTTGTCGGGGAAACAGGACAGAACCAATACGGGGAGGACGGTGATGAAACCGCCGATGGTGAGCTGGCTGCGCTTGGAACCGCCCATATCGAGTATCGCCTGCTTATCGAAAAGATAATCATCCAGCTCCATGCGGGTAATGCCGTAGTTCTCAAACTTCGGAAAATCGGGCTCATTGCCATATTTCGCTATCTTGCCCGTTACCTTATGTTCGAAATCATCTAATATCTGCTTTTCCGGTTCTCTGAGTTTCATAATCTTGCTAGTTTTTAAAATCGTTTAAAAATGATGCATCTTATACCTTATTATATATAAAAAGGCTGCGATGCTGAAAAAGAAAAGAAAGCAGTGCCCCTATAAGCCGAGTTCTGTGTTCCTATTGAAAATAAGAATGTCTGTCATTTATCTAGTCCCAAAGTCACCCTTGGGCTCAAGCACTCTACCCTCCGCAGCAGCCCGAAGGCAATCGGACGAGCCGCCCTCAATCTGCGGTTTACATGAGCTTACAGCTCCCAGATGGCACAGCCTGACGATCACCCGCCAGCTGGTGGTCTCTTACACCACCTTCTCACCCTTACTCTCACCACCCCAGACTGGACAAACGGGATAAGTGAAAGCGGTTATTTTCTTCTACCGACACCTACTGTCACCAATAGCTTCTAGTTTCGGAAGTGGGATGCCCTATGCTGCCCGGACTTTCCTCTCGCACCTGAAAGATGCCAGCGACAGACCGGAGCACTGCTTTCGACATGCAAAAGTACAAAAAACTTTTGATACTATCGCACGATTCCTCACTTTTTTATGCATCATTAGTTATTCGCAAGGCTATTTTTCACTCTTTTTTCCGGTAAAACCGAGTTTCTAAGTCCCTATCGTTTAACAGATATTTATCAATCAGCAGAAGATAGTTACGTATACACAACTAAGATTTTCGTGCTTACATTCAAATATTTGTGAATTTAGGGCATTTCTTGTTTAATAGCCGTTAAAGTGTTAATTTGAATTGTTAAAACGGAATAAATTTATGCAGAGAATGAAGCGAATATCAAAAAATGACCCTATATTTGCAACCGGAAAACAGAGCGGTGCATGACAAGCTGACTTTGGCATGATATTAGCTGTTGCAATTCCAAAGAAAAGAAAAGTAAACAATAAAAAAATAAGAGACATGAAAAAATTAAGTAATTATGTTGTGGCTGTGCTCTGCGTTGGTTCGCTCGCATTTTCAGCCGGTGCTTTCATGAAAGTAAATGCTACACCTGCAGTTACCGCTGCGCCAGCAGGTCAGCCTGTAGACTTAACCTATGCTGCCGAGAAGGCGCTGCCTGCAGTAGTACATATTAAATACGTACAGAACTCGAAGGTGAAGACAGTAGATGTGCAGGACGACCCATTCGGAGGATTCTTCGACCCGTTCGGCTTCTTCGGCAACCCGGGACAGGGCAACGGAGGAACACGCAAGCAGAAAGTGCAGACTCCGAAGAGAGAGGCTACAGGTTCGGGTGTCATCATCAGCCAGGACGGTTACATCGTTACCAACAACCACGTGGTAGAAGGTGCTGACGAGCTGACCGTAACACTGAACGACAACCGCGAATACTCGGCTCGCATCATCGGAACCGACAAGACTACCGACCTCGCCCTCATCAAGGTAGACGGCAAGAACCTGCCTACCCTGCCTATCGCCGACAGCGACAAGGTGAAGGTGGGTGAATGGGTCATCGCCGTGGGCAACCCATTCGGACTGAACAATACGGTTACAGCCGGCATTATCTCTGCCAAGGCACGTTCGCTCGGTGCCAACGGTGTAGAGAGCTTCATCCAGACCGATGCTGCCATCAACGCAGGTAACTCGGGCGGTGCACTCGTCAATACCCAGGGCGAACTGGTAGGCATCAACGCTATGCTCTATTCTCAGACCGGTTCTTACTCCGGCTACGGTTTCGCCATCCCTACCTCTATCATGAACAAGGTGGTAGACGACCTGAAGAAATACGGCAGCGTACAGCGCGTGATGCTGAGCATACAGGGAAGCGATGTGCTGAACTATATCAACGCCCAGAAGGAGAACGGCAAGGAAGTGAACCTGGGAACCAACGAGGGTGTTTACATTGCCAAGGTTGATGAAGACGGCAACGGTGCTGAAGCAGGACTGAAGGAAGGTGACGTGATTACCAAGGTTGACGGCAAGAAGGTGACCAAGATGGCTGAGCTGCAGGAAATCCTGAACGGCAAGCGTCCTGGCGACAAGATGAGCATCACCTACCTGCGCAACAAGAAGGCAAGCACCAAGACCATCACACTGAAGAATGCCCAGGGTAATACTTCGGTTATCAAGAGCGCAGACCTCGATGTTCTCGGCGGCAGCTTCCGCCCTATTACAGAGAGCCAGAAGAACCAGCTCAACATCAAGTATGGTGTAGAGGTAATGAAGGTGAACAGCGGCGCCCTGAAGGATGGTGGCATTTCACGCGGTTTCATCATCCAGCGCATCAACGACAACAACATCAATACGATTGATGACCTGCAGAAGGCTGTAAAGAGTGCTTCTACCAGCAAGGACCCAGTGCTCTACATCCAGGGTATATGGCCAACAGGCAAGAAGGCTTACTTCGCTGTTCCGCTGCAGAAAGACTAAGCGTAAGAGTTTTTAGAAAACCGTCTCATGATTGAGTAGAAAAGGCCCTTTTACTGCCAAAAAAACTCAAGAAACAGACAAAAATCAATAAAATAGTAGGTATTTCTGAAAAATATCTACTATTTTTTTTGGTATTTAAACAAAAAAGTGTATTTTTGCAACTACTTAAAATTTGATGCCAGCATGAGACAATTAAAAATTACTCAGTCAATTACGAATCGCGCAAGCGCATCGTTGGAAAAATATCTTCAAGATATTGCTCATGAGGAGCTGCTCTCTACAGATGAAGAGGTGGAGCTCGCTCAGCGTATAAGAAAAGGTGACCGTAGGGCATTGGAGAGATTAACAAAAGCCAACCTCCGTTTCGTGGTGTCTGTTGCCAAACAGTACCAGAACCAGGGGCTCAGTTTGCCTGATCTTATCAACGAAGGAAATGTGGGGCTTATCAAAGCTGCACAGAAGTTTGATGAAACCCGAGGGTTTAAGTTTATCTCTTACGCCGTATGGTGGATTCGCCAGAGCATTCTGCAGGCCATAGCCGAGCAGAGCAGACTTGTGCGCCTTCCGCTCAACCAGGTGGGAAGCGTTAACAAGATTAACAGGGAGATAAACAAATTTGAACAGGAATTTGAACGCAAACCGAGTGTAGACGAAATGGTTGACCGCGTAGACTTGTCGGAAGACAAGATTGAGGACGCCATGAAGGCTTCGTCAACAAGCCGCCACCTGAGCGTGGATGCTCCTTTTTCTGACGATGAAGAAGGCAGCATGCTCGACCTGATGGCCAATTCGGATAAACCGACCGACAATGAGCTGCTGACAGAGTCGCTGAGAGCAGAAATAGAAAGACTGCTCGGCACGCTGCCGGACAAAGACCAGAAAATCATTGCTGCCTTCTATGGCATCGGGACTCCTGAACTGTCGCTCGAAGAAATCGGAACCAAGTATCATCTTACAAGGGAAAGAGTGCGCCAGATTAAGGAAAAAGCTATCAGGCGACTCCGGACCAGTACGAAAAATAATCTGCTGAAGTCCTATCTGGGATAAAGAAATATCCGCATAACTGATGGGGCAGACAGCACAAACAACATAAGACAGAAAAAGAAATGAAAATTACAAAAATTGCATTCGCATCTATCGCATTAGCATGTTTCAGCTCGCTCTCTGCATCTGCTAAGAACGATGCTAAGACTGCATACATCTTTGGATTTGCCTCGTCGTTTAATGACTCGACAGTCTATTTCACAGACGTACAGAAGGTTGATTCTGCCTACTTCACCCGCAAGAGCAAGTTTCTGGTAAGCCGCGAGAACTATTCATACCAGTTGCGCGACTATCTGGAGCAGCAAGGTGCCGGCAAACGCACATGTATCGTGATGTTTGACTTCGACCAGAAGAAGGCTGAAAAGAAATGGAACAAGCTCTATGCAAGATACATTCAGAAGCCAAAGGCTAAGAAGGCAAAGAACGGACAGCAGACGAACGATGCGCCTAGCCCTTATCAGGTGAAGACCATCAACCCTACAGATTTTCATTTTTCATCTGTTCAGCCAAACGATGAAGAGGTTGAAGAGGTAAAAGTGAAGAAGGCTAAGAAAGCCAAGAAAGAAAAGCGCAGAAAAGGCGCTAAAACTGAATAAGAATTTCAAAAGGTCCTTACTTCGCAAAGTAAACAAGGAAACATTAAATTAAGAAGCCATTCCCGTTTCCACCGGGAATGGCTTCACTTTTTTATATCATATCATAGACCTTTCGCATGTGGTTCAAGTACGGGCTGAAGGCCCAAAAGCTCCTAGCCCAGGGCATCGCCCTGGGTATAATGGCAATCAGCAAGGCGCCCTGTAAGGGCAAAAGCTTTGTGTTTTGCCTGGAGTTTTAAAGCTTTTGCCCTTACAGGGCGACAGGTTTGCGTCCGTAATTACCCAGGGCGATGCCCTGGGCTAGGGGCTTCTGCCCTTTCAGGGCGTATGGGACAAAACTTGCGAAAGTTCAGTCATATCATTTTCTACTTCAGGTTCTGCTTGAACCAGTTAGCTATCTGGCGAAGCAGATGGTTGCGGGTATTGCCACCCGAAATGCCATGATTGCGGTTCGTGTACCACAGGGTTTTGAAGTCCTTGTCTGCCTGAACCAACGCCTCAGCATATTCGAAGGTATTCTGCGGATGAACATTGTCATCTGCCAATCCGTGACAGATAAGCAACGCACCATGCTGCTGCTTTACACGCTCGATAGGGTTCACCTTGTAACCCTCTTCATTCTCCTTAGGAGTGCGCATGTAGCGCTCTGTATAAACCGAATCATAGAAGCGGTAGCAGGTAGGAGGAGCCACAGCCACACCTGCCTTGAACACAGGACGGCCCTCGCTCATACTCATCAGCGTATTGAAACCACCATAGCTCCAGCCCCAAATGCCGATATTATCCTTGTCTACATAAGGCAGAGAACCCATGTAGAGAGCTGTCTCAACCTGATCTTTCGACTCTAAATCGCCCAGACGGAGATAAGTAGACTTCTCAAACTCAGCTCCTCTACCACCTGTTCCACGACCATCTACGCAGGCAATGATGAATCCTTCCTGTGCAAGATAATAATCGAAAGCACCGCCATTGCCCATACTGCCCGTGCTCCATGAATCGAGCACCTGCTGGTTGCCCGGACCGGAATACTGGAAGAGGATGACAGGATACTTCTTGCTGGCGTCGAAATCAACCGGCTTTACCATCCAGCCGTCCAGTTTCACACCTTCGGAAGTGGTGAAAGAGAAAGTCTCGCGCTTGCCCCAATTATACTTCCGGGTCTTTTCGAGCAGCTGCTTGTTGTCTTCCAATGTCTTGATAAGCTTGCCCTTGTTGCTGCGCACGGTGAAGACATAAGGATGGCTGTAGCTGCTCCAGGTGTTTACGAAATAGCGGTAATCGCCCGAGAAGTTAGCCGAGTTGGAACCAGCCGCATCGGTAAGGCGCTCCACCTTTCCGTTCTTATGAGCCACGTAAACCTGGCGGTCGTGCGCATTGAGTTTGGCAGCCTGGAAATAAACATCGCCCGTCTTCTCATCCATTCCGTAGATAGAGGTAACATCATAGTTGCCTTTCTCTACCTGGCGCAGGAGCTTGCCGTTCATATCATAGAGATAGAGATGCATGAAGCCGTCGCGGTCGCTAGGCAGCAGGATGTTCTTCTTGCCCACGATGCTGTTTTCAATCACCTCTTCCTTTACAAACTTAGGCACACTCTCCTTGATGAGCATCTTGCTCTTGCCGGTGAAAGGATTGACTGCATAGAGGCGCATGTCGTCCTGATGGCGGTTCATCGTATAGACAATCAGACTGTTGGCGTCTGGCGATGTCTTGATGCGTGGATAATAGCCGTCAGAATCTACAGGCACTTCGAGCACCACGGTCTTTCCGTTCTTCATATCATAGCTCCAGAGGCTCACCTTAGAGTTGTCCTGTCCTGCCTTAGGATATTTATAGGAATACTCTCCAGGATAGTCGTGATACTCGCTACGGGTAGGATGAGAACCCTCGAACATCTGCAGAGAATAGGTCTTAACATGCGATTCGTCGAATCGGATCCAGCCGATGGCAGTTCCATCCGCATTCCATGCAAAAGCGCGGTTGAAGCTGAACTCCTCTTCGTAAACCCAATCAGGAATACCATTGATTACCTCATTGAACTTACCGTCACGGGTAATCTGGGTTTCCTTATCTCCATCGGTAACAAAGAGATTGTTATCCTTTACGAAAGCGATGTGGCGTGAATCAGGCGACCAGGTAGCCACCTGCTGATTAACGCCCTGAGAAAGTTTCTTCAAACTCTTCTTAGCAATATCATATATGAAATACTCTGCCTTGAACGAGCGGCGGTAGATAGCCTCGCGATGGGTCATGATAAGCAATTTCTTACCATCAGGACTGATTACATAACCTTCAATCTGTCCGAAAGGAGCCTTGGCTGCGTTCACATCGAAGAGGATGCTCATCTGCTTGCCCGTCTTGAACGAATAACTGATAACCTGCTTGCCATCATTGCTGATAGAAGCATACAAATCGGTGCCATCAATAGGGTTAATACCGGTAACATAAGAGGCAGCAAACTCGCCGGAGGTAATGGCCTTCAGGTCGAGTTTATCTGCAGCATGCATTGCTGAAACCATCATGACAGTTGCAATAAAAACTGGAAATCTTTTCATGTGTTAATCTTTATGTAATGCCTCAATAGGCGAATAATCTTCGTCATTGAGCAGTTGTTTTACTGTTACTTTAGGGTTGCGCTTTACATAAGCGCTGATTGTCTTCACATACTTGGTCTTGAAAATCTCCTTGCCCATCGCCTTGTTTACAGCCCACATAATCTTGCCCATGTGCAGATCGCGGTCGAGCTGCGGACGGGTGTCGAAGTCGTCCATCGGATAGATGCTCAGCAGATAGAAGGTAAGGCAATCCGGCACAATGTACTGGCGCGACATGGTGCTGCGCTGCTGCGGCGTATAGAATTTCTTGTAGAGCGGATAGTTTTCGCCCATATATTTATCGAGCGAAATTCCTACAGAATGCTCTCCTACCACGATGCTCTGGTCGAGAGCGCCAATCTGAGCATAGAAACAAGGCTGCTGGAGCTCCGGAATCCAACTGTTCAGACGCGAGAAGGAAGATTTCAGCTGCTCGTTGATGTCTTCCATATTGGCAAATTCTGCCTCAGCATCGGCGATAAGCGCCTGCAGGGTAGAATCCTGATAGAACATGAGGAAACGGTTGCTGATATTGGCGTCGGTAATGGTGCCAAGCTGGAGCATTTTCTCTATCAGCGTACGGGTTTCTATCGGGTAATCGGTATTCATCTGCTGCAGGGCAGAGAAATCACCAGTAGTAAGATATCTGCTTTCCAATCGGTCGTAACGCTGTACCGACAGGGGCACAGCCTCTCCTTCCTCGTTCGGCTTGAACTTAAACTCGCAGGCCGAACTGAGAAGCACTATTGCTAATATGACTATATAATTAAAAAACCTTTTCACGATAATTCACAAATCTTCGAGTTACGACTGCAAAAATACTAAAAATTATTTAAATTACCAAGCTTTTTTGCTAAAAAATCATACGCATTCGCAAAAAAAATGGGTTTTTCTCTTAAATTTGTTTGCAAAATAGCCAGTAACGAGCAAAACGTAAGTCTTTTTTGCTCATTACTGGCTATTTGTGCATTTTTTCTGCTTATCAGATGATAAAAGAAACTGCTTATCGGATCATGACAGAAACAGAAACCTGAACCGGCTCTTCTATCTGCTTCTTCCAGGCTTTCAACCACTCATACCACTCCTTCTCGCCCTTGAAGCCATAGGTTTCGTTGGCACTTGTATAAGCAAGCTTATAACTGAGCTGGCTGCCTGCAGGTTTCACTACCTGAGTATAGCAATCCTTATTGGCTGGCTGCTGACTTACCAGGGCTGACTGCGGCACATAAATGCCCAAGCCTACGGTCTCCAACTTGTGCTTTCCATCGTCCTTGCCTGTTGGCCAGTCGCTGCCGTAACAGCCACGCAAACCCTTGCCATCAGCAAATTCGCTGGAACCCTTTACGTTGATGAGTCCTGTAGCAAACTGATAATCAGAAACATCCTTGTTGAAGAATACATCTACGTCGAAATCGCGATGACCGGCATAGATGGTGTAACGGATGGTGGCATTGACAGGCTGCAAGCCCGGAGCCGGAACCCAACCCTTATCCACGACCTCGACGATGGCACGGAGCGGACCTTCTGAAATGACGCGCTGCTCCTGGTATTTCACGTTGTTGAACAGCACCTGGTCTTTACCGTCCCAGCCACGGAGCGCACCCAGTCCGTAGGTATTGCCTACCCAGAGACAATCATCGCCCGAACCAGCCTGAATCTGCTCATCTGAAGGATAGAACTGTGTATCCTGAATCACCAGCCCCTTGTTGATTTTTCCATAAAGGTCGATGGTCTGACGATGATCAAAATAAACACGCATGGCAATCAGTTCGTTTTCGAAGCAGGTGCCATGAGAATGGACGTAGTGATAAGGATCCTTGGTTTTCTTATCAAAAGAGATGCTGCGCAGATAAATATCCTGCCTGTTCTTAGCCAGTTTTCTGTTTCTGCTTGGCAAGCAGAGTTCTGCAAAAGTACGAGCCGGATACTGTGCCTGCTCACCCTCACGATAGAGTTGCACCTGATAGGTCTTGGTTTCTTTCTTGCCCAAATCGGCAAGGAAACAGAGTTCATCGTTGGTACAATCGCGGTTGGTGTCGTCGAGCTGCGAAGGAATCTCCTTGCCGTCAACGGTTACTACAGCGCGCTGAATGTCGCCGAAGCTTTGACAAATAAAAGAATATACGCGGTTGAAAAATCGGTGT
>OQWM01002675.1_pt1 | contig 12041 bp, 9 predicted proteins | sample 1691531 | NCBI WGS metagenome assembly OQWM01 (sample SAMN03418257, study PRJEB22391) | human gut metagenome | biome: human-gut; feature: organic feature; material: feces | host: Homo sapiens | place: Tanzania | collected 2013-01 | reverse complement strand
AGTAAAAAGCAACACCAACAGCCAGGGCTTCTTTACGATGCCGATGGCAAGAGAGTAAATAACAAAACAATAACTTAAACCAACAATTAAAAACGTCATGAACATTTCTCAATTGCTCCTTATTGGAGGTCTCGGCACACCCGAGTTGATTATCATTCTTATCGTCGTGCTTGTGTTGTTTGGCGGAAAAAAGATTCCAGAACTTATGCGCGGCCTTGGAGTTGGCGTAAAGAATTTCAAGGATGGAGTGAACGGCATTGAAGCAGAGATAAACAAGGAAATGGACAACTGTCCTAACGCTCCTGTAGATAAGAAAGATGACAGACAGCAAGCTTGAAGCAAACGGACGACAGCTTGGCGAGATGTCAATCATTGACCATCTTGAAGCCTTGCGTTGGACGCTGGTAAGGGTGTTCACTGCTCTTGGTGTATTCATAATAGGAGGCTTTGCTTTCGTTCCGTGGATATTCAAGCATGTGGTGATGGCACCTATCGATAACGGTTTTTTCCTTTATCGCTGGTTGGCCAAAGCATCGTCGATGTTTAAAATGGTACCCGATGATCTGACGCGTCCGTTCCATGTCGACATTATAAACATAAGGCTGTCGTCACAGTTCTTTCTGCACATGTCGCTGTCGTTTTGGTTGGCATTGCTCCTCACTTTTCCGTATCTTGTTTATGAGGTCTGGAAATTTGTGTGCCCCGCACTTTACGTTAACGAGCGTAGGAACATGCGTTTCACCTTCGTCTTCGGCACGGTGATGTTCTTTATAGGATGTGTGGTGGGCTACAGTGTGGTGTTTCCGCTTACCCTCCGCTTCCTTTACAACTACCAGCTCAGTGCCGACATCAGCAACCAGCTGTCGCTCGACTCGTATATGGACAACTTCCTTATGTTGGTGTTCATGATGGGCATAATTTTCGAGTTGCCGCTTGTGTCAATGTTCCTCGGCAAGGTGGGACTGCTCAACCGCAGTTTCTTCAGAGAATACCGTCGTCACGCAATGGTGGCCCTGCTGGTTGTGGCTGCGTTCATAACGCCCTCTTCAGACCCCTTCACGCTCATGTCCGTGTTCATTCCCATCTACATTTTGTGGGAACTGAGTGCGTTTCTTGTGAAGCCAGCCCCAAAAGACATCTCTGACGATTAATCTAAAAAAAATAAAATAAGTGTGGCACGTTAAATGCTTACGCTGGAAAAAATAAACTTAACAACAATGGACAATTCAAAGATAAAGGCAGCCATAATTGGCTTTGGCAGAATGGGAGGCAAGTATCTGGACAAGTTTCTTAAGAACGGACGCTATGAGGTGGCCTACATCTGTGATGTGAACAAGGAGGCACGCGACTGCGCCGCAAAGTTGTCGCCAAGCTCAACTATTGTTGCCGACGAACAGATAGTGTTTGAGGATCCCAAGGTGCAGGTGGTGGCGCTATGTACATTGGCCAACCTTCGCAAGGAACAAATTGATAAGGCCGTGCGCTATGGCAAGCACATCATCTCGGAAAAACCCGTGGCCGACACCGTGGAACGCGAGTGGGATGTGGTACGCACAACAGAAAACTCGAACGTGCTCGCCACCGTCAATCTCTATCTCCGCAACTCTTGGTATCATGAGACGATGAAACGTTTTATCGACGAGGGCGAACTGGGTGAGCTGGCTATCATCCGTGTGTGTCACATGACGCCTGGACTGGCCCCTGGTGAGGGTCACGAATATGAAGGTCCGTGCTTCCACGATTGTGGCATGCACTATGTCGATATTGCCCGTTGGTATGCTGGTTCCGAGTTTTCTACATGGCATGCCCAAGGCATGCGCATGTGGGACTATAAGGACCCTTGGTGGGTGCAGTGTCACGGCACTTTCCAGAACGGAGTGGTGTTCGACATAACCCAGGGTTTTGTCTACGGTCAGTTGTCTAAGGACCAGACACACAACTCTTATATAGACCTTATAGGAACAAAAGGCATTGTGCGCATGTCGCACGATTTCAAAACCGCCATTGTCGATTTGCATGGTGTAACACGCACCGAGCGCATTGAACGTCCTTTTGGCGGCAAGAATATAGACGTGCTCATCGACCGTTTTGCAGACAGCATTGAAAAGGGACGCCTTGACCGTCGCCTGCCCACCTTGCGCGATTCGGCTGTAGCGTCCGAGTATGCGAAGCGCTTCCTTGATGACAGCCGTCGCAACCGCCTTCCATCAATAGGCGACAACCAGACGCTTGAACAGATAAGAGAGCGCCGCCGCAACATGACCAACGGTTATGGCTTGCTTCATGTGAGAAAAACAAATAATATTTCAACACCTATAATTTAACTTTTAAATACAAATAATTATGCCTATTTCAAGACGAGACTTTCTTAAATCGGGAGCAGCCGCAATTGCCGGCTTCACAATCGCTCCAAGTTCTATTCTTGGCAAGAGCCATGGTCACATCTCTCCTACCGACAAACTTAACATCGGCGTAGTGGGAATTGGCGGCATCGGCCATTCTAACATCAACGCCGTGAAGGACACTGAGAACATCGTTGCCCTGTGTGACGTAAACTGGGATTATGCCAAGGGTGTGTTCGATGAATTTCCAAAGGCAAAGCGCTTCTGGGACTATCGCAAGATGTACGAGGAGATGGGAAAGAGCATGGATGCCGTCATCATTGCCACGGCTGACCATACTCATGCCATCATCACAGCAGATGCCATGACGCTCGGCAAGCATGTATATTGCCAGAAGCCTCTTACTCACTCGGTGTACGAGTCGCGTCTGCTCACAAAGTTGGCTGAGACAACTGGTGTGGCCACGCAGATGGGTAACCAGGGCGCATCATGGGACGGCACACAGACTGTTTGCGATTGGATCTGGAATGGTGAGATTGGTGAGGTGACACGCGTTGACTGTGCTACCGACCGTCCTATCTGGCCACAGGGACTCAACGAGCCTGAGACCGTGGATGACATTCCTGCTTCGCTCAACTGGGATCTCTTTACGGGTCCTGCACGCCTCAATCCTTACAGCAAAGTCTATCAGCCATGGAACTGGCGTGGATGGTGGGACTACGGTACAGGTGCTCTCGGCGACATGGCTTGCCACATCATGCATCAGCCGTTCAAGGCTCTGCATCTGGGCTATCCAACAAAGGTTGAAGGTTCTTCAACACTGCTTCTCAACGCATGCGCTCCCCAGGCACAGCACGTTAAGCTCACATTCCCCGCACGCGACAATATGCCAAAGGTCGGCATGCCCGAGGTTGAGGTTCACTGGTATGACGGCGGCTTGATGCCCGACCGTCCAAAGGGCTTCCCACAAGGCAAGGAGCTGATGCAGGCCGGTGGTGGTCTGACCATCTTCCATGGAACAAAGGACACACTCATCTGCGGATGTTACGGACAAAACCCATGGTTGCTCTCTGGTCGCAAGCCCAACGTTCCTCAGGTGGCACGCCGCGTAAAGGTTAGCCATGAGATGGACTGGGTGAACGCTTGTAAGGAGAGTCCGAAGTATCGTCACAAGTGTAACTCTGACTTCTCTGAGGCAGGCCCCTTCAACGAGATGGTTGTGATGGGTGTGCTCGCAGTACGTCTCCAGGGCCTGAACAAGGTGCTCGAGTGGGATGGCGAGAACATGCGTTTCACCAACATTGGCGAGAACGAGACCATTAGAACCTGCATTAAGGACGGATTCACCATCCATAACGGCCATCCTTCGTTCAACAAGACATGGACAGAGCCTCAGAATGCTATCAAGCTGTCGCAGGAACTGATCAAGCATACCTATCGCGACGGATGGAAGTTGCCTGATATGCCGAAATAATTTTCGCCAAAGTATAACTAACTAAAAAGGAAACACAATGAAAAAGATTATATGTTCTATGGCTTTTATGTCCTTTATCGCTGGTATTATGCCTGCTGGAGCACAGAAGAAAGTGTCGATTAACGTTTCTACCGAACTGATGGGCGATGAAAACAAGACCATCAGTGTTGCAAAAGACAGCAAAGGCTACATGACGTTGTTCGACGGCAAAACTTTCACAGGATGGCGTGGTTATGGCAAGGGCCATGTGCCCGCACGCTGGACTATTGAGAACGGTTGCCTCAAGTTTAACGCTGGACAAGGCGAAGGTGGCGACATCATCTTTGCACACAAGTTCAAGAACTTTGTGCTTGAGATGGACTGGAAGGTGTCTAAAGGCGCCAACTCAGGTATCTTCTATCTTGGTCAGGAGGTCAAGAGCCCCAAGGGATATGTAGAGCCGATATTCATCTCTGCTCCCGAGTGTCAGGTGCTCGACAACGAGAATCACCCTGATGCCAAGTTGGGCGTTGACGGCAACCGTAAGTCATCATCGCTCTATGACATGATTCCCGCAAAGCCTCAGAACTCAAAGCCCTACGGACAGTGGAACCACATAAAGATTGTTTGTGACAACGGACATGTAGAGCATTGGCAGAACGGTGTTAAGGTCGTGCAGTATGACCTGTGGACACCAGCGTGGACCGAGCTTCTGCAGAATAGCAAGTTCTCTCAGAGCAAATGGCCCGTTGCTTTCAACCTGCTCAACAACTGCGGCGGTGAGAACCACGAAGGTTACATCGGCATGCAGGACCATGGCGACACCGTTTGGTTCAAGAATATTAAGGTGAAAGAGCTTAAATAATGTTTAAGGAACTATGAAAAAGATTTTATTAGCAGTTGCTGCCGCATTGCTCATCACAGGTTGCGGCAATAAGAAATGTCAGTGTAATTGCAAATGTGCGGGATGCGAATGCTCAACCGACACTGCTGCTGCCGACCAGGATTATGAACTCAAGGTTGCTGACAAGAAAAATGTGGACATTGCATCCTTCCCAAAAGATAAGGATGGCTACATCGTGCTCTTCGACGGCAAGACTCTTAACGGATGGCGTGGCTACGGCATGGACGACGCTCCTAAGAGCTGGACCGTGCAGGATGGAGCGATAACGCTCAAAGGCTCGGGCACGGGCGAGGCACATGCTGCTGACGGTGGCGACCTTATTTTTGCGCATAAGTTCCAGAACTTTACGCTCGAATTGGAATATAAGGTAACGAAAGGCGCCAACTCAGGTATCTTCTACATGGCTCAGGAGGTAATGGGAAAGGTGAACGGCCAGTTTGAGTATTTGCCCATCTGGCAGTCTTCTTCTGAATATCAGGTGCTTGACAACGCCAACCATCCTGATGCACAGCTTGGGGTTGACGGCAACAGACAGTCGGCTTCGCTTTACGACATGATCCCTGCCAAACCTCAGAACTCAAAGCCTTATGGCCAGTGGAATTCGGTTAAGATTATGGTGTACAAAGGAACCGTTATTCATGGTCAGAACGGACAGAATGTTGTTGAGTATCATCTGTGGACGCCCAAGTGGACAGAGATGTTGCAGAACAGCAAGTTTAAGAAGGGTGGCGAGTTCCCCTACGCCTTCGAGCTGCTTAACAACATGGGCGGCGACAAGCACGAGGGCTACATAGGTCTTCAGGATCACGGCGACAGTGTGCAGTTCCGTAACATACGCATCAAGGTGATGGATTAAAGCCCTTGACGTGTGACGAAACAACAAAACATTGATTGACAGTTTCTTAAGAAAATCAAAATATGAAAAGAAATCTGATTTTTTCTTTTTTAGCAGCATTCTTTCTCTGCCTGCCACTCAGCGTGGCAGCGCAGAAACAGAATGGACATGCCAAGCAGCAGAAGAGTGTGAAGAAGGAGCTGTGTCTGCAACTCTACTCTGTGCGCGACCTTGTGCGCGACATCAACAAGGACGGCAAGGCCGAGGCTCGTTGGACCTCGCTGCTCTCGCGTCTTCATGACATGGGCTACACCTCAGTTGAGGCTGCATGGTATGACCAGGAGCACGGCACGTTCTACAACCGCAAGGCAAAAGATTTCAAGGCCGACATTGAGAAGGCTGGCATGAAAGTGCTCTCTTCGCATGTCAACCATGGTCTTACGGCAGAGGAGCTTGCTTCTGGCGATTTCACAAAGGCCCTTGACTGGTGGAAGAAATGTATTGCTGACCACAAGGCAGCAGGCATGAGCTACATCGTTAACCCGTGGATAGGTCTACAGAAGTCGATCCATGACCTTGACGTCTACTGTCGCTATCTCAATGCCATCGGCAAGATGTGCAAGGAGGCAGGTCTAAGCTTCGGCTACCACAACCACAACTACGAGTTTGAGAAGGTGGAGGGACAGGTGATGTACGACTACATGCTTGAGCACACCAACCCCGAGTATGTGTTCTTCCAGATGGACATGTATTGGACGGTGCGTGGCGCGTCAAGCCCCGTAGAATATTTCAAACGCTATCCCGGACGCTTCAAGTCTTACCACTGCAAGGATCATCGCGAGATCGGCCAGAGCGGCATGGTGGGATGGGATGCAATCTTCCGCAACGCCAAGACAGCAGGTGTGCGTTATATTGTTGCTGAGATAGAGCAATGCACAATGCCTGTTGAGCAGAGCGTCAAGGTGAGTGCCCAGTATCTGCTGAGCGCCCCGTTTGTGAAGAGCAGCTATCGGTAGCATTACTGTCCCGTTAAAGTGGACTGAATACTCTTTGAATTCATTGAAATACAGTCTTTTGTAAGAGATTTCAATGGTGCGACGATTTGAATTTGTACTTTTGTAGTTATTATTGTCCGATTTTAACGTGACAGTAATGTATTGGTATAATAGATTGATAGGATTAGTTTGATTTCCCGTGTCTTGGGGCGTAATGGATCACAAGTCACATTTGTTTTCACTCAGATGCTACGGCATAGCATCCGTTATGTTCCCAAGACATGGGTTTTCAACCAAGATGATGACAAAGGCAATGGCAAACATTATTTTAAGTCTTGCCTTAAATGAAATTGATTACCTTCTAATAAATGTTTTAAACTTAAATTAAATTTTACTTTTATGTTTAACAACCTAAAAAACTATGCAACTAAAGCGTTTATTGTCTCGGCTTTGTTTGGGGGCACCTCGGTCATGATGCCAGCCTTCGCCGCAGTTGAGCATGGTATGGCTGCGCCAGCTTTGGACGGTCGTGTTAATGGCATTGTTACCGATGATAAAGGCGAGCCACTCACGGGAGTGGTGATAAGGGTGGTTGGTGCCGATGTGTCGTATGCCACCACCACAGACATTGATGGAAAGTTCACTCTCAAGGTGCCTAACAAAAAATCGATGCTTGAAATTAGGGGCGTAGGTTTCAAAACGAAGCGTGTAAGTGCTCAAGGTGACCTCAACATCAAGATGGAAGAAGACATCTCCAATCTTAACGAAGTCGTGGTAATAGGCTATGGAACACTTGACAAGAAGGAGGTTACAAGTGCCATCACATCAATCAAGGGAAAGGACCTCATGGTAGGTGTCGGCGGTGCCGACGTGTCGAGCGCACTGCAAGGCAAGATCAGCGGTCTAGTGATGAACAATATTGGTTCACCCAACTCAGAGACAACATTCCAGTTGCGTGGTATGACATCAATCAATGCAGGACGTTCTCCGCTCATCGTTATCGACGGTTTTCCCGGTGGCGACATTCGCTCGCTCACACAGGAGGACATTGCCTCTATCGATGTGCTTAAGGATGCTTCTGCAGGTGCCATCTATGGCACACGCGCTGCTTCGGGTGTGATTCTCATTACCACAAAGAGCGGCACAAACACAAGCGGCAAACTCAATTTGACGTATGCCAACGAGTTCTCTCACCGCCAGACATACAATGCTCCGAAGATGTTGTCTGGACGCGAGTATGCTGAGCACAACATCGGCATCGACTACGGCTCTGATACCGACTGGTGGGACGAGATGATCAACCACAAGAACTTCTCGACCAAGCATCACCTCTCGCTTCAGTATGGCACCGACAAGGCACAGGTTTATACCTCGCTCTATTATAACAAGATGGACGGTATGGCCATTGTCGACAGCCGCAAAGACTATGGTGGCCGCTTCAACGCCAGCTTTAAGCTCTTTGACGGATGGCTCGAGTTTAAGCCAATGGTCGACTATCGTCAGGCAACGCGTAACAACCACTGGCCCAACTTCCAGCAGGCTCTGTTCAACAACCCGACGCGCTCACCCTACGACGAGAACTCGGAGACAGGATTCAACATCTGGCAGAACGAGACGCTCGACTATAACGTTGTGGCCGATGCCCACCTCTACACCTATGAGGGCACCGACAAGTGGTTCAAGCCCGAGATGGTGATGAAACTGTTCATAAAGCCTGTGCCGGGATTGACCTACCAGCAGACGTTTGGCTATGAGAACCGCCAGTGGGAGAACCATACCTACAATCCGAGCTATAGCCGCACCTCTATAGAGGACAACCACAAAGGATCAGCTTATCTCGGATTCTCTAAAACAGAGAACATTACATCTGAGGGCTATTTCACTTACACCAACGAGTTTAAGAAACACACCATCAGCGCAGCCGCAGGTTATTCTTATTTTGAATATAACAGCGAGAGCTTCAACATGAGCAACTACGACTTCTCCGTTGACGGCGTTAAGTTCTGGGACATGGGTCAGGGAACCGGTCTGAGCGATGGCAAGGCTTCAATGTCGTCGTCTAAGGCACCTACTGAGAAGCTGTTCTCAGTGTTCGCACGTGCCAACTATGCCTACAACAACACCTATATGCTTTCTGCATCGATACGTCACGAAGGTTCTTCAAAGTTCTCAAGCGACAAGCGTTGGGCAGATTTCTGGTCTCTCTCAGGAGGATGGCGCATCTCAGGTGAGAAGTTCATGAAGAACATCAAGTGGATTGACGACTTGAAGCTGCGTGTCGGCTACGGTGTGACAGGCAACAACAACTTCTCGTCAACCTATATGGCCAACATGCTTGGCTCCGACACATTCTGGCTGTTGCCGAACGGCAACTGGAAGACGTCATACGGCAAGTCGCAGAACGTTAACCCCGACCTGGGTTGGGAGCAGAAGAAGGAGTGGAACTTCGGTATCGACTACTCGCTCCTCGGCGGACGTCTCTATGGCAAGTTCGACTACTTTGTGCGCAACATCGACAACCTTCTCTACGAGGTAACTGTGCCGCAGCCTCCCTTCACTCAGCCCACCCAGTGGCAGAACATCGGTAAGATGCAGATCAAGGGATGGGAGTTTGAGATTGGCGGTGTTCCCGTCAAGACAAAAGACTTTGTGTGGACCTCCAACCTCAACCTGAGCCACAACAGCGGAAAGATCAAGACCCTGTGGGGCAACAACTCTTACTACAACGGCAACGGCTTCCCCGCTCCTGGCACACCGGGCGATGCAGCACGCATTGAGGAAGGCTCAACCATCGGCAAGTTCTTCATCTGGAAATGGGCAGGATTTGACGATAACGGCAACTTCCTTCTCTACGACAAGGACAACAACGTCATTCCTGCAGAGAAGAAGACCGAGCTTGACAAGCGCTACATGGGCGACTACAACCCCAAGGTCATAGCATCATGGAACAACACGTTCACCTATAAGAACTGGGACCTCGGCATCAACATGCGTAGCTGGATCGACTTCGATGTCTTCAACACCATGAACATGTACTTCGGCATCCAGGGTCGCGGCAATAACAATGTGCTGAAAGATGCCTATGGCAAGTTCGACCACATCCGTGGCGAGAAGCAGATTTGTGATTACTACCTTGAGGACGGCACCTTCCTGAAGATTGATGCCATAACTTTGGGTTACACTTTCGACATGACGAAATACACCAAGTTTGTAAAGAACATTCGTCTGTGGGGCACCTGCGGCAACGTGTGCTGCATCACTGGCTACAGCGGCATGAACCCCGAGGTCAACATCGCAGGATGGGATCAGGGTACAGAGAAGTTCTGGGATGGCTACTATCCCATGGCACGCACTTGGACTTTTGGTATGCAGTTTAATTTCTAAAAAAATCACGAATATTATGAAAACCAAAAACATATTGAAGTCGGTGATTGGATGTGTTGTCGCATCGGCGGCACTCACCTCATGCAACGTCGCCCCCGAATTTTACACTCAGGTCACCCCAGAGACATTCTACACCAGCCAAGAGGCCGTGTACCAACGTTATGCGCGTCCTTTTACCCACTGGAGATATTCTGCTGCACAGGAAGAAAACATATGGCGTCTACAGGAGCTCGGCACCGATGAGTTCATGTTGCCAACAAGAGGTAGCGACTGGTTTGACGGTGGAAACTATCAGAAACTCCACCATCACGAGTTCACTGACGACATGGCATGTATCTCTGATGGATGGAAAATGTCGCAGATGGGAACAGCCCTTGCGTGGGATGCGCTTGAAGACCTTGAGGAGGTAGATTTCAACAAATTGGGATTCCCCGAAGGCACACGCGAGTCGATGCTCACACAGCTGCAGTCGCTCGTGGCCTATTTCTATCTTAAGGGCCTTGACCTCTTCGGCGGCATGCCGCTTTACACCACTACACGAAGCGACGTCCAGCCACGCGCAACCGACGAGCAGACCTTTGCTTTCATCGACTCATTGCTCACAGTGTCGCTGAATGGACTGCCCGTAAAGCAAGAATTGGGAGCCAAGGAAACGGGTGCCATCAACGCTGCAGCTGCCGCCGCAATGAGGGCTCAGCTCTATTTCAACGCAAAATCTTACATACGCAAGGAGATGTGGAGCGAGTGTGCTGCCATCTGTCAGGACATCATCGACGGCAAGTATGGCAAGTATGCGCTTGATCCCGACTGGACCAACATTTTCGGATTCAACAACGAAACGAGTCCTGAGATCATCTGGAGCGTGCCGAGCGAGAACGCAAAGCTTGAGACCGACGGCATGCGCTGGTCACTCATGGTGCCTTATAACTACCGCAACTATCTGGGCAGTGTTGAAAACTCTGGCTCCAACAACGGTCTTGGTCTGACGCCAAGTCTTGATCCCACAGGCAAGCCCTACACCTATAAGCTTGGTCGCGCCTACTCAAAGTTCAACGACAAGGACATCCGCAAGCAGAATTATGTCTATTTGGGCGACGGCAAGTATAAAGGCATGTTCATCGTGGGCAAGTTGCAGAACCCGATCAATCCCGAATGGGTATGCCTCGGTAGCCGCGAGTATAAGGGCCAAATCCTCAACGTGGTAGACCAGGTGGCCTATTTCACTCGTGTGAAGAACGACCTTTACAAGAAGGCCGATGGCTCTTATCTGTATAATTCGGTTGCCGACTTACCTTCAACAATCGCTACTGCCGAGGAAAACTCTGGTGTTCGCGTCACAAAGTTAAGTCCACGCCCCACACAGGAGGACAAGAAGTTGATGTTCAACCCCGATGTGCCAATCATCCGTTTGGCTGAGGTCTATTACATGTTGGCCGAATGTAAGATGCGCTTGGGTGACAAGGCTGGAGCCGCCACGCTCATCAACACCGTGCGCAAGCGCTACTTTGAGAACGGCAACGACCCAGACCCCGTAACCGCCGCCAACCTCGACAAGTATCGCATGCTCGACGAGTGGCAGCAGGAGTTTTTGGCTGAGGGTCGCCGCCGTACCGACCTTGTGCGTTGGGATGCTTATGTCACAGAAGACTGGTGGGACCACAAGGCCACCAATAACACTAACTTTAACCGCTTCCCTATCCACTATTCTGTTCTTGAGGCTAACCAGAAGCTGAAGCAGAACCCGGGCTATGGTCGCGATTAACGGTTGAGCGATAAGCTAATAATATATAAGGTGGGTCATCTTTTCGACCCACCTTTAATTCTTTTTATCACATACTTATGAAAATCAGAAGATTTATAGCATTGGCATCTTTGGCTTTGTTGCCTTTGTGCAGCATGCAGGCAACGACACAAGCAGCCGACGATGCTCAGATGAACCGGTTCATCGATGGCCTGATGGCCAAGATGACGCTACAGGAGAAGATCGGACAGCTCAACCTCTCCGTCACGGGAACAATCGTCACCGGACAAGCCAAGAGCAGCGACATCGCCGGAAAGATAACGCGCGGCGAGGTGGGCGGACTGTTCAATCTTAAAGGCGTGAAGAACATACGCGACATGCAGAAGA
>OQWM01002674.1_pt1 | contig 12041 bp, 9 predicted proteins | sample 1691531 | NCBI WGS metagenome assembly OQWM01 (sample SAMN03418257, study PRJEB22391) | human gut metagenome | biome: human-gut; feature: organic feature; material: feces | host: Homo sapiens | place: Tanzania | collected 2013-01 | reverse complement strand
GGTAACTTTCCCATAGAAAGTCGGTAACTTTCTCATAGAAATTACGTAACTTTCTATAAGAGACTCGGTGACTTACTTTTTAAAGCAAAAAAAAACTCTTCCCCACGAATGAGGAAGAGACAAATACATTTTAGATTTTTTAAATCTTAAATTTGATTATAGTGAATATTACTTCTCTACGATCTGAACAGTTGCACGACGGTTGAACTGCATTGGAGAGAGGTTGTCAACAGTAGAAGCCGTATCAACACCACCGTTGAATGAAGTCTGGATGTTCTCAGCCTTCACACCCATCTTAACGAGCTCGTCCTTAACCTGCTTAGCACGGTTCTCAGAAAGCTTCTGGTTACCAGCCTTAGTACCGGTAGCGCTGTCAGCATAACCTGTAACCATGATCTTGCTGTCGTTAGCCTTAGCGTAGTTAGCAAGAGCTCTAACGTTTACGAGATCCTTCAGGTTAGCAACGCTTGTCTTGCCACAGTTGAAGAATACAGAAACCGGAGTAGTGATGAACTCCTTCATAGCCTCAGAAACAGGAGCTGTTGCTGGCTTGTTGTTAGCCTCCTTCAGCATGTTCTTCAGACGGTCGTTCTCTGACTTAGAGTCAGCGAGCTGAGCGTTAAGAGCGTCGATCTGTGACTGAGAGAGAGCCTTGATAGCGTCTACGTCTGGAGTCTTAGACCAACCTGTAGTCTTGCCAAGGTTCAATGTCAGACCAACCTCTGCATAGAGAGTGTTGTCGTGAGAATCCCAGAAACGCTGACCGTTGTCTACATTACCACCGCTGATGAAGTCGTTCTCGAAACGGTTCCAACCCAACTCAACGTTGAGGGCAACACGGTTAGAGAGACGGAACTGGTTCAACAAACCTACGCTCAGACCCATACCATATCTGTCAGCAGTCATGTTGCGAACGAAGCCTGCACCTGCGAATGGGATGAAGCTGTATACACGGTTAGGGTTGTAACCGCAAAGCATGTTGCTCAGGTTGAAGAGAACCTGCTCCTGTGCGTTCCAATACTTGAAGCTCTCACCAAGAGCCTTGCCCCAGATACCAGAAACCTTTGTACGGAGTCCGATACCAGGAGTGAACCACTTACCAACAGCGATTGCTGCCTGTGGGTTTGAACGGAAATCCTTGATTGGGCTGTTTGAATAGTCTGAACCGTGACCTGCTGATGGATAGAAAGCAGTCCACTGAACACCACCCTGAACAAACCAATTGCTCCAGAAAGAATTTGTAGCTACGCTATACTTCTCTGTAGCTTCTGTTTCCTGAGCCATTGAACTCAAAGAAACGCCGGCAATAGCCAGCACCATTAAAAACTTTTTCATAACCTTTATTTAAAAATAAATCAAATTTGTTATTGTATTATCAGTATCAATATTGCGATATTTGGTGCAAAGATAACAATAATTTTTAATTTACACTATATTTACACTTTTTTTTTACTATTATACCACTAAAAATTGATATGCGCACACAAAATCACTTATTGTCAATAATTCTTATCGTCCTTGCAGTAGGGTCGTAATGCAAGCCGGGACGGTCGATGAATCTCGACAAAGTGCCGTCGGCGGACAGTTCATCGGGGGTGCCCGTTGTCACCTTGTCGTCGGTCATCACCCACAGCTCGTCTGCCACCTGCAGTGCGAGTTCGAGGTCGTGGGTGGACAGAAGGATTGTCTTCCCCTCCACATTGCACAGCTGATGCAGCATCTGCAGCGTGTCCACCTTGCTGCCGTAGTCGAGGAATGCCGTCGGCTCATCGAGGAAGATGACGTCGGTCTGCTGCGCCAGAGCCTTTGCCGTCATCATCTTCTGCCGCTCGCCGTCGCTAAGGCTGTGCACCATACGCTCCGCCAGATGCTCAATGCCCACCATCCTCATGCTTTCCGTCACCACGGCATTGTCTTCGTCGGAGAGTCTTCCGAAGAATCCCGTGTAAGGACTGCGACCCATCGCCACCATCTGTCTTGCCGTGAGATGCTGCACCGAAGGGCGCTCCGTAAGCACTACGCCTATCAGCCTTGCCAGTTCTTCGCGTGAGAAGGATTCGAGCTTTCTACCTCTTATTATAATGTCACCTCCGAGCTTCGGCTGGAAGGCGGAGATGGTACGAAGCAGAGTGGACTTACCGGCGCCGTTGGCACCGATAAGACATGTCAGTCGTCCCTTGTGGAGTTCGGCATTGATGCCTTTCATCACCACCCTCGACGATTTTCCTTGCGGATAGCCTATAGACAGGTCGATAAGTTTCATTGCCACCTTATATAATATATCTACTTTACGTTGCCCACCTTGATAAGATATTCTGCTATCTGTACGGCATTGAGAGCTGCGCCCTTACGAATCTGGTCGCCTGTGAGCCATAGGGTGTTGCCGTTATCGTCGGCAAGATCCTTGCGGACACGACCTACGTAAACATCATCGTGGCCTGCGCTCTCCAGAGGCATCGGGTAGACATAGTTCTGAGGGTCGTCCTCGAGTGTTACGCCCGGTGCTGCCTTCAGCGCCTCACGTATCTCCTCTACCGAGAGCGGCTTCTCCGTCTCGAACCATACGCTCTCTGAATGTGAGCGCAACGAAGACACACGGACACAGGTGGCGCTGGTGCGCACATCGGAGTGCATAATCTTGCGGGTCTCGTTGTACATCTTCATCTCCTCCTTGGTATAGTCGTTGGGAGTCATTTTGTCGATCTGCGGAATCACGTTGTATGCTAACTGATGCGGGAACTTGCTGATATGGTCGGTCTTTCCCGTTTCAATGATGTCCTTGTACTGCTGTTCCAGCTCTGCCATTGCAGCGGCTCCTGCTCCCGACGCACTCTGGTATGAAGATATGTGTACCTTCTTTATATGGCTGAGCTTGTCGATAGGGTTAAGCACTACGACCATCATGATTGTCGTACAGTTAGGGTTGGCGATGATGCCACGCGGACGCTCCAGGGCATCCTCGGCATTTACCTCCGGCACTACCAAAGGAACATCGTCGCACATGCGGAACGCACTTGAGTTGTCTATCATCACGGCACCATACTTGGTGATGGTCTCGGCAAACTCCTCTGAAGTGCCGCCGCCGGCTGACGTGAAGGCGATGTCTATATCCTTGAAGTCGTCATTGTGCTGAAGCAGCTTCACCTCGTAGTCTTTGCCCTTGAAGTTGTATTTTCTTCCTGCCGAACGTTCTGAACCGAACAACACAAGGTCGTCCATCGGGAAATCTCTCTCAGCAAGGATGCGCAGGAATTCCTGTCCTACGGCACCGCTCGCACCAACAATAGCTACTTTCATATCTTCTTACTTTTACTGATTAATCCTTAATTATTATTGCAAAAGTACAACTTTCAGCACACATGACACTATTTCTGACATTTTTTTTGCACCTTTGCACTAAAATTAGCAGAATAACACTAAAAATGATTGCCAATATATCCCATTATCTACCTATAACAGACCCTACGATGATATTCCTCGTGGTGATGTTTCTGATACTTGCCGCTCCTATCGTGATGGGCAAGTTGCGCATTCCGCATATCGTGGGAATGGTGCTTGCCGGTGTGCTTGTTGGCAAGTACGGACTGAACATTCTGGAGCGTGACAGCTCTTTCGAGCTTTTCGGAAAGGTGGGGCTGTACTACATCATGTTTCTTGCCGGACTGGAGATGGACATAGAGGGACTGAAGAACAATGGCACCAAGGTGCTCATCTTCGGTCTGCTCACCTTCCTGTTCCCCTTCATCATCACTTATCTGGCGAGTACATATATAATAAGTTATACCTCCACGGCGGCTCTTCTTCTGAGCAGCATCATGGCATCAAACACTCTCATCGCCTACCCTATCATCTGCAAATATGGTCTGCAGAAGCATACCAGCGTGACGCTCTGTGTGGGGTCCTCGATGATCGCCCTCACCCTTGCCCTCATTGTGCTGGCTGCCATCGTGGGCTCTTTCGGCAGCGGGGCAGGTCTGTCGTTCTGGGCGTTGTTCCTGTTTAAGATAGTGCTGTTTGTCGTTGGCGGCGTTTTCATCCTGCCACGCCTGGCACGTTGGTTCCTTCGTCGCTTCAGCGATGCCGTGACGCAGTATATCTTCGTCATGGCTCTCCTGTTTCTCAGTGCCACGGTGTCCGGACTGATCGGTCTTGAGGGTGTGTTCGGTGCGTTCTTTGCTGGACTGATTCTCAACCGCTACATACCACATGTGTCACCGCTCATGAACCGTATCGAGTTCATCGGCAACGCTCTCTTCATCCCCTATTTCCTTATCGGCGTGGGAATGTTGATAAACGTCAGGGTGCTCTTCTACGGCTGGCACACCGCTTTTGTCATCTTCTGCATCATCTTCTTCGGAACCTTCGGCAAGGCGATAGCGGCATACCTATCGCAGAAACTGTTCCGCCTGCCGCTGTCCAACGGTAACATGATGTTCGGACTCACCTCTGCCCATGCCGCCGGCTCCATAGCCATCGTAATGGTGGGAATGAAGCTTGCCACGGCGCCGGGGGAATATCTCGTTGACTCCGACATGCTGAACGGCGTGGTCATAATGATTCTCTTCACCTGTGTGATAAGTTCGGTGGTCACAGACCGTGCCTCACGCACCATCACTCTCACCGAGGGACAGAACATGGAGAGCCGCCAGAGGGGCGACGACGAGAAGATTCTCGTGGCTCTCAGGTCGGATGGTGCCACAGACACTCTCGTAAACCTCGCCCTTATGATGCACAACGAGAAGCTCAGTCGCGGACTGATTGGCCTCAACGTGGTGTACGACGATGAGAACAGCCAGCACAACCAGTCTGTCGGCAAGCGCACACTGGAGCAGGCAACGAGGATTGCCAGTGCCGTCGACGTAAGGATGCTCACCCAGAGCCGCCTTGCCACCAACATCTCAAACGGCATCACTCATGCCTTTAAGGAATACGACGCCTCGGAGATTATAATGGGACTGCACCATAAGAAGAACGATACGGACAAGTTCTGGGGCATCTTCACCCCAAACCTCATAACGTCGCTCAACCGGCAGATTATCCTCTGCCGGTGCAACAGTCCGCTGAACACGCTGCGCCGCATCACGGTCGCCGTGCCGTCGAGGGTGGAGTTCGAGCAGGGCTTCTACCGCTGGATAGAGCGTCTGGCTCGTCTTGGCGAGAACCTCGGCTGCCGCATCGTGTTCCATGGCAGGATAGAGTCCACATCGCTCATCAACGAGTATATCCGCAACCAGCATCCTGCCGTAAGGGCGGAATATGTACTGATGGAGCATTGGAAGGAGTTTACCGACCTCGCTGCCGACCTCGCTGCCGACCACATGCTGGTGGTCATAACGGCAAGACCGGGCACGGTGTCCTACAAGCCTGTGTTTGAACGACTGCCGCTTGAGCTGTATCGCCACTTCCACGACAAGAACCTGATGATAATATACCCTGACCAGAACGGACAGTCGCCTGAGGATATGACGTTTACTGCTCCACAGCAGCATGCCGTAGACAGCGCATACTCTACTATCATCAACTGGATTAACAAAAAGATTGAAACGCTAAAGAAATATGATAGACATTAAGAATATCACCAAGAGCTTCGGCTCACTGCAGGTGCTCAAGGGCATCGACCTGCATATTAATAAAGGTGAGGTGGTGAGCATCGTCGGACCGAGTGGCGCCGGCAAGACCACTCTCCTGCAGATTATCGGCACTCTCGACTCTCCCGACAGCGGAGACATCACCATCGACGGCATTGATGTCAGAAAGCTGAACCAGAAGAGGCTTGCCGACTTCCGCAACAAGCACATCGGCTTCGTCTTCCAGTTCCACCAGCTACTGCCGGAGTTCACGGCGATCGAGAACATCATGATTCCGGCTTTCATCGCCGGAATGTCGAAGAACGAGGCGAAGAAACGTGCCATGGAACTGCTCGACTTCATGGGACTTGCCGACCGTGCCAAGCACAAGCCCAACGAACTGTCGGGAGGTGAGAAGCAGCGTGTCGCCGTGGCAAGGGCTTTGGTCAACAACCCGTCGGTAATCCTTGCCGACGAACCGTCGGGAAGTCTCGACTCACAGAACAAGGCTGAGCTGCATCAGCTGTTCTTCGACCTGCGAGACAAGATGGGACAGACCTTCGTTATCGTTACTCACGACGAGACCTTGGCAAGCATCACCGACCGCACCATCAGAATGGAAGACGGCAGACTGGCTCAAGAGCCTCTGCCACAGGACGCACCTTCTGAAGACCTGTCATCACAGAATACTCCATCCCAACAAAATCAATTATAACAGTATGAAAGGAATAAATTTAGGCAAGATAAACACCATGACCGTGGTGAAGAGTGTTGATTTCGGAATGTATCTCGACGGTGGCGACGAGGGTGAGATACTGTTGCCCACCCGTTATGTGCCGGAAGGCTGCAAGCCGGGAGATGTCCTCGACGTGTTTGTATATCTCGACCAGGATGAGCGCCCCATTGCCACTACGCTTACGCCAAAGGCAATGGTGGGTGAGTTCGCATATCTCGAAGTGGCATGGGTAAACAAATTCGGAGCGTTCCTCGACTGGGGACTGATGAAAGACCTATTCTGTCCGTTCCGTGAGCAGAAGATGCGCATGATAAAGGGCAACTCCTACATCGTGCATGTACACCTCGACAAGGAGAGCTACCGCATTGTAGCCTCAGCGAAGGTGGAGCATTACCTCTCTGACGAGATGCCTTCCTACCATCATGGTGCGCAGGTGGACCTGCTTGTATGGCAGAAGACCGACCTCGGCTTCAAGGTTATCGTCGACAATAAGTTCGGCGGACTGGTATACAAAGACCAGGTGTTCCAGTATCTGCATACAGGCGACCGTCTGAAGGGTTATGTCTCCAACGTGCGTCCCGACGGTAAACTCGACATCTCTCTGCAGCCGTCGAGCAAGAAGCGCACAAAGGAGTTTGCCGACACGCTTCTGGAGTACCTCAATGAGAACAACGGCTACTGCAACCTCGGTGACAAGAGCGATGCCGAAGAGATATACGAGCGTTTCGAAGTAAGCAAAAAGACATTCAAGAAAGGCGTCGGCGACCTATACAAGAAACACCTCATCTTCCTCGAAGAGGGTGGCAAGGGAATAAAACTGGTTGACGAGTAAACAAGGAATATACCCCACGGATAAATTATTTCTCCCCCGCGGAGGATTATTTTGTCTCCCACACGGATGATTATTTATATCTTCCCCACGGATGATTATTTTTGTCTCCCACAGATCGCACAGATGGACACAGATTTTCCATCCGGACAATTAGATATCATAGGACTGTCAAGAGGCGGACAAACCAGTCCTCCCCGCTTTAGGGGGAGATAGAGGGGGTCGGTAATTTCTCCAACGGATAATTTATTTTATAGCACACGGATCTCACCGATCTCACGGATCCTTTCCTCCGGACCATTGGATTAATTCATCCGCGGAACATAAACGGAATTAAACGGATATATCTTAGCACACGGATATTATTTTGAACACGAGATTTATCGAAGACCCACTGACCAACGGGAAGTAATTTCACGAATCGCACGAATATCTCCATCCGGACCATTGGGTTAAATCATCCGCAAGGTAAAATCCGCTGTCTATCTGTGTGCCAAAAAATATTCGTGAAATTCGTGCGATTCGTGTTCAAAGAAAAAAATCCGTGTTCAGTGTCTATCCGTGTGCCAAAACTTTATTCGAGTAAGATTTTACAATTTCCCTATCTCGCTCTTTGATAAATCAGTCATATTTATGATGGTATCAATATCCATACCAGCAGCAAGCATCTTCTTAGCTATTTGAATAGCCTTCAAATTCTTACCTTCCTCTCGTCCTTCAACTCTTCCTTCCGCTCGTCCTTCCGCTCGTCCTTCTTCACGACCCTTCTCCAATGCCGTATCTATAGAGTTCTTGACATCACGGTAAGCCTTCAAACTGTCCTCATACTCCTTCAGCTCCGTAGGGGTGAACTTCGCAATCTCCGCCTCACCAAAGAGCTTGGAGAAGATTTTCTCTTTCAATGCAGCAGGACGTTTATCCAATCGTGACAGGTTCTTCAACACATACAGCCACTTGTCGTAAAGCGTGACAAGTTCATCCTCCGTCTTGTCGAACTTCGCTATCTCCACATACTTGAAAGAAAGCTTGTCGTTGAACACCTTGTGCGTCTTCTTGTCAAGCAAGCCCACATCATGGTTGATGTCATCCTTGTCGAATGCCTCCTCCGACAAGTCGAAGTTCAGAAGGGCTACAGTATATACATGGTCAAGTTTGAAGTTCCAGTCTGCACCCTTGGGAGCCTGTTCACGGATAGGGAAGGTGGAATAGAACAAAGAGCGGTCCTTGAAATACTTTTGGTAAGCGTTCTGCATCTCAACGATGAACTTCTCGCCATTCTCGTTCTCACAATACACATCGAAGATAGCCTTGCGTTCTGCGTAGACATCCCCCACATGCTCACTGTTAAGGTACTTCACGTCCTTGATAACCTGAAAACCTTCAAACAGCGAGTTCAGGAAGTTGATGAGCAAATCCTTGTTGGGCTTTGTTCCAAAGATGCGCTTGAAACCGAAATCGGTCAGCAAGCTTATATATCGTTCTTCTATTTTTCTCATAATCTTCTCCTTTTAAACGTTTAAAATGAATTCAAACGCAAAAATACATTTTTCCCCTCACACCACCAAGTTTCTTTTCTAAATTTTAACGCAAAGGAAATCTTGATCTGTGAGATTCTGTGCTATCTGTGGGAGAACATTATTTGCTGCTTGAGAGTTATTCGCTCCCTAACGGCTGGTTGTGTAGCAGGACGTGGCGTTGGATTAGGTGGCGCCATTCTAAGAGGCGCTGGCGCTGCCAGAACTCTACGGCGGAGGGGATGCTCGTGCGGAGTAAGTGGCGGAGGGGGAGGAGGGGGCGGAGCAGGGCGAAGGGGAGGTGGGCGGTCTTTTGCGATTTCTCGTATTGTGCCAGGAGGTCTTCCGTCTTGATGTCGGGGAGGTGACATGTGAAGCCACTGAGCGACGGGCCCTCGTCATGCAAGCTTGCCTCACTCAGTAGGCGGTGGGTGTGGTGGTAGCCTTTTGCGAGGAGGTCTTCGAGGAAGGCTTGGCGCTCGTAATGGCTCAGCGAGTGATAGCGGTGGGCAAACTCGCCCCAGTTGGCCATTGCTGTCATTCCCGTTCCGTCTTCGTTGTCGCGTAAGCCGATGTGCACATAATAGATGTATTCCTCGGGGGAGAGACGGAAGGGGCGGGCCTTGCGCATCTTTCCTTTCAGCTTGCCGTTGTCGGTGAATCTTCCTTCGTGTGTGTCTTGTATTGTGAGGGTGGGGTAGTGCTCCGCTTTCTGAAATTCCTGCTTGAGGTTGACACGGAATATTAGTTCCACAAAGCCGTCGTGGGGTAAGAGCGTGTAGTTCTTGCCTTTGGGCAGCTCCACTCCTGACGTTGGGGTGAGGAACGGGCGTAGGGGCGTGTCGGGTATCAGGTCGGCCAGTCCGTATGCCACGCTGTTGTCTGTGCTCTGGAAGTAACGACTCAAGGATTTGAGTGCTGCCAAGTCGTCGTCTTTTGCTTGCAGGAGCCACACGGCTTGCAATGCCAGCTCACGGCTTTCTGCTTCTGTCTGTTTCTGCTTGGCTTCCTCCAGCAGCAGGGCCTGACACTTTTCGGTGTCTTTCACCTTATTATATATATCGAGGATATTCCGAAGGACGGCGGCGGAGTTGTCGGCGAAGTATGTGGCTTGCAGCCTGCCTTGCAGTTGGTCGATATAGCGCCAGGTGTTGGGCAGCTGAGCCTTGGTGCCTTTGGTGGTTTCTTTCACCACGATTACCTCATAGCGGCGGATGCCTGACAGCTGTACGCAGAAGCCTCCTAATGAGAATAGGAAGCAGCGGTCTTTCACGCCGTGACTCTTCACTTGCTTGATGACGCCGGTGTAACCCACGAACGGTCCGTTGGTTATCATCACGATGTCGTTGTTGGCTGCCAGTTCTGCGTAGTCCTTGCCTACTATCTTGATGTCGTCGGTATGTACAGCGCTTTGTTCTATGCAGACCTTGTAACGATAGATTTCCTCATCAGATATCTTGGCATGTATGAGCATGCTTTTCAGTCCTTCCGTCTCGCCTTCTAACGCGAAGAGGTGTGCATTGCCTGCCACTTGGGGCCGCTTGTCGTTGGGCGACTCCTCTTTCTGGAGGAAATAGCCGTTGGCATTGAGGTCTTTCAGCAGCAACTTGACGTCTTTGACGTAAGCGAAGAGTATGCCGTTGATGACTGGGCGGAAACTGACCTTTTTCTTATCCCAACCTATATCTTCTGGCTTAGGACGAGAATTAGGGAAGTAGATATCCTCTATGCTGTCAAGGCGTAGCAGGTCCTTGATGGCATCACGCTCCTTATAATAGTCTGTCTTGATGATATACCACATGGCGAAGTGAAAAAAAGAGAGTAAGGAATGAGGTGTGGTAAGCATACATTCTTACCTCCCTCGAAAAGCGTCAAGCTTCCCAGGCAATTGGGGTGTGATGGGTATCACAGCATTGAAAACCAATAGATTATCTTCCACTAATCGTCAATACTTTTATGTCTTTCAATGTTCGCTATACGTGATAGCGACAAGCTCAGATCTTGTTTACTGTTTGACATAGGATATGTATATCTGAAGCCTAATTATTATTCAAAATCTTACTCATATGTCTGAGTCTCTATGTAAGAGATACAGAAATTCACTGCAAATTTACGAAAAATAATTATATATGAGTGATTTATGTGTATTAAAATCTAACATGTACTCAATATTTTTCTGCAACGGAATGGAAGAATCGGACAATTGGTTTAGTATCTGCACGTGTTTCAAATAGTTACGTGAATTTCTGTATCTCTTACATAGAGAAACGGATTATGGAAGGGGGAGTATGAATTAGGAATTTTAATTAATGTTATATTGCTGCAAGGATCTTGGCGTTGGCTTCGTCTACTTCTGAGTTTTGGATGGAGCGGAGGTAGATTTTGGTGGTAGACTCGGAGTTGTGTCCTAACGCTTCGCTGATGACGGAGAGAGACACTTTGTGGTCTCTTGCTGCTGTTGCCCATGAATGCCGGGCTACGTAGAGGGTGAGTTTGCCCTTGATGCCTATCTTCGCGCCTAACTTTTTAAGGTGGTAGGCAATGCAGGATTCTGCATTATGGTAAAGACGTTGCTCGTCCTGCCAGTTACTGTGTTTATGTGGGCTGTCACCGACAAGGAATGGAAGGAGATAGGGTGAGGCGGCGGTCTGGGCTTGGTATTTATCGACGATGTCCTGCATCTCCCTTTCCCAACGTATGGTGAGGCGTTGGCCGGTCTTGCTTCGGACGTAATGTAGGTAGCCGTCTTTGAGGTCTGACTTGCGGAGGTGCGCCAAGTCGATGAAGGAGATGCCACGCAGATAGAAGCACATCAGGAATGTGTCTCTTGCCATTTCTTGTTTTGTGGTAAGGTCTCGTGACGAGGTCAGATGCTTTATCTGGCTGATGGCTTCCGTTGGGATGGCCCGCTTGTTGGTCTTGGCGATGCCGGTGTATACATTCTTGAAGGGGTGTTGCTGTGGAGTGATGCCTTTCTCCACGGCTTTGTTGTATGTGGCACGGAGAATGCGAAGATAGAACGAGCTGGTGTTGCTGCATACTCTCGCCACGTTCTTCAGGTATGCTTCGTAGGAACGCATCTCTTCTGCATCTATCTTTTTGATGGCAATGTCCTTGTTGTCTCTGTAGCGCATAAAGCTGTTGAGCGTGGCTTTGTAATGTTGCATGGTGCGGTGTTGCCCGTTCTTCGCCAATAAGGTGATGAGGAGGTTCGTAAACTGAAATAGTGTCTCTGATGTTTTCTTGTTTCTTGCCATAATTGATATTGTATGATCTGATTTGTGTAGAAGATGCAAATATCGTACAAATGGTAAAAAGGTGTTACAAAATAAAAATTGATTTTTTTTGTTAATTTTGCTATCTGTATTTTCTTATTACTGAAATAACTGGGCCTA
>OQWM01002673.1_pt1 | contig 12045 bp, 11 predicted proteins | sample 1691531 | NCBI WGS metagenome assembly OQWM01 (sample SAMN03418257, study PRJEB22391) | human gut metagenome | biome: human-gut; feature: organic feature; material: feces | host: Homo sapiens | place: Tanzania | collected 2013-01 | reverse complement strand
AGCGGCCGCGGGGAAATTGACGACGGAACCTCGGGGCAGAGCGTTCCGGCGTCAATTTCTTCCGATTTCAACGGAAATAGCCGGAATTAGAGACTCACAAGAAAGCGGTTGCTCCCTCGGCCGGTTTCATCCCATAAAAACACCCTCCCGCAAAAGGAGGGTGTCTTGAACTCACATGCCGAGTCAATGCGGTTTCGCCGGGCTTCCTGCGCCGGGTTTCCGGATTCATCCGGAGGCCGAACCGGTACAGTTCTCATGTTGCTCGAATTCTCACGCTGCTCGAGTTCTTATGCTATTCGCTTCCCCGGCCGGTGCCTCGTCCGGCAACCAGGCGGAGCACATCGGTTTCCTTCATCAGCTCCGACACGATAATGCCCAGCATTTCGTCCAGCTTATCCTCGTTCTGCGTTTCGCTCGTCTCCGCCATGGCCTGCTGCATAGGCGCATCGTTCTGACCATGCAGCCTGAACAGCAGTGCCGCTGCGCATGACAACGCACACAGCGCTATTTTGACCATCATGCTCATCGCATACGGCTTGCGCCCGCCGTGCCGCGGAGCACGCCTTTGCCGCGGCGCAAAGTTCCGCTTGCCCATTCCGGAACTGTTTGTTACAAATGCTCCCGTTTCCGCTTTTTCGATTATTACAGCCATAATAAAACACCCCCGCGAAAGATATATATGCGCAAGGGGTGCATGTAAATTCTTCTGTTTTTGTCCCGTGGCCTACTTTTTCTCCGGCCGCCGCATCCACACGTTTTCAACTATGCCAACGGCTATCATGTTCGTAAGCAGATTGGACCCGCCGTAGCTTATAAACGGCAGCGGTATGCCCGTGACCGGCATAAGGCCTATCGTCATGCCTATGTTTTCAAACACATGCGCCAGCAGCATGCCCGCGCAGCCCGCCACAAGGCACATGCCGAAATAGTCCTTCGCGTGCATCGCTATCCATATCCAGCGGAATATCAGCAGGAAGAATGCAACTATCAGCAGCACTCCGCCAACAAAGCCCACGCCTTCCACAATGCCTGCAAAAACGAAGTCCGTATGCCTTTCCGGCACGAATCTTAGCTGCGCAAGCGTTCCGGACGAAAAATAGCCTTTGCCGTATAATTGGCCCGAGCCTATGGCTATTTTGGACTGCATAACGTTATAGCCGCTGCCCTGAACATCCAATTCCGGATTCAGGAACGCATTTATGCGGCCCTTCTGGTCATCATTAAATACAAAGAAATACGCAAGCGGCAGTCCTGCCGCTACCGCCACCGCAGCCGCGGCAATATAGCCCCACGATATCTTGGCAATAAAGAATATCATTACCATTATGCAAAGCAGCACGAACGCCGTGCCAAAGTCCGGCTGTACCATTATTAGCGCTGTAGGCCCGATGCATACGGCGGCAGCATAAAATATTGACTTAAACGTTTTCAGCTTGCCGTCGTGCTTATCCATATCCTCGCTCACTATTTTGGACAGCGCGATTATTACGCATATTTTGCACAGTTCGCCCGGCTGTATAGCACGGTCTATCGCTTCAAACACGAACCAGCCCGTTATGCCGCGCTGCGTTTTATCCATAACTATAAGCAGCACCAACAAACCCACTATGCCTATGTACGCAAACTTAATAAGGGGCTTGAACACCTGCTGATAGTCAAATACTATTATTATCAGAAACGCAGCGGCGCCCACCATGAAGTTTACCGCCTGCTTGTTAACATACACCATGTTCAGCTTTGCCGTATAGTCGCCTATGGAGCTTTCCTCCCCGCTGAAGGGCGAAGCCATAATGCTGGCAATGCTTATAAGGCCGAAGGTAACAAGCCCCACGACCAGCAGTATCGTAAACCAATCTATTCTTTTCAGCAGTTTAAGATCAAACATTTCCGTCCGTTCCGGCAGCGAATGCAGCAAGCATGCTTTCGTAAATTGCGGTGTATTTATCCGCCGTGTCGCTATGCACTATGGGCCTGTTCACCCGCGCAACGCTTGCTATGCTTTCTCCCCTTACTATTCTGTCCAGCGTCATCGTTCCCTGCGCCGCCGCCTCGTAATAAGGCTCTATGCACAGGGCATATATGTCGTTATCGTTAAAAAGCTTATAATTTTCCCCGCTTAGCCCCGTACCGAACACGGTTATCATTATCTGCGTAAGCAGCGCGGGGTTCGGCGTGTATTCAGGCTGCGCCGAAGCGCCTGCCGTTGTTTCCGGCATTGGGGTTGGGCTTGGCGCGCCTTCGCTTTTGAACCGTTTCTGCGCGCGGCTCCTTGCCTTAACGGCTATGGGCGCCGCATCCTCATCCACGGCGTAAACGCCCTTTATATCGCGGTTGTTCAATATAAAATCGGCCAGCTCGTCTATCGCGCCCTCCTCATCCGCGGCTGTACGCACAAATTGGCACACTATAAACTGCGGATAATTCTGCTTCATCGATGCGCAAAATGCGTCGTAGGCTTTCTCCGTATCCCTTCCGTATACCAATATTCGGCCGGATTTAAGGCTGCGTTCTTCCATTCTGCCTGCAAGGCCGCGCGCAAGTTCGTCATAATACTCCTCTGCATCCACAACTACATTAGACTTTATGCCAGCAACTTTGCATTCATAGTACGGCGCAACAACGTCCATGCCTAGCGAGACCGCCTTTTCTACCGTGACATCGTTCTTAGAATCAGGATTGAATATCATAAGAGCCGTAATACCTTCGGCCTTTGCCGCGTCCACCGCCGCAGCAGCCTCATCCCCAGCCTTTGCGCGGAATACCTTGGACGCATAGCAAAGCGTTTCCGCCGTGCGCAGGAAGCCATACATTGTAAGCCGCGCACTGTCGCTGCCGTCGTCGTCTATTATCAGCCCAAGTATCGGGAATGTTTCCGCCGTGTTCTGGCCGTCTGTCTCATTTTCAGCCGCTTGGCCGGTTGGCTCCGGCGCGTCAGTTTGGGTTGTATTTATTGCCGTTTCATCGGCCTGCCCGCCCGTGCAGCCGCACATGCAAAGCATTATCAGCGCACTAAGCAGCGCAATGCCTCTTTTTACCATAGCTTATCTCTCCTCCCGTTCGGGTTGGGGTATAGCTTTGATTTTACACTAAAAAGGCCGCTTTGTTAAGCCTTATTAGCTCATTTTACAAAGCGGCCACATATTCATGTACTGTCTATCAGAATATATATTCTGCCTTTTTTGGCTTTGCGCTGTCCAATTCGCGGCGTTTTTCGTCGTAACCATGCTTACCCAGCAATGCATAGGTGGCGTTTTTACCCTCCTCAACGCCCGGTTGATCGAATGCGTTTATGTTCAGCAGCTCGCCGGCGTAAGCCGTTTGAATTTCAAAGAAATACAGCAGTTCGCCTATCGTGAACGGATTTACAACCGGCAGGGTTATTGTTTTATTCATGTGCCCCGAACGGGTAACGGCGTATTCCGTGGCCATCTGCTCGCTCTTTATAAGTTCGTTGAAGCTGTGTCCGCTAAGGAACGCAACGTCCGCAATATCGTCAAAGCTGTGCGGTATTGTCACCTCGCTCCTGTACTTATCCACGCCTATAAACGTTATCACCTTATCGAACGGGCCTTCGGTATAAAGCTGCACCTGCGAATGCTGATCCGTAACACCAAGCGCCTTTACGGGCGTTTGACCGGTGTGCACAACGCTGCCGCCGTTATCCGTGCGCTTGCCAAGGCTTTCCGCCCAAAGCTGCGCATACCAATCCGCAATGTACTTGAGCGAATCGGCATACGGCATCATAACGCTTATGTTGCAGCCCTTTTTCATAGCTTCCGTTTCGCATATGGCTGCCATGTAGGCCATGTTATTGCGGTAATCTGGTTCAGAGCAAAGCTCATCCATATATGCCGCACCGGCAAGCAGCTCCTCTATATCTATTCCGCATACTGCCGCCGCAATAAGACCCACGGGGCAAAGCTCCGAAAATCTTCCGCCCACACCGTCCGGCACATAGAATGTTTCCAGTCCGTCCGCCTTGGCTATCTTTATCAGGTTGCCCTTTACTTCATCCGTTGTTGCAATAACATGCCCGCTCCACTTATCGCCAAGCCTGTCCTTCAATATCCGCGTGATATAAAGAAGCTGGGACATGGTTTCGCTCGTTCCGCCAGATTTTGTTACAACGTTGAACATAGTTTTTTCAACGTCTATAACATCCAGAAGCGATGCCATGCGCTCCGGGTCAACATTATCCTCCACATAAAGCTTCGGCCCGCCGCGGCGTTCGCGGCTAAGCTCATTGTAGCGCAGGTGGCTGAGCGCTTGCTGCACGGCTATGGGGCCGAGCGCGCTGCCGCCTATGCCCAGCACAACGAACGCTTCGTATTCGTTCCGCACCCTTTCGGCGACCGTCTTTATGCGCGCCACCACTTCCGCCTGGTTATGCGGCAGTTCGCGCCATTTCATGTTCGCGCGCTTTGCGGCCATGCTTTCGGCTGCCCTTTTATACTGTGCGCTGTTTTTTTCTATATCCGCCATGCTCAAGCCATGTTCGCCCACAAAATCGGCCATCATGCCGTTTATGTCCAGCCGCAGCTTCATGCTGCGCTGCCATGCTTTGTCCTTATATGCTTCCATGCCTGGTCCTCCTCATCTTTCTAATGATTGGTTAATTATAACACATATTCTGCCCCATGCTCATCATATTTTATGCCATGAAGGATAAACGCATTTTAATTATAATTATTGCATCAATAGCGCTGCTTATAGCGGCGCTGTCAGCAGCCAACGGCATACGGCGCGGCAGTCTGCGCGTGCAGACCGTGAACGCATATACAATGGAGCCTATAGCGGGCGCGTATGTCGTAGTCGCGGAATGCAAAGCATCTGCCTATACTGATTCGCTCGGCTTTGCATATTTGAATGATATTCCGCTGCTGCCCAATAAGCTTTTTGCCGATGCAATAGGCTGCGCATGGGGCGAAGCAAGCCTTATTGCATATGCGGAGGGTTATTTGCCGTATGCGCTGCTTCATGCCGCGGTATACGACAATACGCTTAGGTTGGGCCCCACGCTTTATCTTTTCCCCGAAGGCGAAGCGGGAGTCAACGTAACCACCATGATAGAATCCCCCAAGGAAGCCGATATGCAGAGGCTTATTGAGCTTTATAGGCCAAAATAACAGCAAAATTTAACATTTACGCGGCATTGATGCGTGGTATAATATCCGCATGGGTAAAGTTAAAAGAAAAAGCCCCTATGCGGGCGAATGGAAACCTTTTTTCAGGAAACTACCGTGGCTGCTGCTTATTCCGGCCTTTTACGGCATAGGCATACTTGCCGCAAAATATCCGGACATTACGGAAAGCGTATACAGCGCCCCGCTGTATCCTTACATCAGCCGCGCGCTTGGGTATATAACCTCGCTTGCGCGGGGCGTATCAATATCCGAATGCGTGGTGTTCGGGCTTATAGTGGCGGCGATAGTGCTCGTTATCGTGTTCATAGTCAAGCTTTTTTCCGGCAGACTTCGCTTTGCGCAGCTGATGAGCTTCATTATGGGCGTATGCGTATTCGCGTCCTTTATGTTTGCGCTGTTCTATATTGACTGGGGCTTTAATTATATGCGGCCTTCGCTTTATAAGCGCATGGATCTTTCGCTTGAACAACGGCCCGTGGAGGAGCTTGACGCGCTGTGCAAGCGGCTTGCAGCTTCCGCAAATGCGCTGAGGAGCGGCCTTAAGGAGGATGAAAACGGCGTATTCGCGCTTGAAAAGGACAGCGCTGCGGAATTCAGCAAAATACCCGCGGCATATAGGCTGCTCGGCGCGGACTATTCGATTTTTTCCGGCACGGTATACCCCGCAAAGGGAGTTAAAGCGTCCGTCGCCATGTCCTACGGCGGCATAGCGGGAATATACATACCGTATTTTGCCGAAGCGAACGTTAACATCAACCAGCCGGCTCTGCTTATAGCATCCTCCGCCGCGCATGAAACGGCGCATTATCTTGGCGTGGCGCGGGAGGATGAGGCAAATTTCGTAAGCTATCTTGCCTGCACCTATTCGCTTGATGCGTCCGTGCGCTATTCCGGCACAATGCTTGCGCTTATAAACTGCGCAAATCAGCTTTACGCAAGCGATGCGGAGCTTTACCGCCGGCTTGTAAGCGAATATTACAGCGAAGGCATGCTGCGCGACCTTAGGGATTACAACGCCTATTGGGACAGCTTCGAAGGCCCCATAGAGGAAGCCGTAGATAGCATGAACGATAATTACTTGAAGTTCAACAAGCAGGAAAACGGCGTAAAAAGCTACGGCATGATGGTAGATCTGCTGCTTGCGTATTATGCGAAGGGTTCGGCTCAGTAGCCGAGCTCCATCATTTTTTCAAGCACGGTGGCGGCCATGGGAGCGGCTATTTTCCCTCCACCGCCGCCGTTTTCTATTATAACGGTTATGGCGTATGGATGCGCCGCATCCGCAACAAAGCCCGTGAACCACGCATGCGGCTTAAATTTGCCGGAGGATGAAACCTCCGCCGTGCCGGTCTTTCCGCATACGCTCAGCCCGTCTACTGCGGCGTTTTTGCCCGTGCCGCCTGTAACAACGCCGCGCATGGCTTCCGCCAGAAACTCCGCCTCGTTGCCGCGGAACAGCTCCTTATATTCTTCGCTCGTCAGCCTTTTTTGTATATTGCCCGACTTATCGCTCACGATCAGGCATATTTTCGGCTCCATTGCCACGCCTCCGTTGGCTATTCCCGCGGTAAGCATACATAGCTGTACGGGCGTAATTATGTCCTTATGCTGACCAACGCCGCTCCACGCAAGTTCAAAATCCGTAGTAGGCTTTTCCATGCTGCCGCAGTATGCCACAAGCTCACTGAATGCGTATTCCCCGCCGATGCCGAGCGATTCGGCCGTTTTCGTCAGCCTGTCCGCCCCAATCTCCAGCGCTATGCACGCAAACGTATGGTTGCAGGAATACTTTATTGCCTCGCTCAGCGTTATTTCGCCATGCACCTCGTCCTCAAAGTCCCTCAGCAGCGCATAACCTTCCTTAACATTGCCGTCCGAGTCCACCGCTTCCGCCAAACTTACCTGCTTTCCGCTTGCCGCGTCAAAGGCAAGCGGTCCGTCACACACGAATACGCGGTTTTCGGCATCCGGCAAATATCTCAGCGCAGCCACTGCCGTTATAAGCTTAAACGTTGACCCCGGCGTATAGCGTCCCATTGTGGCGCGGTTGACCATCGCCCCGTCTGCAAGCGGTTCGTCGCCCGAAAGGTAGGCGTCCATTTTTTCTGGGTCAAATGCGGGGGCGCTTGTCATGCACAGCACCTCCCCGGTTTTGTAATTCATAACAATCACCGCGCCCGCGTTGGGCTCAAGCAGGCTGTATGCATAGCGGTTAAGCTGCGCGTCTATGGTAAGGCTTACGTTATCGCCATGCCGTTTTTCATCGGAAAACAGATAGCTCAGCCTGTCCCCGGTTTTCTGCTCAAACCCAAGCAAATATTTTGAAAGCAGCGCCTGCGCGCCGAGCGTTTGATTGCTGCTGTCCCCAACGGCATGGGCACAGGAAAGCCTTATTTCGTCATTCGTGCTGTAATGCCGCGCGCCGTAGGAATCGCTCTCGGCAAGCGTTACGCCGCGCCTGTCGCTTATGCTGCCGGCTATAACGGCGTTCTTTTGCTTGGTAACGCGGGTATTATACGGGCTTGCGAACCAATATGCCCCGTAAACATCAATAATATATACAAGATATACCGCAAGCAGCACGAACATGGCTATGAACAGTACAAGCATTGCTTTTATGCCGCCGTTCTTATTCCGCGTCATGCGTCGTCCTCCCCGCTTTCTTCTTCATCCTCGTCCGCCTCAAGCGCGTGTTCAAGCTCGCCCGCGCCCATGTCCGACGCGGCCTGTATTATTCCGTGGAGCATCATGAACGCTATAAACGAACTCCCGCCGTAGCTTACAAACGGCATTGTTATGCCCGTAAGCGGGATTAGCTTTATCACCCCGCCTATTATTATAAATGCCTGCACGGCTATCAGTGCGCTTGCACCGAACGCGCAAAGGCCGACGAACCTGTTTTTAACGTTAAGCGCAGCCATGCAGCCGCGTATCACTATTATAAGATATATAGCAATTATTCCAATGCCGAAAACAATGCCGAATTCTTCGCATATCACGGCAAATATATAGTCCGTCCTGTACGCGGGTATAAGCTTTGGCGACCCAAGCCCCAGCCCCATGCCGAACAGCCCGCCGGATGCTATTGCCATAAGCCCCTGCGCGATTTGATAGCCGCTTGTTGAATACGTTGCCCAAGGATCGCGCCAAACGGCAACGCGCCGCTTAACATGGTCAAATAAATAATAGCTTGCAACCGCGCCGACTCCGCACGCAGCCGCGCCAAGGAGGGTTGTGCCGAGCTTACACGTGGCGGCATAAAACATGAGCATATATACCATTGCCATAAGCATGGCCGCGCCAAGGTCCCGCTGAAGCACAAGCAGCGCGCATACGGCCACGGCAAACAGTGTTGGCACTATCAGCTCCCGCAAGCTTGTCCGCTCGCTCATCGCCCCCGCGAGCACTATTATCATTGCTATCTTAACAAATTCCGAAGGCTGGAACAGTATCCCGCCAATGTTTATCCAGTTCACCGCGCCGCCTGATTCCTTACCCACGAACATAAGCGCGCCAAGTATACCAAGACTTATTATTGCCGCCGGTATTCTAAGATACATCAGCACTATCGGCTTTTTCATAAGCATAAGCATTATCACCATCGCCGCAAGCCCAAAGCAGGAGAATATAAGCTGCCTGAGCGCCGTATCCGCATTAAGCCTATATTGCATAACAAGGCCGATTCCCATAAGGAAGCCCACAAGCACGCCCGTCAATCTGTCCCCATTTGGCAGAATGAAGCACAGCAGCATGTGCTGAACCATTATAAGCAGCATTGTAAGCGCCATGAACAAAAGCGCGCGCGCATCAAACTTTTCTTTTGAGAAGGAGAGCAATATAAATGCCGCCATAACGAATATAAGCACGGCCAGCAGCACCTTTGCCGCGCCGACACGCCTAAATTTGAGCATTGCCGTCCTCCTCGCCACCAGCGCCTATGCACACGAACTCCGCGTCCATTATGCGCACCCTGTCCCCGGGGTCAAGCTCAACCGTGCGGCTGTGCTGCTGCGTTTCGTTTATTAAAAAGAATCTTTTGCGCTTCACGCTTATGCACACCGTTCCCTTATGGTCAAACAGCCTTGCATGCGCGCGGGAAAGGCCGCAGGAGCATATAACAATGTCGTCGTTATCGCCGCTGCCTATCGTACATTCGCCGTTTATATAAAACCGCCTGCCCATCATTTCATTGGGCTCGATTATCTTTATGCAGCGTATGTTTGTGCGTGCAATGCGCTTTGCGCGGCGCATCATTCGCCCTTCCCTTGCGCTCAGCACAGCGGACGCCGCTATTATGAACAGCATTATAAGCACAAAAAGATACCGCGCCAGCGAAGCAAGCATATCATAAGCCGTTTCCATTTGCGCGGTACCTCCGTTTGAATCGTTATTCTATTTTTATTCTATCACAGTTTTGGCTTTTTTGCTCCTGTGATTATTTTGCGGCCTTCTTAGCAGGCAGCAGCCTTACCGCATTGAGCACGCATATCAGCGCCGCGCCAACGTCCGCAAATACCGCCATCCACATCTCCGCATGACCGGTTATGCCAAGTATCATCACTATAAGCTTTATTGCAAGCGCAAACACAACGTTTTCCTTTGCAATAAGCATTGTGCGCTTTGATACGTCTATGGCCTTGGGCAGGGCTGTAAGCTCATCGCCCATTATTACCATGTCCGCCGCCTCAACTGCCGCATCGGTGCCGCCGGCGCCCATTGCACAGCCCACGTCAGCACCCGAAAGCACCACGGAATCGTTTATACCGTCCCCCACGAAGGCAACGGGGCCATGCTCCGCGCGTATTTTTTTAAGGGTATCCAGCTTATCGCCCGGCATGAGCGAAGCATGCACGTTTTCTATGCCAACTTCCTTTGCCACAGCAGCGGCGCTCGCCTGATTGTCGCCTGTGAGCAGTTCAACGTCCAGTCCATGCTTCTTCATCATGGCAACCGCTTCCTTGCTCTGCGGCTTTATGGTATCGTCTATCACTATGCAGCCGGCGTATTTGCCGTCCACCGCAACATATACGGTGGTGCCGCGCTCGGCATGCTCACGATAGCTTATGTTTTCCTTCTTCATATGCTTGCTGTTGCCCGCAAGCACGGTTTTGCCGTTCACGCTGCCCTTTACGCCGCAGCCTGCAACCTCCTCCATGCTGTCGGCAGCATATGCGCCGTTTGCAGCGGAAACTATTGCGTGGGCTATGGGGTGCGTGCTCTTCGCCTCAAGCGCAGCGGCAAGCTCGATAAGCTCGCCCTCTTCAAAGCCGTCCTCGCAGTCCGCCTTGGCAACAACGAAGTTGCCGCGGGTGATGGTGCCGGTCTTGTCAAGCGCAACGGCCTTCACTCCGCACAGCGTTTCCATAACGTTGGCAGCCTTGAGCATAACGCCGTCTGATGATTGCCTTGCAAGGCCCGCGAAGAACGTGAGCGGTACGCTGAGCACAAGCGCGCAGGGGCAGGAAATAACCAACAGAAGCAGACCGCGGTGTATCCATTCCTTCCATTCGCCAAGGCCCATAAGCGGGGGTATCACAGCCACAAGCAGCGTAAGCACCATTACTGCGGGGGTGTATACGCGGGCGAAGCGGGTTATGAAATTCTCCATGCGGGGCTTAGATTCGGATGCTTCCTCAACGGCGCGTATTATCCTGCTGGCGGTGGATTCGCCCGCTTCACGCAGGGCAACGGCAACTATGCGGCCGGACTTGTTTATGCCGCCGGAAACAAGCTCATCGCCCGCCGCAACGTGCACGGGAACGGATTCGCCGGTTATTGCGGAAAGGTCAACAAAGCTTTCTCCCTCAACAACGGTGCCGTCAAGCGGTATCCTGTCGCCCGGCAGTATTTCGTATCTGTCGCCCGCCTTGGCCTCGTCCGCATGCTTAACAACAAACTCCCCGTTTTCTTCAAGCCTTACAGTATCGGGCCTAAGGTCAAGCACTTCTTTGATGGAACTCTGTGAACGGCCCACGGCTATGCCCTGCAGCAGCTCACCTATCCTGTAAAGCAGCATTACCATTACGCCTTCGCCGTAATCGCCAAGCGCTATGGCGCCTATTGTGGCAACGCTCATAAGCACGTTTTCATCAACTATGTTGCCGCGAAGCAGTCCCTTGAGCGCATTCCAAAGTATTTCCCCGCCAACTATCAAATATGCCGCCAGCAGCACTATCGTCTTTGCTATTCCTTCTAAGAACAATACGCCCACAAGCGTAAGCACGGCGCTTATAACAATAAATATTATGTCCTTCTTTATATCGTCCGTGCTGTGCGCATGGTCGTGCCCGCAGCCGCAACCGCAGCCACAGCTATGATCATGGCAGCAATCGTGATGATGATGCTCATGGTTGTGGTGATGCTCGTGCTCATGTTCATGGTCGTGACCACAGCAACAGTCATGCTCATGCTCGTGTTCATGTTCATGGTCGTGGCCATGGCCGCAGCAGCAGCCGTGTTCATGTTCATGCTCGTGTTCGTGCTTTACGTCCTTACTCATCCTTTCCTTCCTCCTTCATTAAATCCTTTACTATTGAGCGGGCCAATGTTCCCGCCTGAGTATCAGTTATGTAATAGATAACGCGCTTGCCGCTCTTTTTGTATTTCACTACGCCGCTCTGCCTAAGCAATCTAAGGTGATGTGAAATGGAAGGCTGGCTCATTTTAAGCATATCCGCCAATTCGCATACGCACATTTCCTCAATGGCCAATATGCACAGAAGCCTTATCCTTGTGGAGCTTGAAAGCTGGGTAAACAATTCCGATGCGTCAAGCGCCGTATCCTCATCGGGTATCATGCTGAGTATTTTTGCTTCATGTACCGGGTCAACATGTTCCGTGGTACAAACAAGGCTTTTTGTTTCGCTGTCCATCGCGTTCTCCTTTCGTCTTTTATATCCCA
>OQWM01002669.1_pt1 | contig 12053 bp, 10 predicted proteins | sample 1691531 | NCBI WGS metagenome assembly OQWM01 (sample SAMN03418257, study PRJEB22391) | human gut metagenome | biome: human-gut; feature: organic feature; material: feces | host: Homo sapiens | place: Tanzania | collected 2013-01 | reverse complement strand
AAATAAAAAACGCGTTTTTTCTTTTCATTGCGCTCGCCTTGCACTATCTTTGCACACACAATGATAAATGAACAATATCCGTCTAAACTCTTAGAACATGCCGTGCAAGAATTGACACGACTGCCCGGAGTGGGACGTAAAACAGCTTTGCGCTACGCACTCTACTTACTAGCACAAAATAAAGATACCGTTCATAATTTTAGCAATAGCCTAACGCACTTATGCGATGATGTAAAACACTGCAAAGTTTGCCACAACATCTCCGACACAGAAGTGTGTGACATCTGTAGCAATACGCAACGTGACCGAACGACAATCTGTGTGGTTGAAAACATTCATAGCGTAATGTCGATAGAGAACACGGGGCAATATCACGGACTTTATCACGTGCTTGGAGGTGTTATCTCGCCAATGGACGGCATCGGCCCTTCTAATCTCGAATTGGATTCTCTCTTTAAACGAGTGGAAGAAGGCTCTATCAATGAAATTATTTTAGCACTTAACCCTACCATGGAGGGCGATACGACGAACTTCTACATTTCAAGACGTTTAGCCGACACGAAAGTCAAGCTATCAGTACTTGCCAGAGGGGTTAGCGTAGGCGATGACCTTGAATATACGGACGAAGTAACCCTTGGACGCTCCATTCTTGGACGTACTCCTTTAAAATAAAGAAATATAACAACAGACATGACCAACCATACTACTTCAAGCAAAGACTTAATACTGGCACGTACCTTATATATAAGTGTATGGGCTGCAGTAACCATCTTTGCCCTTTTATGCGAAAACGACCTACTGCCTATCGGATACGTAACGGCCAACGCACAGACGGAATATATGCTCAACCTACTTTGCATCGTACTAACACTCACATGCACTTGGGGCAGTCTACGACTTTTTGCTACAAAGAAAGTACGCAACAGCATTTCAAACAAAACTAACGGACTGCGCAACTGGAACTTGCTGCGTACCTCTATCCTGGCTTTCAGCATCATCGTCAACCTTATTACTTACTACGGATTAGCCAATAGCACAAGTGCCTTGTTCTGCTTATTGATTACGCTCGCAGGATTCGTCTTTTGCTGGCCAAAACATTATGAATAAGTAGGTGTTAAAAAAATATTTTGAACAACTACTTAATTAATACGACGATTCATTATGCTACTACGTCCCCTTGAGCCTGAAGATTTGGAACTACTCTACTCTATCGAAAACAATGAAGACCTTTGGAACTGTTCTAACGCTGACGGCCCCTTCTCGCACTACGTATTAAAGAAGTACATAGCCGAAGCAGCCACCATTCATGAATGTGGACAATTGCGCTTAGCCATTGACATTGCACTCGACAAAACGAACAGTCCATCACGTCCCATAGGCCTTATCGACTTAACCAACTACAATGCTTTGGCCGCAAGAGCTGAAGTGGGAATCACGCTACTTAAAGAACATAGAGGGAAAGGATATGGTACAAAAGCGCTTCAACTAATCGAAAAATTTGCAGTCGAAAGGCTACGCATCCATTCACTACATGCCTACGTTTCGCCACACAACACACCATCTATGCAACTCTTCGAAAAGGCCAACTATAAAATGATTGCGAAACTGCCCGATTGGCATTACAATAAGGGCAAATACGAAGAAATTGCACTTCTCTTGAAGATTTTTTAAAAAAAAGTAGTAAAACATTTGGTACTTCACAAAAAAGTCGTACCTTTGCACTCGCAATCGGGAAACAACGATACACAACGAGAGCAAATACATAAAAGAAGTTGAATGGTGTGTTAGTTCAGCTGGTTAGAATACATGCCTGTCACGCATGGGGTCACGGGTTCGAGTCCCGTACACACCGCACATTCAATAATTTTGGTACCCTGACCGAGTGGCTAGGTAGCGGTCTGCAAAACCGTGTACAGCAGTTCGAATCTGCTGGGTACCTCATTTAAAGAGTAAACTTTCATTTGAAAGTTTACTCTTTTTTTATAATACTTCTACTTTTCAGTTAGGCGAACTGATCTGCTGCCGCGGGTTGAAAACCCGCCCCCCAATTAGGCAGATAAACTGCAATTTATACATATATGTGTGCAAGAACAACCTTACCCACATGATACTTTACAGAACCCTTATTTTGTTATCTTAAGATAATGTCTTCGAAAACACTTTGCTATTTCCTTTTTTTTTACGAAATTAGCAACAATTATTTACAAAAAGTTTTGAATTGCTATTTGCACAATTCAAAATAACACAATAAACCACAACTTAACATCTGTATGTCTGAAGACAACTATATGCAGGCGCAAGCCATAAGCACTACATTTGGCTATCAAGAAGAGGACGAGACCCCCTCAAATAACGAACGCGCCTATGCCACTATTAAGAGCAATAATAAGTGGAAGCGCAAGCTTGGCATTTGGATTTCAAAGCACTTGAGCAAAAAGCAATTCACCCTGATCTTGGCCTTACTCGTAGGACTGGGTTCAGCCATTGCTGCTCAGTTACTGAAATTGTTCATTCATGAGATAGAGTTCATGCTCACCTCACAATTTGACGTAACCCACGCCAACTGGCTATTCCTTATCTACCCTGTAGTCGGCATCTACCTTACTGCTCTATTCATCAAATACATCGTACGCGACGACATAGGTCATGGTGTAACAAAGATACTTTACGCCCTATCACGCCGACAGGGCAACATTCGCAAGCACAACTGTTGGTCGAGCGTAGTCGCCTCAGCCCTTACCATTGGTTTTGGTGGTTCTGTGGGTGCAGAGTCGCCTATTGTTCTTACAGGTTCTGCCATTGGCAGCCGATTGGGACAAATATTCCAACTCGACCACAAGACTATGATGTTGCTCATTGGGTGTGGCGCTTCTGGAGCAGTCGCAGGCATTTTCAAGGCTCCCATTGCTGGCCTTATGTTTACGCTTGAAGTGCTCATGGTCGACCTCACCATGGCCTCACTACTTCCACTGCTCGTTAGCTGCCTTACGGCCACTTGCATCACCTATGCTTGGACAGGAATGAGTCCTATGTTTGATTTCACACTAAACAGTCCCTTTGAAGTCAACCGAGTTCCGACAGCCGTTCTGTTAGGCATCTGTTGCGGTTTCATCTCGCTTTACTTCACACGTGTTATGAACTGGTTTGAACAAGTGTTCGGACGACTCAACAATATGTATAAGAAGTTAGCCTTGGGTGGATTAGTCTTGGCCTTGCTCATTTACTTCTTTCCCCCACTCTATGGCGAAGGCTACAGCACTATTTCTGTCCTATTAAATAGTCAAACAGAGGCTGAAGCCAACAACGTACTCAACAATTCACTCTTCTATGGTCACCCCGAATTGTTGTTAGTTTACTTAGGCCTTATCATTGTGTTTAAAGTATTTGCTACGACGGCTACCAATGGCGGTGGCGGTTGTGGTGGTACGTTTGCACCCAGCCTATTCTTAGGCTGTATTGGCGGCTTCGTCTTTTCGCGCCTTTGGAACGTCTACGGCCTTTGGGATATTAGTGTACCCGAAACGAACTATGCCCTTTTAGGCATGGCGGGCGTTATGAGCGGTGTATTCCATGCCCCTCTGACAGGTGTATTTCTCATTGCTGAACTCACGGGTGGCTACCAACTATTCATACCCCTAATGATTGTGTCTGTAGCCTCTTATCTTACCATTCATGCCTTCGAAAAGCATAGCATTTATGCCATGCGTTTGGCACGTAAGGGAGAATTGCTCACTCACCACAAAGACCAATCTATCCTCACCCTTATGTCGCTCGATGCAATTATCGACAAAGAGCGTCCCCAACTCCACCCCGACATGTTTTTAGGTCAAATCGTACAAGCCGTGTCAACGAGCAAGTCGCTCCACTTTGCCGTAGTCGACATCAAGGGAGGCATGTTAGGCGTTATCAACGTCAATAAAATTAGAAAGATTATATTCCGAAGCGAGTTGTATCGTATGTACAAAGCCAAACAACTCATGCAGCAACCTGAAGTTATTCTTTACACTGACGACAATATGCAAACCGTCATGGATAAGTTTGCTCGTTGCGATGCAGGCACCTTGCCCGTTGTAAAGTCTGACAACACCTTTGTTGGCTTTGTTTCACGCACCCGACTCTACGCTTCGTATCGACAGATTATGAAGGACTTTTCGGAAGAATAGCTCCATGGGGAATGTGCAAATGATTGGGGAATGTGCAAATGTGAGAATGTGCAAATGCTTGGGAAATGTGCAAATGTGCAAATGTGCAAATGTGAGAATGATTGAATAATGTTCTAATTGTTCAGCGTAAGCACATCAACACATCCACACATTTCCCAAGCATCCGCACATTTCCCAAGCATTTGCACATTTGCACATTCTCACATTTGCACATTCCCCAAGCATTCGCACATTCCCCAAGCATTCGCACATTCCCCAAACATTCGCACATTTCCCACCTCATGCAACTATACGGACTTTTAGGCTATCCGCTCGGCCACAGCTTTTCTGCACGTTACTTCGCTGATAAATTTGAGCGTGAACACATTGATGCCGAATATCGTAACTTTGAATTCGACAACATAGAAGAAGCCATGCAACATCTCATGGCACAACCCAACTTAATAGGCTTTAACGTAACCATACCCTACAAACAAGCCGTTATGCCCTATCTAACGAGCCTTTCACCTGAGGCTGAAGCCATAGGTGCAGTCAACGTAGTTTGCGCACAACATACGGACCATGGGAAACTCGTGTTACATGGTTGTAACTCCGATGTCATAGGGTTTAGCGACTCTATCCGTCCCTTGCTACGCCCTGAGGTACACAAGCGTGCTTTAGTATTAGGTACAGGTGGTGCTTCAAAGGCTGTTATGCACGGTCTTAAACAAATGGGCATAGAACCTACCTACGTTAGTCGCACTGCTACACTGGGTCGCTTGACTTACGAACAGCTCACTCCCGAAGTGATGAACGATTATAAAGTCATTGTCAATTGTTCGCCCGTAGGCATGTATCCTAAAGTAGACGCTTGCCCCGCTATCCCATACGAGTTGCTCACCCCCGACCACTTATTATACGATTTAGTATACAACCCTCTCGAAACGCTTTTCATGAAGTGCGGAGCAGCACAAGGAGCCGTCGTTAAGAACGGACTTGAGATGCTACACCTGCAAGCTGATGCTGCATGGCAAATGTGGCACACCAACTAATCCCTCAAAAGAACATGGACTTTCTACCTTCCGACCCTGCCATATTAGTGTCGACCATTAATATGTTACTACGCGATGAAGAATTCGACTCTCTTGAGTCACTTTGCTATGCCTTCAATCGCGAGCCACAAGATATTATTGCTTATCTGGCGCAACACGGCTACGTCTACAGTCTTGAGCAAAAGCAAATGCGCCCCAAAGGATACAACGAATGATTACACGCGACAGCATCGAAACGGCCTATTGCTTCTTTCACCAGAAAGAACGCGTCTTTGCCCACTCCACCATGGACTGGCAAAAAGACGATATTGAATATGCCATAGCCTCCTACGTTGACGAGATGAACGCTGAACTTTATCAACTCCTCTCACACGGCAACACCAACTTCTTACGCAACCACGCCACCTTTCACCAAGAACTCATTCAAGCCGTTGAAGAACTTGAAAGAATGTGTAACTAACCATTAGCACATTAACACACATTAGCATATTTTCCACATGAACCTTAAAGCCCCATTACTCGAAACAGCACAAGAACTCTTCGCTACACTGACACGTATCAATCCACAACTTGAAGTACGCAAGCGCTATGACATCTTGCGAAGCATACTCAATATCGCGGTTGAACAGCAATTAACTGATGTAACGATTAAGCTAAGTGGACTATATGCTAAAATTGACTATCTCATTAAAAAGCACCAGATCAGTCAAAACGACCGCAGTCTTTCATTTGCCATAAACGATGCCCGCGTACGACTGAGTGACCTTACCGCCACTACTGACGAAGAATTACAAAAAGCATGGTCGCAAGACCTTAAAGCCATTGCCCAATTCATCTCTCTCATATACGATGCTCCCATCCCTGCACAACTTCAAGGCTTTTTTTCTCTAACCTATGAGCGTATTTTACCCCGAAGGATTAAGGATAGTATCGGCAAGGAGTTGAGCTACATTAAATGCACTATCCTTCGTTGGGACGATACTTACATTTATGCTACGCGTGAGGACGATGCCACCGAAGTGTGCATCAACTATATCAAAAGTAGTCCTTACCTACCTGGCGACCGCAGCTACTTACGTCGTATTATGGTAGAGGGCGAACACGTCAATCTAATCCGTCCACGTACCGACCACGATGGCACACTGCTCCCCGAACTTATCATCTATGCCCCCGACTACCTTGTTAACGTTACGTCCGTTGCAGGTTGTTTCGATGCCGTAGGGCGCTCTCCTTGGACGGAATTACTACGCCGCATCAGTCCTTATACGGCTACGCAACCCATCTTATTAGGTAACTTTGCTGGACAATTATTAGACGAGGTGGCCTATAAGAAGGACATTTCATACGCTGATAGCATACGCTCTTTCTTTAAGCAAAATGCACTCGCCATTGCTACGTGCAACGAAATGGGCAATGAGTTTCACCAAATGGCGCAACAACAGAAAGAGAATATTCGTCATATCATGGCGAATGATTTTGAACAACAAACGGACCAATCATTTCAATCTGAAGAAGTAATACTCGAACCGACTTTCTTCTCTGACACGCTCGGTCTGCAAGGACGTATGGACTTTCTTGACCTCAACTACCGCACTATCATTGAACAGAAGTCGGGCAAGTGTAAATGGCTACCGGGCAAGGGAAAAGAGGAATACGCAGGCAAGCAAGAACCACATTATATACAGATGCTGCTCTATCGTGCGTTGCTCCATTACGACTACAAGCAACTTCGTGCTGACGAGATGCAAGCCTTCTTACTCTACTCGCGCTACCGTGACGGACTTGACCTTGCCACTTCCGCTCCCAAACTCCTTTTCGAGGCTTTTAAGTTGCGCAACATTTTGGCTTATAGTGAGGACTGGTTTACGCGCGGTGGACTACGCCGTCTTGAGACGCTTACGCCCGAACAGATATATCCGTATGCCAACGGTACGCTATGGCAACGCTACAAACGGCCACAATTGGAGGAACTACTTACCCCCATACATTGTGCTTCTTCATTAGAGCGCAGTTATTACTTCCGTTTCATGCAGTTTGTTGCCAACGAACACGCCCTCTCACGCATTGGCAATCGTACGAAAGAGAACTCAGGCTTTGCAGCTACGTGGAACACTACCATCGAGGACAAACGCGAAGCTGGCAACATATATGAACAATTAAGCATTCACCCCATCGTCAACGATGAGGGAAAGATTGAAGACGTTCATTTTACATTCGACACAACCAAAAGTACTACTATTGATGCCGACCTCTCCAACTTCCGCGAGGGCGACATCGTACTTTTCTATCCTTACACTGCTTACGAGCAGCCTGATGCTACCGCTACACTGGTGTTCCGTGGTACGATTACCGACATTCATACTGACAAGGTGACCGTCCGCTTGCGCAACGCACAGACTTCCCGCAACGTGTTCGACCATTACCACACCAAAGTGTGGGCCATTGAACACGACTTTATGGAGTCTTCGTACAATGCACAGTATCGTGGGCTGCACGCCTTTCTGTCTGCTCCCCAATCGCGTCGCGACCTTTTGTTAGGCCAACGCCAACCCTCTATCGAACCGCTCAAGGCTCGCCAAGGAGACTATGGCAACGCTGAATTCAACCAATTGGTTGAAAATGCGTTACAGGCTGAAGACATTTACATCGTCATTGGCCCTCCAGGCACTGGTAAGACTTCCTACGGCATGAAAAACATTCTCACCGAAGAGTTGCTTCACGCCAACACCAACGTGCTCCTACTTTCCTACACCAATCGCGCTGTGGACGAGATCTGTAGCAAGTTAGTGGAAGAAGGCATCGACTTTATACGCTTGGGGAGTGATTATAGTTGTGAGAAAGCTTATCACCCGTACCTACTGAGCGAGCGCATTAATCAGATGGAACACCCCAACAAGCAATTGGTTATCAATCTGATAAAGCAAACGCGCGTATTTTGTGGCACGACCACTGCATTAAGTGCTGCTTTACCTCTTTTTGAACTCAAGCAATTTAGTCTTGCCATTATCGACGAGGCTTCACAAATTCTTGAGCCACACTTGCTCCCTTTGCTCTGTGCCACACACAACGATGAATGTGCTATCAAGCGCTTTGTACTCATTGGCGATGAGAAGCAGTTACCCGCCGTTGTGCAACAAAGCGCAGAAGAGTCTGACGTAAAAGACCCGCAACTGAATGCTATCAGTCTTCATAATTGTCGACTCTCTCTATTTGAGCGTCTGCTCGACCTTTACGGATTTAACGAAGACGGCTCGCGCAACGAACAAGTCTGTCACATGCTCACCCACCAAGGGCGTATGCACCACGACATTGCCTACTTCCCCAGCCTCAACTTTTACAATGATGCCTTGTGCGAAGTGCCACTTCCTCATCAAACAGAAGCTACACCACGAGCCAACAGTCCTCACGTAGATTGGAAAGACATGGCCTTACGCCACAATCGCATAGCCTTCATCTCCTATCCTCTTAGTGATGACCTGAATGAGATGGAACCTCCTAAAGTGAACGTTATCGAGGCCAATATTGCTGCTCAATTGGCACAATACATCTACCAAAAATGCAACGATTTTGATGTACTGAAAACGTTGGGTATCATTGTGCCTTACCGCAATCAAATTGCTACCGTTCGTGCTGCTATCGACCGCCTGGGCATTCCGCAACTGCACGACATCACGATCGACACCGTTGAACGTTACCAAGGTAGCCAGCGCGACTATATCATCTATAGTTTCACGGCCAAGCATAAATATCAGTTACTCTTCCTTACCAACAACGAATACGTTGACGAACGTACTCACCAAGTGATTGACCGCAAGCTCAACGTGGCCATGACGCGTGCGCGCAAGCACCTCGTACTCATTGGCAACGCTCCTCTGCTATCACACGACTATACGTTCAATCAACTTATCAATTACTGTAAAGGACAGCAAGCGTTTATTGACTTCCAACTTTCTAAAAAGATTTTGTAATAGAGTAGCAATTTATTCGTAAGCATCCCATGCAGACCGTATTGAAAAGACTCCAATAAAAGCCGATTCGTCCACAGACATTGTATAGGACGATAGAGCAAGCTACCTTTCGTTATAGACTCTCACGCCTGAGAGATTGCAAAAGCCAAAGGTGCGAAGAGCGCAGCGAAGGGGGTGCTGAAGGCGGAGCATACCGCTGAAAAAGGAAAAGCCTTGTCCTACGTTGGTTGGGCGCAAGACAAAGGCTTTATAGAAAAGGCGGATTAGGAGAGATTCCGCTTCAATAACAATATTGTCCTTGGATACTTTTACATTTTACTAATATCATCATCAAGTTGTTTCCTCCAGATTAAAGTTCCGATACCAGAAAAGATGAACGTGAAAATTAAAGCCGCTTGGGCATAACCGACAGGCAAATAATCTCCTTCAAAAAAAAGATAATCCGTTTCTGAAGCATAGTATAGTTTAGGAAAGATTCCTGACTTTATTTTGTTCAAGTTTCTATCTCCTGTATGCAATTTATATTGCTTTGATTTATATGTTATTAAAATTGTATTTGAACGTTTGTAATTAAGTTTTTCTTCATCCTTAAATTAGCAGACTTGTAATTTTACAAGAAAGCAAGTCATTGGATAACAATAAATTACCCAATGCTTGCATATGTCAGAAAATTCACTTACCTTAGTGCTGCTTAAAACTCAAATAAAGAATATCTGACATATGGCAAAGGTAAACATAAAATCTGAGAAAATCACTCCTTTCGGAGGAATTTATTACGCAAGCAAGGCTTTTTATGCGCTTTCACTTGACAAAGTCATCAACGGCACTCTTGGTGTCTGCAGCTCCACATACAACGGCTACCAGTAGGACGAGATAATGTCAGCCATGTCTGACGTGTTCCTCTGTGGCGGTGACTGCGTGGAAGATGTCAACAGATGCGAGTGCCACCTGCGGAAATCTCCAGAAGTCCGAATACCAACGAGCCACACAATCGGGCGTGCCATAAAGAAACTCGCCAATGAAGACCAGAAATATAAGTCTTCGTCAGGCAATGTGTTCAGATTCAACACCAACCCAAGACTCAATGACCTTCTGATGAAACTCAACATGAAGATGGGGCTGCTCAAATCCGGCCAGACTGTCAACGTGGATTTCGACCATGTTTTCGTCAAGACGGAAAAAGCCGATGCCAAGTATTCGTACAAGCAGGCTTACGGCTATTTCCCCGGCGTCGTCTCAATAGACGGCATCATTGCGTACATCGAAAACCGTGACGGCAACACACCCGTCAAGTTCCATCAGGCAGACACGCTGTCAAGGGCTTTCAAGCTGCTTCATTCATACGGCTTGCACATAGGCGTCTTCCGTGCCGATTGTGGTTCCTATTCGGAAGATATCATAAGGACCGTTGACGGCAACTGCCGCATATTCTATATACGGGCCATACACAGTGCGTCGATATACAGCCGCATACAGGATATACGTGAATGGAAGCGTGTGGAGATAGGCTCGCAGGAAACGGAAGTGGCATCGTTCATGTCCACACAGTTCATGGAGGATTCCCATTACCGCATTGTTGTACAGCGGACAAAGGAAAAGGACAGCACACCAGACCTTTTCGGCGAAAGGTACACTTACCGCTGCATTATAACCAATGACTGGGAGAGTGAAGAGAAGAGCGTTATCGAAACGTACAACAAGCGTGGGGCGAGAGAGCGCGACTTCGACCGTCTCAACAACGACTTCGGATGGAAGCATCTGCCATGCTCCTTCTTGAAAGAGAACACCGTGTACATGATACTGACAGCCTTCTGCATGAATTTCTTCTCGTATTTTGTAAGAGTAGTGTCATCCGTGTTCACCAGCTTGTCTCCTACGTCAAGAATCAAGAAGTTTGTCTTCCACTTTACCGCCGTATGCGCCAAATGGACAAGGACGGCAAGAAGATGGTGGCTGAATTTGTATACCGGCATGCCGTATGACAAACTTTCTTTTGGATAGATTCATTTTCTTCGTGGCTTTTGAATTTCAATCCCCAATGGGGAAAGGGGGCGTTGTGTCCTGACATAAACGTTTTCGGATCTTTATCGTGCGGACATGCGTGTGCGCACGATAAAAATATAAAGAATATACGGAAAGACTTTGTCTGCTAATTTAAGGTTTTCAGCAACACGGGTGGCACCTTGAACGAACTGTTGCGCCCAATGCTTCGGATGTTGAAGTTGAGAAAGCTTGTCTCATAGCCGTCACACTCGCCTTTGATGATGAGCATGCCTGCGCGGGCTGGCACTTGCATATACCATCCGCCCTCGTTGTCCCAACGCCAAGCTGTTGTGGTGTCTATCACGGCGCTGTCGGCATCCATAACCGTTATGTGTGCTTGCAGCATGGCCTTCGTGAACGAGTCTTTGGACGTGCCTTGCAGATACACCTTGCGTTGCTTCTTTGCTTTCTTTGCCTCTTCTTGATGTTGCTCTTTTGCTTTTTTTGCCTCTTTTTGCTGCTGCTCCTGCTCCTTTGTCTTTACCGTGTCGGCAGATAGGGCCTGTGCAAAGCTTGACAGGTTATGGCTACAGCCCGGAATGCTGTGGTCAGAGCTTGTTGTGGCATGGCTCAAGCACGTCATCGTTAGAACAAGGACAACGATAAGAAAAAAACGATATGTGTGGTTGTCCATCATAATTGTTTAGGTTTGTAGAACCGCTCTTTTGTGAAAATGATTGTTTTTCTTTGAGCTTTTCCCTTTTTTATGCGAGAACGCGGCTTTCTTAATTAGAGAACGGGGTTTTCTCAATGCGAGAACGCGGCTTTCTTAATTCGAGAATGGGGCTTCCTTAATTCGAAAACGCGGCTTCCTTAATTAAAGAACGCGGCTGAGCGGTGTCAACGTT
>OQWM01002667.1_pt1 | contig 12054 bp, 8 predicted proteins | sample 1691531 | NCBI WGS metagenome assembly OQWM01 (sample SAMN03418257, study PRJEB22391) | human gut metagenome | biome: human-gut; feature: organic feature; material: feces | host: Homo sapiens | place: Tanzania | collected 2013-01 | reverse complement strand
CGGCTCGGAGCTCAAGCAGTTATGTCAGGATCCTTCTATCCCGCACCACTTCAATGAGGCATATCTTGCTTCCACTCTGGTCTACTCCTGGAGCGATTACAGCGACGAGACACTGATCCAGGGTTTTTACAATCTGCGCCCAGGCCACAAATTGACGGTTCAGCTTTCGGATGACTGCCGTACCATTCGTTCCGTCCGGACGGCGGCCTACTGGACGCTGGATACCAATTATGAGGAAGGCGTCCCCCTTCATCAATGGACCGAGCGGGTCGCGGAGGAGTTTTCCCGCAGCTGCCGCTGGCGTCTGCGCAGCGATGCTCCGCTGGCCGCCCTGCTTTCCGGCGGTTTGGATTCTTCCTGCATCGTCACGGAAGTTTGCAGTCAGCTGGGTGATCCCTCCAGGCTGGAGACCTTCACAACCAGCTACCCTGGACAGGATGCCTGCGATGAATGGAACTTTGCCGATCAGATCAATCAGGCGAGCGGCTGCCGCGGAAACCGCTTCTTTCCAGAGGTTTCCTCCGGAATTGAGGAAAAATATGAGGATGTCCTATGGCATGCGGAAGGCATCGCTGACGTCTCCATCCTTGGCCTGAAGACTCTCCTCGAAGAGCTTCATCGGCGGGGTTATAAGGTGGTTTTAAACGGCCAGTGCGGTGACGAAACCATGTTCGGTTATGACTGGTATTACGCCCGCTTCCTGTTGGATCAGCTCAAGAAGGGCCATCTGGCCGCATTTGCCCGGTCTTTTTATCAGATCACTCAGCATTCCGTGCTTTCGTCTTCCCCCCAAGGGGGGGGGATCTCAATCGATGTGCTCGCGCTCGATCTTTGCGCCTAGAGCGCGAAGTTTCTCATCGACGCGTTCGTAGCCGCGATCGATTTGTCGGACGTTATATATCGTCGATTGCCCTTGAGCGGTGAGGGCAGCGATGAGCAACGACATACCGGCGCGGACGTCGGGCGATTCGAGCCGAGTGCCGTAGAGTTGGCTTTTGCCGACGACGACGACGCGATGCGGGTCGCAGAGGATGATTTGAGCACCCATGGCGACGAGCGAATCGACGAAGAACATTCGGCCTTCGAACATCTTTTCGAAGAAGATGACGGTGCCCTCGCATTGCGTTGCCGTCGTGATGGCGATGCTCATGAGATCGGTGGGGTATGCAGGCCACGGCGCGTCGTAGATTTGCGGAATGGCGTTGTGTAAATCGGAACGGATGCGCATTTCTTGGTCGGCAGGGACGATGATTGCCGAACCATCGGGGATGATTCGGATGCCGAGTTTTTCGAATATCATTCGGATCATGCGCATATCGGTGAGCCGAACGTTTTCGATGCGGATTTCGGAACCCGTCGTGGCGGCGAGCCCGATATAGGAGCCGATTTCGAGGTAATCGGAACCGATGGTGTGTTCGGTGCCGTGAAGCCCGCCCGTGCCGTGGACGGTGAGCGTATTCGAACCGATGCCGACGATATGGGCTCCCATCGAAGCGAGCATGCGACAGAGCCCCTCGACATGCGGCTCGCAGGCGACGTTGCGCAAAGTCGTTTCGCCGCGCCCGAGTACTGCCGCCATGATGGCGTTTTCGGTCGCCGTGACCGATGGCTCGTCGAAAAAGACGTCGCTACCGATGAGGTGTTTTGCCTTGACGTGATAGGCATCGCCGATGTCGATATCGGCGCCTAGGCCTTGGAACGCCAAAAAGTGCGTATCGAGTCGCCGACGCCCGATGACGTCGCCGCCTGGAGGCGGCAAATGGACTTCGTGATGACGCGCGAGCATGGGGCCGGCAAACAAAATCGAGGCGCGAACTTTGCGGCACAATTCGGGGCTTAGCGACGTGCGATTGACGCCAGCGCAGCAGAGCTTTAGGTCGTTATCATCATAAAATTCGGCTTCGCCGCCAAGATCCCGAATTATCTCCAACATGACTTCGACGTCTTTGATGCGCGGCACATTGTGGAGGATGACTTCTTCGTGCGTGAGGAGGCTAGCGGCAATCGCAGGCAAAACTTCGTTCTTGTTACCGCCCGGAATCAGCGTTCCGCTGAGGCGATGCGATCCTTCGATGACAAATCTATCCATGATGATTCCTTCTCGTTGTGAGTGTAATATGATGGCGAAAATCGCTAGGATTCTTGGCGTTTGAGGACGGCGACGCGCCGTTTATCGACGGCTTCGAGATTGAGTGCCGTCGCGCGATTGACGACGATGAAATCGTCCATCGCATCGTTTGCGACGATGGCATATTTACCGCGATCGATCAGGGCATAGGCGACATCGCTCAGGCCAATGCATTCGATAAAGTGGTCGCTCGTTTCGAAGTAGAATTTTTTTCGCCCAAAGACATTTCGCAACGCCGCTTGCGCATAGATTTGTTTGAGTCGGTCGGCGACATGGGCCTCGGCATTGTGCCGCGCAGCATCGCGTAGATCTTGGGCCTGGGGCGCCTTGCCCTCGATGGCGATGAAATCGTGATCTGTGTTTGGCTGCGGAACCGAGCTAGCCTGTGTATGCGCTGCATCGCGCTTGAGGTCTCGGTGTTGTTGCTGTTTTTTTTCGTTTTCGATTTTTTTCGCCTTTTTTGCATCGGCGAGTCCTGCGTGTTTGAGGGCATCGAGCAAATTTCCAGCCATCAATCCGTCTCCTTCATCGCATGCTTGATTTCGAGCAGTTCGCCACGCGCTATCATCTGCGAAAGCTCATTCCGATTCGTCGTAAATTTCCCAGCTCGATTGACGCCCATGCCATGGAGGCGATGCGCGACGATGAGCCCATTATCGGGTTCGACATAGACCATGCCCAAAAAGCGCGTCTGTTCTACATACTGCCCCGTAATATCGAGTTCCATTCCGACCTTAAAATGCGGATGGTAATAGGGATGATAGCCCGTAACGCGGATGGTGTGCAAGTCATCGTCGCCCGCGATGACGACCGAAAGCGACTGGCATTTCGAAACGACTTGGCGCGATTTGCGTTTTCGCGGTTTCGTGAGGTTTGGGCAGTCGTCTGAAACTTCGACGATTTTGCCGCGCACTCTGACGACTTTGTCGATCAACTTCTGCTTGTCGTAGATCAGCCCCCACGTTGAATAAATGCCGTCGACGGGTTTTGCCGCCGCCATGGCACCGTCGAAATCGGGAGGCGCTGGCAATTCAATGGCAACCTTAGGCGCAACTTGTTCATGGAGCTCGGGGCCCGCTTGCGTCGCTTCTTGCGCACACGACGTCAAAAACACGCCCCCAAAAAAGCCCCCCAAAACTGCATTCAAAACCGCCGTTCTTTGTCGTCGAATCGCCATCGCTCGCCATTTATCGCTATCTCAAACGCCCACAAACACCAACAATCGGGCACTGGTCGTTCTATACGATATCGCGCAATTGTGGCAAATAAATATCGGCTTTGAGTCGCCCTATCTCGCCCTGCGGGCTCAATACGGGCTCTGGCTACGGCTATGTGCTCGGGCTGGGGCCCTTGCGCGCATACGCCTCCGCAGCCGTGCTATGTGCTCGGGCTGGGGCCCTTGCGCGCATACGCCCGGCTATTGGCGATTGATCAATCTCGATTATTTCCTCGCATATATGTACAACGATTGGTACAATAATACAGTTGTGTTGGCTATTCAGCCGTCGATCAAAGATCTCATAAAAAATTAGTTCTCTAGAAAGCGCGTATTTCTGCATGACATGGCTCATGTGTCCACGAGTGACCTTCGATTGAGGTAAGGAGGCCCAGAATGGTGACTGAATGCGATAGCAAGCCCAATGGTATTGGACCGACAGAGACTGGCATTGCCCAAACTGTGGAGGATTGTTTAGAACGGGAGGGATGCGTCTGTGAAGCGTGTGGCACTTCATGGACGACAGAGGCAATCGAACGGGGATTGACGTTGATATCGGATCCGATATCGCGCCCGTTTTTCAAGGGGCAACCGAAGCTCGTCGAATATCTCATCAACTTGGTGAGAAATCACGGCAAAAGCCCCCATCACGACGACATTGTCGTCAAAGACATGTCGCAACAAGTCGTGATCAGCAATGCAAGCGGTCATTCGGCACAGCTCGATATCGTTGCTCGCGATGAAAACGACAAGATCTACAACATCGAGTTTCAAAGCCGGCGAGAAACCGCCTTGGCGCAGCGTTCGTTTTTCTATGCCGCATTGCTGTTTTTAGAAGCGTTCAAGTCGGGCGTCGATTACAAAGACTGTCCAAAAGTATGCGTCATCTTTTTTCTCGAAAACGGAGAAGGATGCAATGGCAAGCTCGTCGAATGCGTGACGCCAGTCGATACGTCGGGCAATCGAATCGACTGGCCTATCGAAGTGTATTTGGTCAATGGTGCGTTGAACGACGAATCTGAGCTCGGTATAATATTGCAGGATATGCGTCGCAAAAATTTGCACGCACTTCGAAATTCCAAGCTCAAAGAACGGATGGATAAACTACTGTACCAACATATAGGGAGAAAGGAAATGTGTGAAGCTCAAGAAAAATGGGAAAACGAATTGCTGGAACGAGGCCGAGATGAGGGCCGAGAAGAAGGACTTGAAAAAGGCCGAGAAGAAGGCCGAGAAGAAGGCCGAGAAGAAGGAAGCATGCAACGTCTCATCGAGATGACGAAGCGGATTATGACGCATCTCGGCAAGACGCTCGACGATGCAATGGCGCTATTGCAACTCACCGAAGATGAAAAAGTAAGTGTCCGGCTCTGCATGGCGACGTCATAGTTTTGCTTAGGAGTAGCGCAGTCGCCGCCCTGTGTGCGCAGATCTGGCGCATTTGGATGATTGGGCGGCAAGGTCACGGTTTGGAGATGAGCATCGCGACGCCCATCATGTGGTATGACATTGGAAGTGTGTCGCAGAGGGCGAGTTTTACCATGCGGTAGCCTAGCTCGGTAAAGTGGTGGCATTCTTGAGCGAGTGCGTAGGCCGTCGGTCCGACGATGAACAATGTTTGGGCACCAAATCGCTTGCATAGTTCGGCTGTGTGGGCACTGTAGGGCAGGCGGTTGCTGTGCAAGATGATGGCATCGGAACGCTCGCCCTTGAAGTAGCGTTTATCGAGATAGTGCTCGGCGGTATCGGTATAGAATGTGGCATTGTGCCAGTTTGTGGCGTGATGTGCATTGAATTGTGCCGATTGGATGGCGGGCCAAGAAGCATCGATCCCCGTGTAGCGCTCAGATTTTGGGGCGAAGACGCCTGTATGCGTGCCACAGCCGCATCCGATTTCGCAAACGTGTTGAAAGTGCAGATCAGCGCTCATTTCTTCGAGCGTTTGTCGAATGAGATGTGCATGTCGTGGATTGACGGGAGTCCAAGCGCCTTTGAGAGCGCACAAGACGTTGCCCGTATGAGGTTCGATATCGTAGGCATACCAAGGTGAATTTCCAAATGATTCGGCGGTAGGATAGACGTGAGAGCCGCGCGGCGGCAGTTCTTGGAAGATGAAGGCAGCGCCGGTAGGCGCCATGAATTGCGCGAGTTTTTGAGTCGCCGCGCGGCTCTTTTTGGCGGTATCGGGCATGGCATAGACGATGACGCGTGCGCTCAATGTGTCGTCGTTTGCTTCGAACGAGAATTTCGTGCTGGATACGAAACCGCATGGCTCGATGTATGGTTTGACTTGGGCGATCCAACGGTTGAGTTCTGGTGTATGCATGGCACACGCCGTCATCGGTATGGGCAAAGACTTGCCCGTTTCTGCGCGTTCGACGAATTGGGCATCGTCGCGTGGATCTATGCCAAATATGGGCTCGATCCCGTCGAACGACAAAAGGCCTTCGCATCGATTTCGGTAGCCATGTCGATAAATGGCGGGCTTGAATTGAATATCGTTTGGCAATTTGCTCAGATCGACGAATTTTGAAATGAGTTTTGTCCAATGATCGAATTTAATTTTGGCTTGTTCTTCGTATTCGAGGCATGCATATTGACACATGGCACAGCGTTGCCAGTGTTTGCATTGGGGGGCAACGCGCCGAGGTGATGGCGTCTCGACCGAACGAAGATAGGCGATGTTCTTTTGCAAATGGCGTGGTAGATCGGGATCGAAAGGAACTTCGGTTGCCCAGACGATTTCGCCTTCGATGGCATTGGCAATGCGGACTGTTTTGCGGTTTGGGTCGGCCGATGATGCAATGCCTTCGCCACGAAAATTCATGCCTTCGATGCAGTATTTATTGCGTTGCATGGTGTGTTAGACGCCGGTGACGTTGACGAGAGCGTTGTCGACGACGTTTTTGCATGCGAAAAAGGCGTTGCCGAGGAGTCGTTTGGCGTCGTCGATGTCGCGAGAGATGGCGCGAGGGTCGGTGCGGATCGAGCTGCGCATGAGGTAGAAAACGCCGTTTTGTGGGTAGCGTTTGATGGCGTCGTCGAGCGTGCGTTCGGCGTCGGTGCGTTTGGCGAGGCGTGCGAGTGCTTGGACGACGATGAGTGCGAGTGCTTCGGTTTCGGTGGAGAATTTATCGAGGTATCGGAGGATGAACTCGTATGTATGTTTTTGGAGCTGATGAGGGAGGATGTCGCACAGTCGCATGGCGGCGCGTTCGTAGTGAGGGTCGGCGGAGAGGGCTTGTGTGAGGGATTGCGCCATGCGGTCGTATGGCATGGAGAGTCCTTCGCGTTGTGCGCGTCGTTCGGCTTCGCGCGTCGCCATCCAATTGGCGTAGGCGGCGAACGATTGCGTGCCAAACATGGCGCAGACTTTTGGGAGCCAGTCGTCGGCCGATTGCGGCGTGAAGTGGCTTAGTATGCGTGCACCGAGGCGGCAGATGGCCTCGTGGATTTTTTCGCGCGTGCACGTTTCGCAACCGCAGAATAGGAGGATGTTTTTTTTGCTATCGATGAGGTTGACGCTGACGAGGAGTCCGGATTCGTCGTCGACGATGCGGCCGGTGAGAGCCATATCGCCGCCGATGGCTCGAGTCGAGTCGATGACCCATCGCGTTTCGGGGAGCGAATAAAAGACGGCAAAGGCGCAGGCGTTTTTTCCTGTTTCGTAGGCGATCTCGTCGTCTTCGCGCACGACGATCATTTGTGCGACGGTGATGAAATCCTCGTAAAGCGCGAGGATTTCGGCCAAATCTTCGCAGATTTGTCGGCTCATGCTGGCGAGTTGTAGGTCGAATCCAGCGCCTGTGCCGAGAGAATAACAGACGACGAGTTTGGGATCGCTCATGCCATTGCCCTTATGGAACGGTGATATCGAGTCGCAATTCGAGCGCCGAGAGGGCGTTGAGTTCGGGTAGAGCCCCTTTCTTGCGTTCTTCTTCGATATACGTCACGACGGGGGTTAAGCAGGCGTCGGGCGTTGCATCGGCTTGGGCTTTTGCTGCGAGTATGCCGTTTTCATCGAGCCATAGCGAGAACTTTTTCGTTTCGGTGGTGGCGAGGCATGCGGCGATGTCGTCGCGTTTCGCCTGTAGTAGAGAGGCGAGTTCGAAGCGAATGTCGTCGGAGAGATCGGCGTCGATGGGGCGGTTGTTTTCGTCGAAATCGAAGCCTTGAATGACGATATCTTGAGCGGCGGAGAGCAGGAGCGGAACGCGAATCGACTTCGCGGCGGTATTGGGCGTGAAGCTCAGGGCGCGCAGTTCGTATTTGGGCGCGGTGACGGCCATGCCGATGTTGACGTCGGAACGTTTGAGCGTCGTCTTGACGGGGGCGGGTAAGAATCCCGATTCGGAGGCCAATTGCGGCGGCATGGTGCCTTCGCCGACGACGAAGAAAATCGACGATTCGGCGGGGACGGTTTCGATCGAGAGAGCGACGTCGTCGACGAATGCATAGGGTGCATACATTTGCGCTTCGACGTTTGCCGGCGCGAAAGCCTTTCGCATGGCGTTGGCGATTTGCTTATTGTCGGTTTGAATTGGAACGATGGCGCCGTCTTGTTTATGTGCAAACGAGACGCAGACGTTTCCGTCGCCTTGTGTGGTGCCGTCTTTAGCCATGCGCCAGCACCAAGCGTTGACGGTGTTTCCGCCCATGACGGCGATGGCCGAGGCGCGGACATCGGATTCTTTCGTCGCCGTATTGGGGACGATTTCGGCGAGTACGGTGAGGTCGCCGCGGCTACCGAGAACGATGTTGTTGACGGGGTGGAGATCCATTGCGCGGCCGATAAACGACAATTTTTGATCGCTTTTGACTTCGTAAGATTTCATTTGTTCGAAATCGAAGACGGTTTGTCGATTTTGCGAGACGGCATAGCTGCTGCGTCCGATCCAATCGACGACGGATCGCGGATCGAGAGGAACATTGGGAACGATGTCGAGCGTCGTCATATCGATGAGGCCGGCCGAGGTGGCGACCCATCGCCCCGTTCTATCGGGTGAAACCCATGCAACGGGGGAATCGACGACGCGATTGAGTTGTGGTTTGGCGACGTTATAGCTCCAGAGCCCAGCTTCTCCCCAGAACAAGACGTCGTCGGAGCCTTGAGCGAGCGTAATAGCTCGGATCTTTTGTCCGCGTAGTGCCGTGCTGAGCTGCTCGTTGATGACCGACAATTCGCCCGATTCGATGCGTTCGAAGACGACGTTTCCGCCGCTGATGCGCCAAATGAGGTCGTTGTGCCCGATGGCGACGATGGTTTCGGCGTCGTAGTCGCGTTTCGCGACGAGGCCTTTATCGGTGAAGGCGTAAAGACGCGACGCGCCCGATTCGAAGTGCAACATGGCATAATTGCCGTCGTCGCTCCAATCGACGCGCTCGATGCCCGATTGGATTTGTTCTGTGAGTAGATCATTGAGCGTCGGGAACGAGATCCAAACTATCGAATCTTGCTCGCCATGCATGACGACAAAGCCCTTAGATCCATCGTTAGATATGTGAATACGCCTGATTTCGCCTTGGAAATCTTTTGAATCGACGAGTCGCCCGGCGAGCAAATCCCAGACGGCAGCTTTTGAACGATGTGTTTTTGCATCGTTGAAGAGCGAGAAGACGTAGTTTCCGCCGGCGACGAAGGCGTTTCCGACGTGGGAGAGGTTCGTGCTGGGGAAATTGTCGACGACTTCGCCATCGATGGTGATTTCTTTGAGTCGGTGGTCGACGATACCGCGCAGCGGCATTTCATCGCCGTTATAGGCTAGGGCAAACGATTTGCCCAACTTCTGCTTGAATTCTTTCGTCGTCGTCTTGCCGCGTTCGTCGATGTGGAGCCATTCCTTTGGCGTGACGAAGTCGGTGCCTTTATCGTGGCGCAAGAGATTGAAGGCGACGGCGCCCGAACGAATGGCAGTATTGTTGCTGAGTTGTACTTGTGCTTGATCGCTACCCGAGTGACCTTGATGTATGCTGTTATTGCACAAAACGGCCCATCCGCCTTTGCCGTCGTAGGCGCAGTGAATGGCCGAATCGGCAGAGCACCCCAATTTCGGCGTCATGAGCGATGCCGCCGTCGTCTTGCCATCTTCGACGAGGTGGATCGATTCGCCGCTGATGTAGGCATAGCGATTGGCAAAGAGCCCCGAGCAGAGCTTGGCTTGTGCAGGCAGTGCTTGTTCGGTCACGACACCATTCGATAGCGCGAGGCTTCGAACGACGACGCCACCTTCGCCGAGAGCAAACCAGCGCACGACACCGCGATCGACTTCGAATCCGAAATCGAGGTAATCGGTGAGTTCGGCGATTTCTTTTGCCGCAAATCCGACGTCTTTTTCGAGGTTGACTTCGCTCAAAACGCCGCGCGAATCGACGAACCAGACTTTGCGCCCATCTTCAGACATGCGCACGCCGACGCAACCCGCCGTCGATGGCCAGAATTCCGAGATAATCGCATTGTCGCGGTTCAAAACGACGCCGCGTGCATCCGAACAAGCCGCGCGGAATGCCCCGTTTTGCGTCATCGTGTAGTGGTCGAATGTGCTATTGCCGATTTGGAAAGCCGCTTTCTGCGCATAGGTCACGACCGGATCGAGCGATTTGACATAGGCGGCGTAGGCAATGACGAGTGCCAAGACGGCAAACGTAAAGACGATGGCAGCCAATAACATCTTTTTGCGGCGTTGTGGGTTGGCGCGTTCGACTGGAGCGACGCCGTTTTCGCAGTCTTTGTCGTCGTAGGTGACGTCGTGCCCCAAGGTGTGCGTGGCCGTGATGGTTTCGCCTTCGGGTTCAAAGTTCCCCATCCGCGCGCGAGCACTCAAGCACGAGTCTTGACACGATTTGTCGAACGATTCGATCGCCTCGAAATTGTTGACTCTAACGCGCGGACTGCTGTCTTCGTCTTCGCCCAAAATTTCATCGGTGTCTTCGATGATATCATCGGATTCGGTTTCTTTGCTCGGTTTTGTATCCGATTCGGTATCTTTTGCCGCCTCGCCATCTTTTGTCGCGGCATCGGATTGTTCTGCCGTTTCGGCTTTATCTTTCGCGGCTTTATCCTGCGCGGCTTTCGCAGCTTTGCTCGCTTTTTCGTCGGTTTCGACGAGCATGGCAACGATTTCAGCGGCTTTTGCCGCCGATTTATCGAGCTTTGGTTCAGCTTTTGTGGCTTTGCCCGATTTTTCGTCGGTTTCGACGAGTCGCGCGACGATATTCGCGGCTTTGGCATCAGTATCGTCGAGTTGAGCGACGATATCAGCGGCTTTAGCGTCGGTATCGTCAGCAACTTTAGCGACGATATCAGCGGCTTTAGCGTCGGTATCGTCTGCAACTTCAGCGTCGGTATCGTCGAGTTGAGCGACGAGGCGTGCGGCTTTGGCATCGGTGTCGTCGGCCTTATCGGCGGCATCGTCGTGTAAATCTTCGCGACCGGTTGTTAAATCTTCGCGATCGGCTGGCACGGGGGCAGCTGCATCGAAATCGGAATGGTTGGCCAATTCCGATTTATCTTCGCCTCTCTCGAATCGATCGGCATCTTCGACCGCGCGTTGTATATCTTCGAGCGAACGCGTCACGACTTTCGTTTCTTCTTCGTCATCGTTGTCGTGTGCCTTGAGCGAGACGCCATCGGCGACGAGTAAGTTTTGGACGGAGTCGCTCGTCGATTCGGGCTTTTCGAAATCTTGCGTATCGATGAGCAACGACGCCTCGGGCTTAAACGCGCTATTGGCGCGTTGCACTTGAATGCCCTCTTTTTGGAGATTGATGAGCGATTCGATCATTTCGGGCGTCATTTGAATTTGCTGCGTTTCTTGGTCTTGATTTTTCGCCGTTTCTTCGGAGCGATTGTGCCAAGTTTGCTTTGCGCCCAGCCCCGAAGTGCTGCTCTGCGCTTCTTGCGATGCACCAGCCATCTCGTCGGTGCCGGCCAAATTGTCTTGTGCGGAGTCGGGGGTATCTGTCGTGGGCTTGTCTTCTGCGGCGATCTTGTCGGAGCTTGCTAAAGATTCGACCGACTCGCTGTTTGTGCGATTTTCATGCGTAGAATCCTGTTTATTGTTGAATAAACTTCCGCCACTCTTTTCGTTATCAGCATGTCTCAAACTCGCCATGCCCAAATCGCTATCGCCAAGCGTTCCCCAGTTGATGTCTAAGCCACCCAGTTTCGACTCGGGTTGTTGCGTGGGTTCGGGCTCAGATTCGGCGGCTTTTCCAAGCGAAGAGTCCCAAAGTACGTCGAAATCCGAGTCTTCAAAAGCGTCTAACAACGAAGGAGATCCCGAGTTGCGTTCCAAATCATTATCCATAGTATTCGACATCCAAATACCTCGCTCTGGCCTGTCTAGTTTCGTCTTCATAGGCCTATTGCCCTGCGACAATAAGCTCAAAACATCGTATTCTCAGCGACCCTCGAATACCGCCCGAAAAGTGAAAACTCACTCATTCATCAGACAAAAAATCGCCCTAAAATGACACGATCGCCCAATTGCGGCAAATACATTGTGCACGATATGTGTTTTTTTGTCACGCCATCTTGCTCGCCGCGTCGTTTTGTCACGTGTTTCGCCGTCTATGGTGCCGCTTTGGCGGGCACCATACGCCGTCGGCGTCGGCTATATCGCTCGCCGCTCCATACGCCGCCGGCTTCGCCTATTTCGCTTGCCGCTCCCTACAAAAGCGCTCATCCACGACCCCGTCTTGGGCGACATCG
>OQWM01002666.1_pt1 | contig 12055 bp, 8 predicted proteins | sample 1691531 | NCBI WGS metagenome assembly OQWM01 (sample SAMN03418257, study PRJEB22391) | human gut metagenome | biome: human-gut; feature: organic feature; material: feces | host: Homo sapiens | place: Tanzania | collected 2013-01 | reverse complement strand
CGCCAGGACACTCCTGTGCCGATGCACCGCGCTGCGATGGCCAACGCACCGCGCTGCGTCATCCGGCCCGCAACAAAGACGCATGCCGGGAGGCGCACCCACACCCCCCACGAAGGCCTGCCGCCACACCGGACCATTGCCCCGAAGCACCCCCAGGAGAGCACCCAACCGCCCCCGGCAGGAAGCCTCAGAATCCAAAAAACACTTATATATAATGTGTAATAGCGAAAATTGCACTACCTTTGCCGCCGCTAAACGTTCGATAGAAGCATAAGGAGAACTTACGATGAAGGAGAATTTGGTAATCGTGGAGAGCCCTGCAAAGGCCAAGACCATAGAGAAGTTTTTAGGAGAAGACTACTGTGTGATGTCCAGTTATGGGCACATACGTGACCTGAAGAAGAAGTCGTTCAGCGTAGATGAGAAGACTTTCCTGCCACAGTATGAGATTCCCGCCGACAAGGCCCGCGTGGTGGCACAGCTGCGCAAGCAGATGCAGGAGTCGGGCACAGTGTGGCTCGCATCCGATGAAGACCGCGAGGGAGAGGCCATCAGCTGGCACCTGAGCGAGGTGCTGGGGCTTGACCCCAAGCACACACGACGCATCGTGTTCCACGAAATCACCAAGCCCGCCATCCTGGAGGCCATCAAGAACCCCAGGGAAATCGACCTCAACCTGGTCAACGCACAGCAGGCACGCCGCGTGCTCGACCGTATCGTGGGCTTCAAGCTCAGCCCTGTGCTCTGGCGCAAGGTGAAGCCCGCCCTGAGCGCAGGACGTGTGCAGAGCGTGGCAGTGAGGCTGATAGTGGAGCGAGAGAGGGAGATACAGCAGTTCAAGGGCGAAGACAACTTCCGCATCACCGCCGTCTTCACCAACGCACAGGGTTGCGAAGTGAAGGCCGAGCTCAATCATCGCTTCGCCACAGAGGCGCAGGCCGAGGAGTTCCTGCGCAAGTGCATAGGTGCGAAGTTCACTGTACAGGACGTGAGTGTGAAGCCGCAGAAGCGCACACCCGCCCCCCCATTCACCACCAGCACCCTGCAGCAGGAAGCGGCACACAAACTGGGCTTCACCGTAGCGCAGACCATGATGGTGGCACAGCACCTGTACGAGAGCGGACGCATCACCTACATGCGTACCGACAGCGTCAATCTGAGCAACCTCTGCCTGGGTGCATGCAGCACCATGATAGCAGGCAGCATGGGTGACAATTACGTGAAGACACGCCAATACCACACCAGCTCGAAGGGCGCACAGGAGGCCCACGAGGCCATCCGCCCTACGTACGTGGAGAACCAGCAGATTGAAGGCACCCAGCAAGAGAAGCGCCTGTACGACCTGATATGGAAGCGCACCGTGGCGAGCCAGATGGCAGACGCCGAGGTAGAGAAGACCCAGGTGAACATCAGCGTGGAGGGGACAGACGAGTACTTCGTTGCCCAGGGCGAGGTAATCAAGTTTGACGGCTTCCTGCGCGTATATAAAGAGACCGAGGGAGAGAATGAGAGCGCCACCGAGGCCGAGGCCACGCTGCCCGTACTCACCGTGGGCGAGGCTCTCAACCGCAGCACCCTGACCGCCACACAGCGCTTTGCACAGCACCCCGTGCGCTACAACGAGGCAAGTCTGGTGCGCAAGCTGGAGGAGTTGGGCATCGGACGTCCCAGCACCTACGCAGCCACCATCACCACCATACAGCAGCGCGAATACGTGGCCAAGGGCGACAAGGCCGGCGAGGAGCGCACCCAGGAGGTCATCACACTGGCAGGCGACGAGCTGGCACACAGCCAGAACAAGACCACGGTAGGCGCCGAGCGCGGCAAGCTGATGCCCACCGACATCGGTATCGTAGTCAATGACTTCCTGCAGGAGAACTTTCCCACCATCATGGACTACAACTTCACCGCCGACATCGAGAAGGATTTCGATGAGATAGCAGAGGGCCACAAGGAGTGGACAGGCGTCATCAAGCAGTTCTACAAGGAGTTTGAACCGCTGGTGGAGCAGTCTATCAATGCCCGCGGAGAAAAGCGCGTGGGCGAGAGAGAACTGGGCGTTGACCCCAAGAGCGGGCTTCCCATATCAGTGAAGATAGGTCGCTTTGGCCCCGTAGTACAGATGGGCAAGACCGACGACAACGTGAAACCCCGCTTTGCACAGCTCAAGAAGGGCCAGACCATGGAGTCCATCACCCTGGAGGAGGCACTCAAACTGCTGCAGCTGCCGCACAAATTGGGAGAATATCAGGGCAAGCCCGTGACAGTAGGCGCAGGCAAATACGGCCCCTACGTAGCTCACGACGGCACCTATGTGTCCATCCCCAAGGACATCGACCCGCTGAAGATAACCTTCGAGCAGGCCGTAATCCTGGTGCACCGCAAACAGATAGAGGAAGAAGAGCGCCATCTGAAGCGTTTCGAAGAGGATGCCAGCATGGAGATACTGAATGGACGCTACGGTCCATACATTGTACTCGACGGAGTCAACTACCGTATCCCCAAGGGACAGCAGGCCAAGGCCGCCTCGCTCACCTACGAGGAGTGCAAGGCCATCATCGAGGCACAGGGCGAGAAGGCGCAGAACGCCAAGGGCACACACCGCAAGGGTACACGCAAGACACAGGCTTAAGGCACAAGACAGATGAAGAGAATCATACTGGTGGGCTACATGGGGTCGGGAAAGACAACCATTGGCCGGCAACTCGCACGCAACCTGGGACTGGAATTCTACGACCTGGACTGGTACATCGAAACCCGTTACCACTGCACCGTGGCACAGATCTTCGCCGAGCGCGGCGAGGAAGGATTCAGGGAGATGGAGCGTAACATGCTGCACGAAGTGGCTGAGTTTGAGAACATCGTACTCTCTTGCGGAGGAGGCACACCCTGCTTCTATGACAATATGGACTATCTGAACGAGCAGGGAGAGACCGTCTATCTGAAAGCCACACCGCAAGTGCTGGCCAAACACTTGATGATGGGACGCGTGGAGCGGCCCCTTATCAAGGGCAAGAGCGAAGGCGAGCTGCTCGAGTACATACAGACTTCACTCAAGACCAGAGAGCCATTCTACAGCAAGGCCAAGCACACGCTCGACGTGAATCTGCTGGACAACCACAGCAAGATACAGGAGAGCGTGAAGCTGATGTGCCGGCTCCTGGACCTCCCCTACACCACTGAACCCAAGAACAAGACAAGCAAATACCCGTACTGAAATGAAGAAATGGAGAATAGAAGACTCGGAAGAGTTGTACAACATAAAGGGCTGGGGAGTAAGCTACTTCGGCATCAATGAGAAGGGACACGTGTATGTGACGCCCAAGAAGGACAGCGTGCAGGTAGATCTCCAGGAGGTGATTGACCGCCTGTCGGCACGCCACGTGACCACACCCGTGCTGCTGCGATTCCCCGACATACTGGACAACCGCATCGAGAAGACCGATGAATGCTTCCGCAAAGCCGAAAAGGAATACGACTACAAGGGCGAGCACTTCATCATCTTCCCCATCAAGGTCAACCAGATGAGACCCGTGGTGGAGGAAATCATCAGCCATGGCAAGCGTTACAATCTGGGCCTGGAAGCCGGTTCCAAGCCCGAGCTCCATGCCGTGCTGGCCACTAACATGGACAGCGACAGCCTCATCATCTGCAACGGACACAAGGACCAGAACTACATCGAGCTGGCTCTTCTGGCACAGAAGATGGGCAAACGCGTGTTTCTCGTTGTGGAGAAATTGCCCGAGCTTACCGCTATAGCCGAGACCGCAAGCCGCCTCGGCGTGAAACCCAACCTGGGCATACGTATCAAGTTAGCGAGCAACGGTTCGGGTAAATGGAGCGAAAGTGGAGGCGATGCAAGCAAGTTCGGCCTCAACTCCTCTGAGCTGCTCATGGCTCTGGAGCAGCTTGACAAGATGGGCCTACGCGACTGCCTCAAGCTCATCCACTTCCATATAGGCTCACAGATAAACAAGATCAGGCGCATCAGCACCGCCCTGCGCGAGATAGCACAATATTATGTACAGTTGCGCACAATGGGCTTCAACATCGAATTTGTAGATTGCGGAGGCGGACTCGGTGTCGATTACGACGGCACGCGAAGCAGTAACAGCGAGAGCAGTGTGAACTACAGCATACAGGAGTATGTCAACGACTGCGTCTATACACTGGCTGAAGCGTCGGACAAAAACGGCATCCCGCACCCGAGCATCATCACCGAGGGCGGGCGCTCGCTCACTGCCCACCACAGCGTACTCATCCTCGACGTGCTCGAGAGCGTGAGCGCACCGCAGATGCCAGAGGATTTCCAGCCCGGAGCAGAAGACCACCAGCTGGTGCACGACCTGACGGAAATATGGGACAAGCTGTCCCAGCGCTCCCTCCTGGAGGACTGGCACGATGCCGAAGACATACGGGAAGAGGCACTCGACCTCTTCCGCCATGGCATCATAGACCTGAAGACGAGGGCTCAGATTGAGTCGCTCTATTGGGCCATAAGCCATGAGGTGGCCGAGCTAGCGCACCATCAGAAGCATGTTCCAGACGAGCTCCGCAAGCTGGACAAGCAGATGGCGGACAAATACTTCTGCAACTTCAGCCTCTTCCAGAGCATGCCGGACTCCTGGGGAATTGACCAACTCTTCCCCATCATGCCCATCTCACGCCTCAACGAGCAGCCTACGCGCAGTGCCACACTGCAGGACATCACCTGCGACAGCGACGGCAAGATCACGGCCTACGTGAATGGCGGACAGCAGACAAACTATATCCCGCTGCATCCCGTACGCCTGAATGACCACTATTATATAGGTGTGTTCCTGGTGGGAGCCTACCAGGAGATACTGGGCAATATGCACAACCTCTTCGGCGACACCAACGCGGTGCACATCTCTGTGGATGAGAACGGCTACAACATCGAGCAGGTCATCGACGGAGAGACCGTGGCCGACGTGCTCGAATACGTACAGTACAACCCCAAGAAACTGGTGCGCCGACTGGAGATATGGGTGAGCAAGGCCATCAAGGACGGCAAGATTACCGAGACCGAGGGCAAGGAGTTTATCAACAACTACCGTGCCGGCCTCTACGGATACACTTATCTGGAATAATACAACATGGAACACATCAACGTGATAAAGGTGGGCGGAGCCGTGGTGGAGGACCCCGCGGCGCTGGCCAGCCTGCTCGACAACTTCGCACAGATACCCGGAGCCAAGGTGCTGGTGCATGGCGGCGGCCGCTCTGCCACACGCATAGCCGCATCACTGGGCATCGAAAGCCACATGATAGGAGGCCGGCGCGTGACCGACGAGCAGATGCTGCAGGTGGTGACAATGGTCTATGGCGGCCTGGTGAACAAGAATGTGGTGGCATCGCTACAGCAAAGGGGCATCAATGCAGTGGGACTCACAGGAGCCGACATGAACCTGATGCTGAGCCACAAGCGTGCTCCCAAACAGATGAAGACGGACGACGGAAGCGTGCAGACCGTGGATTTCGGCTTCGTGGGCGATATTGACCGAGTAGATGGAGACATGCTCGCCACCCTCATCAGCCAAGGGCTCGTGCCCGTAATGGCGCCTCTCACCCACGACGGAGAGGGGCATCTGCTCAACACCAATGCCGACACCATCGCCAGCCAGGTGGCTTGCGCACTCACACCACACTATGACGTGACACTCACATTCTGTTTCGAGAAGAAAGGAGTGCTGGCCAACCCCGATGACGAAGACAGTGTGATAAGCAACATCAACGAGGCCGACTTTCACCGATATGTGGACGAAGGAGTCATCGCAGGCGGCATGAGGCCCAAACTCGAGAACTCGTTCGACGCCATACACCGCGGTGTGAATCAAGTCATAATCACTCGCGCCGACGACCCAGAAGGCAAGCAGGGAACTGTCATTAGAGAATTTTAACACATCAGGGCTGTAACATTTGCAGCCCTGATTCGTTTACCTATATAGAGAGCAATGCTGAATATCCTCTTCGAAAAAGATGTGCTGCCACTCAAAGACCGGTTCTACAGGCTGGCGCTGCGCATCACACTGAACCCGGCCGAGGCTGAGGACGTGGTGCAAGAGACCCTCCTCAGGATATGGCAAGGCAGGGACAAGCTGGAGGATGCCGGTGAGATACAGGCATTCGGCTACACCGTGTGCCGGCGACTTGCACTCGACTGCGCCGGAAAGGCCGGTCATGGCAACGTCACACTCGACCTCGACAGGCACGACACAGCACTCACCCAGCCCTCCGAGCAGATGGACAGGCAGGAGCGGGTGGCTCTCATAAGGAAACTGATGGACAGTCTGCCCGAGACACAGCGCAGCATAATGCAGCTGAGAGACATCGAGGGAAAGACCTACATAGAGATAGCAGACATCCTGCAACTGACCGAAGCACAAGTGAAGGTGTACCTGCACCGCGCCAGGACCAAGGTCAGGGAGCAGGCCGAGAAAATTGAGAAATATGGACTATAAGTACATTGAGCAACTGCTGGAGCGCTACTGGGCGTGCGAGACCACGCTGGAAGAGGAGCAGATACTGCGTGCCTTCTTCCTGCAAGAGAACCTCCCCAGCCACCTGAGCGCCTACAGGGACATATTTGCCCTGCAGGACGGACAGGCACAGCCTCATCTCTCGGCCGACTTCGACCGCCGCATGATGGAACTGATAGGCGAGGAGGAGAAGCCCGCACAGGTATTCCACGCTCACCGCATCACCTTCCGCCACCGCCTGCGCCCCCTCTATCAGGCTGCGGGACTCGTGGCACTGCTGCTCACAATAGGCACGGCAGCACAGCACAGCATGGTCACCGACGACGACCACACGCAGCCCGCCTACGCCGCCACAGAGAAGCCCGACAGCCAGGAGAACGCCTACATGGCCATCCCCAACCAGCAGTCGGCATCGCTGCAAGGCACCGCCACGCCAGCCGATACGCTGGAGCACAAGCGGTGAAACACAGAATCATTTCTATTGCTTTTTCTAAAATAAAACAATTTAATGCTTACACAATGTCCTGACACCGAGAAGGCAGCGGCCTGAGAAAGTCAAGAACAATGCATGACGACATTCCGAAGGGAAGCTTGTAACACGCTGCGAAGCATGACAGCCTCACTCAAAGTACAAGAGACATTACATAAGATGAGCGGCCGCGAGGTCGCTCATCTTGTCGTTTTAGCCCTTCCCTCATCCACAGCAGACATCTCCCAGGCACCGCGCCCGGCATTACTGCCCGATGCACAGCACCGTCCCCTATTCCATTTTCCGCACTACGAACCAGAGCAAAGCGCAGCCCCGACCTACACCCACGATTTAGAGCAGATGCACCCCAAGGCGCATGCTGGGGATGACAGAGGGTCATTGCTGTCAAATGACAGGCCCCAAAGCAGCCCGGGAGGCGGCAGCACCGACGGTCTTTCGGCGCAGCTCACCGCACCGCACCATTTCCTGGCAGAAAACGCAGCGCGGTGCATTGGCCATCGCAGTGCGCTCCTCAGCTCATCGCAGCGTGCTGCAACGGGCATCGCACCGCAGTGCACAAAAATGAAGAAAACGGTAAAGAATTCCCGACAGCGCATTTCACCATCTCACGAAAGGTCATCGTACACCTTCCCCACCCTGCAGCAGGGACCCGTGGCAAGGCATTTCCATTCCCCAGGGGAACCGCCTCCGAGAGGCATCGCACAGCACGCGAGCCGTGGAACTTGTCGCGATGCTGTGGAGGAGGGACAGCCTCACGAGAGGCATCGCACAGCCCGTCGGAAACCGTTTCTCCCCTTTGGGGAGAGAGAGCAGGCATGCCAACCTCCCGACTTTTTGCATTTTCCCCGTCCAAGACACCCTTTTATTCATCGTAAAGCACTATCTTTGCGGACACGCGGGAGAGCGGCCATGCGTAGGCACCGACGCAAGGACTACGCCCAGACACAATCCCAGCGGACACACGGGAGAGCGGCCTGCCGAGAGGGCAAGCCCTGCCGCCCCACACTCTGAAAACATTAAACAACACTATATACATGAGAAAAAAGATGATTTCACTGGCTCTCGTCCTTTCAGCCACCCTGATGGCTGGGGCAGAGACACTTGACGGATTCCTCTACGAGAAGGTCTCCGCGCCCGACGGCACCGAATGGCAATCCCCCGAGCGCCTGTCTCTCAACAAGGAGCAGCCGCGCGCCTACATGTTCCCCTTCGCCTCCACCGACGAGGCCAAGAAGGTTCTGCCCGAGGGAAGCACCTACTACCAGACCCTCGACGGTACGTGGAAGTTCCACTGGGTGGCCACTCCCGAGGAGCGTCCACGCGACTTCTTCGAACCCTCTTACGATGTGACAGCATGGGACGACATACAGGTGCCCGGCTGCTGGAACGTGCAGGGACTGCGCAAGGACGGCACCATGAAATGGGGTGTGCCCATCTACGTCAACCAGCCCGTCATCTTCTACCACGAGGTGAAGGTGGGCGACTGGAAGGAGGGAGTGATGCGCGAGCCCAAGGACAAGCGCTACACCACCTACAAGTACCGCAACGAAGTGGGTTCCTACCGCCGCTCGTTCACCCTGCCCAAGGAGTGGAAGGGCCGCCACATATACGTCAACTTCGACGGCGTAGATAGCTTCTTCTACCTGTGGATCAACGGTCAGTACGTGGGTTTCAGCAAGAACAGCCGCAACACAGCCTCGTTCGACATCACCCCCTACGTGCAGAAGGGTGAGAACACAATGGCTGTGGAGGTATATCGCAGCAGCGACGGTTCGTTCCTGGAGTCGCAGGACATGTTCCGCCTGCCCGGCATCATCCGCAGCACCTACCTCACTGCCATGCCCGAGCTGCAGGTGCGCGACATGGCCGTAAGGACACTGCGTGCCGATGCCAACGAGGCCACCGTGAAGGTGGATGTGCAGGTGCGCTCGATGGGCAAGAAGGTGCCCGCCTTCACCATCAACCATGAGGTATATCCCGTGAAGCTCTACACCGACGACACCGAGCCCATCGCAGCATCGGTAAGAGACGCTGCCAACGACGGCATCATCACCCTCAAGAACCCCCGCATGTGGAGTGCCGAGGAGCCCTGGAGATACGTGCTGGTGACCACGCTGAAGGATAAGAAGGGCCGCACAATCGACTGCACGAGCACCTACTTCGGCGTACGCACCGTGGAGATACGCGACACCAAGGCCGAGGAGGACGAGTTCCACATGGCAGGACGCTACTTCTATGTAAACAACAAGCCCGTCAAGCTGAAGGGCGTGAACCGCCACGAGACCAACCCCATCACGGGCCACACCATCTCACGCGAGCAGATGGAGCACGAGGTAATGCTCATGAAGCAGGGCAACATCAACCACGTGCGCCTCTCGCACTACAGCAACGACCCCTACTGGTACTACCTCTCCGACAAGTACGGCCTCTATCTGGAGGACGAGTGCAACATTGAGAGCCACCAGTATTACTATGGCAAAGAGTCTCTCTCGCACCCGGCCGAATGGAAGAACGCCCATGTGGCACGCAACATGGAGATGGTGCATGCCCATGTCAACCACCCGAGCATAGTCATCTGGTCGCTTGGCAACGAGGCCGGACCAGGCGAGAACTTCGTGGCTGCCTATAAGGCCATCAAGGACTACGACGCCAGCCGACCCGTACAATACGAGCGCAACAACGACATCGTGGATATGGGTTCCAACCAGTACCCCAGTGTGTCGTGGGTACAATACGTGGTCAAGGGCAAGGCCGGCATCAAGTATCCCTTCCACATATCCGAATACGCGCACTCCATGGGCAACTCCTTGGGCAACCTCATCGATTACTGGGATGCCATCGAGAGCAGTAACTTCCTGTGCGGAGGCGCTATCTGGGACTGGGTTGACCAGGCCATCGACACCTACACCGCCGATGGGACATGCTACATGGGCTATGGCGGCGACCACGGAGACTGGCCCAACGACGGCATGTTCTGCATGAACGGCATCATGCTGCCCGACCTCAGCCCCAAGCCACAGTACTTCGAGGTGAAGAAAGTATATCAGAACGTGGGTGTGCACGCCACCAAGGACGGCCGCTCACTGGTCATCTTCAACAAGAACTACTTCACTCCCCTCGACTATGACGTCACTTACCGCACCGAGATAGACGGCCGCGTGATAGCCAGCGGCAAGCTGGAGGGTGTAAGCGGACTGGCCGCACGTGACTCTGTGACCGTCCCCTTCCCCAGCAGCAGCTGCATGCAGCCCGACGCGCTCACCACTGTAGAGTTCTGTCTCAAGCAGGACATGCCTTGGGGCAAGAAGGGTTTCGTGCAGATGGCAGAGCAGATAGACATGCAGGACTTCAAGGCTCCCGCAGCCAAGCAGGACATCGCCCAGGCAGCAGCAGACCACAAGGCAGCCAGCATGAAGCAGGACGAGAAGGGCATCACCGTCAGCGGCGACGGCTTCGAAGTGCGCTTCGACAATGCCAGCGGCAGCATCAGCACCCTCACCTACGGTGCCGAGAAGGTGCTCACAGAGGGCAACGGTCCCCGCCTCGATGCACTGCGTGCTCCCACCGACAATGACAACTGGGCCCGCAATGCATGGTTCAAGAACGGACTCCACTGTCTGGCACACACCACCCAGGGCGCTCCTGTGGTGCAGCAAGGCAAGGACGGTTCGGTGAGCATCATCTACCACATCTACAGCCAGGGCACCCACGAGGGCCAGCTGGAGCTCCGTCCGGGCAAGGCCGGCAACCCCTACACAGGCGTGAAGCAGGGTCGCGCTCTCACCGAGAACGACTTCCACTTCCTCAACACACTGGCCTACACCGTTTATCCCGACGGTTCCATCACCATGGCAAGCAGCATCGTGTCCAGCGACCCCAGCCTTGTGCTGCCCCGTCTGGGCTATGTGATGAAGCTCGCACAGCAGTATGACCAGTACACCTACTTCGGCCGTGGCCCGCTCAACAACTATGCCGACCGCAAGACAGGCTCCTTCGTAGGCCTCTACAAGAGCACTGTGGCCGACCAGTTCGTGGATTTCCCCAAGCCCCAGAGCATGGGTAACCGCGAGGAGGTACGCTGGTGTGCACTCACCAACAAGCAGGGAGCAGGCATACAGGTGGTGGCTTCCGACCGCATGAGCACCTCGGCTCTGCCCTGGAGCGCAATGCAGATGACACTCGCCGAACATCCCTTCCAGCTGCCCAAGAGCGACGGCAACTACCTGCACCTGGACTGCCAGGTGACCGGACTTGGCGGCAACAGTTGCGGCCAGGGCGGCCCTCTGGAGCACGACAGAGTGATGGGCGACCGCCATCAGATGAAGCTCATCATCCGTCCCGTGAAGGCTGGCACCGACCTGGTGGCACAGTCCCACGTGACCAGCAGCCAGGAGTGCCCCCTCACCATCACCCGTGACCGTGCAGGCCGAGTGACCGTGACCGGCGACACCAAGGTGGCCTCACCCAGCAACATATGCTACACCGTGGCCTCGCCCAATGCCAAGAAGGGCAAGCTGAAGGTGCAGACCCACAAGGCTGGCAGCGGCGCTCTGACCATCGCCTGCGCCAAGAGGAATCCCAAGGCCCATTTCACCGGGGTTGACCGCTGGGGCAAAGAATACGCCGACTATTCCCAGGCCCTTTGCTTCCGGAACACCATGTCCGAGGGCGTGAACAACGCTTTTTTCCGCCCCGGAGACGCCAACGCCCTGCCCTTTGCGGACGAAATTTTTGATGCGGTGGTCAGCAATTATGTCTACCACAATATCGCCGGTAAAAGCAAGCAGGCCCTCCTGCTGGAGAGCCTGCGGGTGCTGAAAAAAGGCGGCACCTTCGCCATTCACGACCTCATGTCCCCCATGCGCTACGGCGACATGCGTTCTTTCCGGCAGAAGCTGCTGGATATGGGCTACGAAAAAGTGGACCTCATCGACACCACGAAGATATTCTTCCGCTCCCCCGCCGAGGCCCACGTCCTGGGCCTGAAAGGCTCTACGCTGCTCCTTGGAAAAAAATAATGAAATAATTTGGCGGCGGCTGAAGCATCCCGTCCTGCCGTGTTCTT
>OQWM01002663.1_pt1 | contig 12063 bp, 10 predicted proteins | sample 1691531 | NCBI WGS metagenome assembly OQWM01 (sample SAMN03418257, study PRJEB22391) | human gut metagenome | biome: human-gut; feature: organic feature; material: feces | host: Homo sapiens | place: Tanzania | collected 2013-01 | reverse complement strand
GTTGAACTCACGGAACGCGTGACGGAAACGGAAGCGGTGGAAACGGAAGAAAAGAAGGCTGAATAAGTTCTTCGCCGTTTAAGCAAAAAAAACCGGTTTCGGGATTGACCTGAAGCCGGTTTTTCTTTGGGCGCGCAAAGCCCGCAAAAAAGCCCGCGGCGAGCGCGGGCATGGTGTGGCAAGGGGGAAGCCTTACCGGATGGCGGCAAGACGCTCTGCGAGCTTCTTTTCGAAGTTCCAAGCGTCGCGGCACATTTCCGTGATGCCGAATTTTGCTTCCCAGCCTAAGAGTTCTTTCGCTTTTTTAGGATCGGCCCAGTTGGCGGCAATGTCGCCTGCGCGGCGCGGACAGATCTTGTAGGTCAATTCATGACCGCAGGCCTTTTCGAAGGCATGAATCACGTCGAGAACGCTGTAGCCCGTGCCGGTGCCGAGGTTGATGGCATCCCACCCTTTTGTCGCCGCCGCGCGTTCCACGGCACAGACGTGACCTTTGGCGAGGTCGACGACGTGAATGTAGTCGCGAACTCCGGTACCGTCGGGCGTGTCGTAGTCGTTGCCGAAGATGGTCAGTTGCTCGCGGATGCCCATCGCCGTCTGCGTGACGTAGGGGATGAGGTTGTTGGGCACGCCGTTGGGCAGTTCGCCGATGAGCGCCGAGGGATGGGCGCCGATAGGATTGAAGTATCTCAGGACGATGCTCTTGACGGCCGCGCCGCTATGGATGAAGTCGTAGATGATCTGCTCGTTGATCTCCTTGGTGTTGCCATAGGGCGAGGTGGCCTTCTGGTGGGGCGCGTCCTCGGTGACGGGCAGGTTCTCGGGGTTGGGTTGCCCATAGACCGTGCAACTGCTGGAGAAGATGATGCCCTTGACGCCATAGGCGGGCATGAGCTCCAGGAGGTTGATGAGCGAGACAACATTGTTGCGGTAGTAGAGCAGGGGCAGCTGGACGCTCTCGCCCACGGCCTTGGAGGCGGCGAAGTGGATGATGCCAGCGATGGCCGGATACTTCTGGAACACGGCCTCCGTGGCAGCCTTGTCGCGCAGATCTACCTGCTCGAAGGCCGGGCGCACACCCGTGATCTTCTCGATGCCGTCGAGCACCTCTATCTTGGAGTTGGAAAGGTTGTCGATGATGACCACGTCGTAGCCAGCCTCGATCAGTTCCACGGTGGTATGGCTACCGATGAAGCCCGTTCCGCCCGTCACTAAAATTGTCTGTTTCATGTAAGTTTTTCTCTTTTAGTTTCTGTAAATGTCGGCTATGGCGAAGCCTCCCTGGGGCAGGTCGTGTCCCGGGTCCGCCATCGCCACGCTATGGAAATAACGCCAAATCGTGTTTTTTATTTCCTTTAAGTGGCAAAAAGAGCCACAAAGGTTTTGCCAAAGCGCGTCCCGTGGCACGGTTTTGCACGGTTGGCGAGCAAAAAACGGGCTGGAAGTCGTGTATCTCGTTTTTTATTGCTACTTTTGCATTTTGAAATTACAATACAAGAATGGACCATATACGGAATTTTTGCATCATAGCCCATATCGATCACGGCAAGAGCACCCTGGCCGACCGCCTGTTGGAGCGCACCAAGACCATCCAAGTCACGGAGGGTCAGATGTTGGACAACATGGATTTGGAGCGCGAGCGCGGCATCACCATCAAGAGCCACGCCATCCAGATGGAGTACACGATGGAGGGAAAGAAATATTTGCTCAATCTGATAGACACGCCGGGCCACGTCGATTTCTCCTACGAGGTGTCGCGAAGCATTGCCGCCTGCGAGGGCGCGCTGCTCATCGTCGATGCCACACAGGGCGTGCAGGCGCAGACCATCAGCAATCTCTATATGGCCATCGACCACGACCTGGAGATCATCCCGGTCATCAACAAGATAGACATGCCCAACGCCATGCCCGAGGAGGTGGAGGACGAGATTGTCGATCTGCTCGGCTGCGAGCCCGGGGAGATCATCCGGGCCTCGGGCAAGACGGGCGAGGGCGTGGACGACATCCTCCGCGCCGTCGTGGACCGCATCCCCGCGCCGACGGGCGACAAGGAAGCGCCGCTGCAGGCCCTCATCTTCGACTCGGTCTTCAACTCCTTCCGCGGCATCATCACGCTGGTGAAGATCGATAACGGCGTGGTACGCAAGGGCGACAAGGTGAAGTTCTTCAACACCGGCCAGGAGTATGACGCCGACGAGGTGGGCGTGCTGAAGATGGACATGGTGCCCAAGGCACAGCTCTCCGCTGGCGAGGTGGGCTACATCATCAGCGGCATCAAGGACGCCAAGGAGGTGAAGGTGGGCGACACCGTCACCCACGTCGAACGGCCCTGCGCCAAGGCCATCGAGGGATTCCAGGAGGTGAAGCCGATGGTCTTTGCCGGCGTATACCCCATCGACCCCAACGACTACGAGAACCTCCGCGCCTCGCTGGAGAAGCTCCAGCTCAACGACGCCTCGCTGACCTTCCTGCCGGAGAGCTCCCAGGCCCTCGGCTTCGGATTCCGCTGCGGATTCCTCGGACTGCTCCACATGGAGATCATCCAGGAGCGGCTGGACCGCGAGTTCAACATGGACGTGATCACGACCGTCCCCAACGTCAGCTACATGGTCTATGACAAGCAGGGGGAGGTGAAGGAGGTACACAACCCCTCGGGGCTGCCCGACGCGACGATGATAGACCATATCGAGGAACCCTTCATCAAGGCCAGCATCATCACCTCCAGCCAGTTTATCGGACCGATCATGAAGCTCTGCCTCGACAAGCGCGGCGAGCTCGTGAGCCAAAACTACGTCAGCGGCAACCGACTGGAGCTCGTCTTCATGATCCCGCTGGGCGAGATCGTCATCGACTTCTACGACAAGCTCAAGAGCATCTCCAAGGGCTACGCCTCGTTCGACTACCATATCGACTCGTTCCGCCCCTCGAAGCTGGTCAAGCTCGACATCCTGCTCAACGGCGAGCCCGTCGATGCCCTCTCCACGCTGACCCACGAGAGCAACGCCGTGGCCTTTGGACGCAGAATGTGTGAGAAACTCAAGGAACTGATACCGCGCCAGCAGTTTGACATTGCCATCCAGGCGGCCATCGGAGCGAAGATCATCGCACGCGAGACCGTGAAGCAGGTGCGCAAGGACGTGACGGCGAAGTGTTATGGCGGAGATATCAGCCGCAAGCGCAAGCTCCTCGAAAAGCAGAAGAAGGGCAAGAAGCGCATGAAGCAGGTCGGCAACGTGCAGGTGCCTCAGAAGGCGTTCCTGGCCGTGCTGAAATTGGACTAACCGCCGGAGGAACATCCTTCGGCCAACAAGATATATAAAAGGAGAAAAGAGGAGACACGATGAGAGAACCGATAGCAACCCCCAGGGAGGTGGCCCGCGAATTGGCCCGCAAGTACAGTACGATGACCCACGAGGAGCTCGACGTGCTGGAGAGCGTGCTGGTGCCCATGAAGTTCAGCAAGGGCGAGATAATCCTAAGGGAGGGCGAGGTCTGCCGCAACATCTACTATGTGGAGCGCGGACTGATCCGCCAGTTCTACTTCAAGAACGGCAAGCAGATCACGGAGCACCTGGGGGTGGACCACACCATCTTCATGTGCATCGAGAGCCTGTTTCACGAAGAGCCCACCCATCTGCAGGTAGAGGCCCTGGAGGCCTCCTATATCTATGCGCTCCCCAAGCATCGCCTGGAGCAGGTGGCCCTCCACAACGTGAACATACAGATCCTCTTTCGCAAGATATTGGAGGAGAGCCTCGTGATCTCGCAGGTCATGGCCGACCTCGTGCGCTTCGAGACGGCACAGGAGCGCTACCGCAAGTTTTGCAAACTGGCGCCGCAGATCGTCCTCCGCGCACCCCTGGTCTATGTGGCCAGTTTTCTCCAGATGACGCCGGAGACGCTGAGCCGCGTCCGCAGCAGCACCCTGCTCGATTAGCCCCGAGTGGGGGAGGGCGAGCGCCTGAGCGGGCCCCGGAGAGATGGGGCGCCGCGCGTGCGCTATATAAATGAGGTAGAAAGAACAAAGTATAATCATGACAAAATCATAAAAAGACATGAAACCGACATTACTTCTTTTGGCTGCCGGCATGGGTAGCCGCTACGGCGGGCTGAAGCAGCTCGACGGACTTGGACCCAATGGTGAAACCATCATGGACTACTCCATATACGACGCCATCCAGGCGGGCTTTGGCAAGATCGTCTTCGTCATCAGAAAGGACTTCGAGGAGCAGTTTCGCAAGCAGGTCCTCGCCAAGTATGAGGGCCACATCCCCGCAGAGCTCGTCTTCCAGAGCCTCGACGCCCTCCCCGAGGGATTCACCACGCCCGAGGGCCGCGTGAAACCGTGGGGCACCAACCACGCCGTACTGATGGCCAAGGACGTCATCAAGGAGCCGTTCTGCGTCATCAACTGCGACGACTTCTACAATCGCGACACCTTCATGGTCATCGGCAAGTATCTCTCCGAGCTCCCCGAGGGCAGCAAGAACCGCTATGCGATGGTGGGCTTCCGCGTGGGCAATACGCTCAGCGAGAACGGAACGGTATCGCGTGGCATCTGCACGACCGACGCCGAGGGCAACCTGGCCACCGTCGTGGAGCGCACGAAGATAGAGCGCAGGGACGGCGCCGTGCAGTATAAGGACGACGACGACCAGTGGGTGACGACGCCCGACAACACACCGGTCTCGATGAACGTATGGGGATTCACGCCCGACTATTTCGACTATAGCGAGGACTACTTCAAGACGTTCCTCTCCGATCCGGAGAACATGGCCAACCTGAAGGCCGAGTTCTTCATCCCGCTGATGGTCAACAAGCTCATCAACGACGGTACGGCGGCTGTCAAGGTCCTCGATACCACCAGCCATTGGTTTGGCGTCACCTATCCTGCCGATCGTCAGGGCGTCGTGGATCGCATCCAGCGCCTCGTCGATGAGGGCGTCTATCCCGCCAAACTGTTCTAATCGTATCACCAACCATTTCTACATGGAAATCAACCTTCTGGACGACAGTCAGCTTGCTCTGTTGCAGCAGCTGACTGCCGATGCCAGCTTTGTGGTAGTCACAGTCCATAAGTCGCCCGACGGAGATGCCATCGGATCGATGTTGGCCTGGGCGCAGTATCTCCAGGCCCTGGGCAAGGAGGTCACCTGCGTGATCCCCGATGCCGCTCCCGACTTCCTGATGTGGCTCCCAGGATCGCAGACGCTGCTCCGCTACGACAAGCATCCCGACCGCGCGAAGGAGGCCTTCGACAAGGCCGACCTCGTCTGCTGTCTCGACTACAACGACCTCTCGCGCACGGGGGACATGGCGGACGTCATTGCCCAGTCGAAGGCGCCCCGACTGCTCATCGACCACCATGTGGGCCCGACCGTCGAGGCGGCGCTCTCCGTCTCCCATCCCGCGATGTCGAGCACGTCGGAACTCGTCTTCCGCCTGCTGTGGCAGTTGGGCGCCTACGACGAGATGACGCTGCAGATGGCGCAATGTATCTACTGCGGCATGATGACGGACACGGGGGCCTTCACCTACAACTCCAATGCGCCAGCCGTCTATCTCATCATCAGCCACCTGCTGGAGAAGGGCGTGGACAAAGACCGCGTCTATAACCGCGTCTATAACAACTACTCGCCACAGGCCATCAAGTTCAGGTCCTATGTGATCTTCAAGAAACTGCGCGTCCTGCCGGCCTCCCATGCGGCCTACTACACCGTCACGCGCGACGAAATGCGACGTTTCCAGTTTGTCAGGGGCGACCTGGAGGGCGTGGTCAACATCCCGCAGAAGATCAAAAAACTCAAACTCTCCATCTCGCTGCGCGAGGACACCGAGAAGGACCAGGTCATACGCGTCAGCCTCCGTTCGGGCAATGGGTTCCACTGCCGCAAGATGGCGGAGGAGTTTTTCCACGGCGGAGGCCACGAAGACGCGGCAGGCGGACGCCTGGAGTGCTCCATCGAGGAAGCCGAACAGGTGGTCCTCCGAGCCATCATGGCCTACAAGGAGCAGCTGCGATGACCCCTCGCGGGCCAGGATCATGGTCCGTAGGGCAGTCTTTAATGTCAAAAGTAGCTAAAAATGGGCGTCGTCTTATGGTGGAACAGACGATTTGCTATAACTTTGCAGTAAGATATTATTGAACGTAAAAGATTCCGATGAAGAAAACGCTTTTTCTCCTCCTCCCGCTCGCAGCTCTGCTCTGGTCGGCGTGCAGCAATGACGAGACCTATGCTGACCAGCGCAAGCGAGAGAACGGAGCCATCCGCCAGTATCTCAACGACAGCAGCGTGACGGTCATCTCCGAACGCCAGTTTTTCGATCAAGACACGATGACCGACGTGAGCAAGAACGAGTTTGTGCTGCTCGAGTCTTCGGGCATCTATCTCCAAATCGTAGAGAAGGGTTGCGGAGAGAAAATCAAGGATGGCGAGACGGCCACCGTGCTCTGCCGATTCACCGAGCGCAACCTCCTCACCGATAGCATCATCGCCACCAACAACATCCTCTATTTCAGCGCGCTGGTCGACAAGATGTCGGTCACGAACACCTCCGGCACCTTCACGGCCTCCTTCGACCCCACGTCGAGTGTGATGTATCAAGTCTATGGAAGAAGTTCCGGCAGCACGCAGGTGCCCAACGGATGGCTTTCCCCGCTGCCTTACATCAAGGTGGGTAGGCCGCTCTCGGCCGACGACCGCATCGCCCGCGTGCGTATCATCGTACCCTCCACCGAGGGCACCTATGCGGCCACGATGTCGGTCTATCCGTGTCTCTACGATATCACCTACGAGCGCGGAAGATAACATGCAATTACAAAACTAAAGAGAAAATATGACACTGATCAAATCCATTTCCGGCATCCGTGGAACCATCGGAGGCCCTACCGGCGATACGCTCAACCCGTTGGACATCGTCAAGTTTACCACGGCGTATGCCAAGTTTATCCGTCAGAGCGACCCGACGGGCAGCAACTGTATCGTGGTAGGCCGCGACGCGCGCATCTCGGGCGACATGGTCCGACTGGTGGTCTGCGGCACACTGATAGGAATGGGCTATGACGTGCTCGATATCGGGCTTGCCACGACGCCGACCACCGAACTGGCCGTCCGCATGAGCCATGCGGCAGGTGGCATCATCGTCACCGCCAGCCACAACCCGCGCCAGTGGAACGCGCTCAAGTTGCTCAACCACGAGGGCGAGTTCCTCACCAAGGACGACGGCAACGCCGTGCTCGCCATGGCGGAGAAAGAAGACTTCGACTATGCTGATGTCGATCATATAGGCACTTACCGCCAGGACGACAGTTTCGACGACCGCCACATCGAGGCCGTCCTCGCGCTCGACCTGGTCGATACGGAGGCCATCCGCAAGCGTGGATTCCGCGTCGTCGTCGATACTATCAACTCCGTCGGCGGCGTCATCCTGCCGAAGCTTCTCGACCGACTGGGCGTCGGCTACACCATCCTCAATGGCGAGGCCAATGGCGACTTCGCCCACAATCCGGAGCCGCTGGAGAAGAATCTCGGAGGCATCATGGGCGAGGTGGCAGCAGGAGGCTATGACCTCGGCATCGTCGTCGATCCCGACGTCGATCGTCTCGCCTTCATCCAGGAGGACGGCAAGATGTATGGCGAGGAATATACGCTCGTCAGCGTGGCCGACTATATCCTCGACCACGTGAAGGGAGCCACCGTCTCCAACCTCAGTTCTACGCGCGCCCTGCGCGACGTCACCGAGCGCCATGGCTGCCAGTATTTTGCCTCTGCCGTCGGCGAGGTCAATGTCACCACCAAGATGAAGGAGGTGGGTGCAGTCATCGGTGGCGAGGGCAATGGCGGAGTCATCTATCCCGAGAGCCACTACGGTCGCGACGCCCTCGTCGGCATCGCCCTCTTCCTCAGTTCGCTGGCACAGAAGGGACTGACGTGCAGTGAGCTCCGCAAGACGTTCCCGACCTATTATATTGCCAAGAACCGCATCGACCTCACGCCCGACACCGATATGGATGCCATCCTGGGCAAGGTCAAGGAGCGCTTCGGATCGATGGACGACGTGCACGTCACGGATATTGATGGTGTGAAACTCGACTTCCCGACGAAGTGGGTTCACCTCCGCAAGAGCAATACTGAGCCCATCATGCGCGTCTATAGCGAGGCGGCCACGATGGAGGAGGCCGACGCCCTGGGCAAGGAGCTCATGGACGTGGTCTATGAAATGACGAAGTAGGAGAGGGTAGTACCCCCTACAGCCTGTAATCTTTATGAGGCATCTGCCTGGCGTCAAGCGCCGGGCAGATGCCTTGTCCATAAGCCTATTTTCCTATTCCAACGAGATCTTTTGTCCTATGGATCATTTGTTTCTGCTGCAGTTCGCATGCTTCCTGTTCATGCTGTTCAATGCGTTCACCCTCGCCGTCACCCGTCTCCAGACGCGATGGCTCAATCCGCGCTATGAGCGCGCACGATGGTTGATCTTTGTCGGCATCATGGGCTTGGCGGCGCACTATCTGATGCAGATGCGCTATGGTTTCAGGGCCGTTGACGACGCGGTGGGTGCCACGGTCAATGCCCTCGTCTATGCACCCTGTTTTTCGCTCATTTCGATGGGCATCTTCCATATCGAGGCCACCCATGTCCGGCGGAGGAGGGTCTATGTGGTCTGCACGACGATCAACCTGGCGATATTCGCCTGTTTCTTCATCGGCTTCCTCCAGCATGGCGAAATGCGCATCGGGGCCTGGCTCTATGCTATGCTGGCCCTCTTTGCCGCCAATGTGGTCTATTGCATCGTCGTCATCGTCCACGAGATCATCAAGCGCCGCCGTCTGCTGGAGACAATGGCGGGCGGCGACATCATGCCCTATGTACGCTACTCCCGCGCCAGCCTCCTTATCCTCTTCTTCCCCGCCGTGGTATCGCCCTTTGCCATCATCTCCACCAAGTTGCTTTACTTTTTTGCGCCCTTGGGGCTCATGGCTTTCCTCTTCTTCGTCCTGAGTTTCGTGGCCCTGGGCTACAGCTATCAGCCGAAGGAGTCGCTGCTCGACGAAGAGGCGGAGGAAAAGGTCAGCCCTGCTGCCGTAGTCGCTCAGCAGGAGAAGACGGTAGCACAGCAGGCCGTCGCGGCTCATGGTGTCTCTTCTCCTGGTGTCGTTTCTCCTGGCGAAGCGGCTCCTGCCAACGAAGCTCATCCTGGCGTAACATCTGCCAATGCGCCTCATGCCAATGCGCCTCATGCTGGCACAACCCCTGATAACGCAACGCCTGATAACGCATTTCATGCCGACGCGGCCCATGCAGCCTACCAGGCGGAGGAGACGCAAACTGCCTCGCTGATGCCTGAGGATCGAAGAAAGCAGATCCAGCAGCGGCTGGACGAATGGTGCGCGGCGATGGGCTATAAGGATGGGGGGGGTGAACCTCCTCTCCCTCTCCCATGCGATCCATGTCTCGAAAGACGAACTCACGATATACTTCGACCAGTCTCTGAAGACTACGTTCCGGATATGGCTGAGCGACATCCGCTTCGCTGCGGCCAAGAAAATGATGATTGCCAACCCCGATTACAGCAATGATATCATCTCCTCCGAATGTGGTTTTACTTCCCGCACCCACCTCTACCGCATCTTCAAGGCGCGGGAGGCGTGTACGCCGACTGCCTGGCGGGAGCGCTATTTGGCCGAAGCCCACGATTCGGATGCGTCTCTTTCGTAGCAGGGAGACGACCCCTTTTCTCCGTATCTGAAGATCCCTTTTCTGATATTTGACGGCTCTTTTCTTGATTTCTTAAAATATGTAATCGCAACCGCTCCTGGCTATGAACCGTTGTCTCTTTGGTAGGAAAGAGACAACTATTTACCACCAAAGAGACACCTGAACAGGACAATGCGACACCCTGTCTCACTACTTTTCCCTACTTTTGCGCTAATGATCGCGTCGGAAAGAGATCCACGCGGCAGAGGCTGAGTCCTTGTCGTGTGCGCCCGACGGACTAATCTTGAAGACAATAATCAAAACAGGAAATAAAAGTATGAAGAAAAAAAAGTATCTCAAGCCCCAGGTTCACGTCGTACAGACTGAGCCGTGCATGGTGAACAACCTCTCGCAGGTAAAAATTTATAAAGGGCGCTTTCAGACTCGACAGGAACTGGAGGATGCCGAATTTACCTTAGACGAGGACGGTTTCCTCTGGGGGGAATAGACAGCCTATTGCCCCTTCTTTCTATCACAACCAACGAATGGTGCCTTGGCGCACCCAAACTAAAACAAAAAATGACTATCAACATGATCAAGAAAATGACCCAATATCTATTGCAGCGCAGATGCGCGCTCTCGCTCTTGCTGATGCTTATGCTCCTGCAGCCCGCGATGGCGCAGAAACAAACGCGAATAATGTATGCGAGATTGGACCGAGAGACTCAGACCCTCACGCTCTATTATGACACGAATTTCGGTAAAGGGAACGACCAAGGTATTTCTGAAAGTCCCTTGTGGATGCAACTAGATGAAAGAATGAAAATAAAAAGCGTGGTCTTTGACGAGAGTTTCAAGGATGCACGCCCCACAACATGTGTATCCTGGTTTTTGTGGTTCGAAGCTTTGACAACGATTGAGCACTTGGACTATTTGAACACGTCAGAGGTCGAATATATGAACTCAATGTTCACCAAGTGTACCAGCTTGGAAACACTTGATTTGTCTTCCTTTAATACGGAAAAGGTCACAGACATGCAAACTATGTTTGAAGGCTCTACGAATCTTCGCACAATCAACTTGCCCAAAGGTTTCATAGGCAGCAACGTGACTGATCTCAATGGAATGTTTAGAGGTTGCGTAAGCCTTACCGAACTCGATCTATCTGGTTCTAATGCTGAAAAAGTGAAAAACATGAACAGTATGTTCTATGGTTGTGTCGCACTTTCCAATCTCAATCTTTCCGGTTTTAAAACTGGATCTTTGACCGAGATGCGGTACTTGTTCTCTTCGTGTCACTCGCTTGAAAGTCTCGACCTCTCTGGTTTCAATACTGAAAATGTGACGAGTATGGTGTCAATGTTCTCCCAATGTTCGTCGCTTCGGAGCCTCGATCTCAGCAGTTTCAATACCAGCAAGGTGATTGGTATGAATTTAATGTTTTATAACTGCACCAACCTTGAAAGTATTGATTTAAGCAGTTTTGAAACGGAGAATCTGCAACAGATGCCTCATATGTTCTACTCATGTACGAAGCTTGAGACGCTTAATCTCTCGTCGTTTGCAACGCCCAATATGACTTCCATGCTTAGTGCGTTTCAAAATTGTAAAAACCTCAAGACGATTTATGTCACTTCTGCATTTACTACAGATAAAGTAACCGAGGGTCGTTCAGCTTTTGCCGGATGTGTTAATCTGCCCAACTATAACCCTGATAAGACGGGTGTGGAAATGGCGCACACGGGAGAGGGAGGTTATCTCAAGGCTGCTACTGCCAGTTGGGTGCGATGGGATGCGCCAACCGGCACGCTCTCCTTCCATCGCAGTGCCACGAAGCCTGCGGGCGACAACATCCTTGATTTGGGCTATGGAAATGATCCGAATTGGGACACCCATGCTGCAGAAATTAAGAAGGTAGTCTTCAAAGCTGGTTTCCGGGATGAAACCCACACGACGTGCTCCAATTGGTTTAATGGTTGTACGAATCTTACCAGCATAGAGGGTATCGAAAATCTCAACACGTCCAACGTCGAGAATATGTCAGGGATGTTTGCCCTGTGTTCGAACCTCGAAACGCTCGACCTTTCCCATTTCAACACAGAGAGAGTAACAACAATGGCCCAAATGTTCTATGGGTGCACAAAGCTCCATGATCTCAACATTTCAAGTTTCAATACGGAGAAAGTGACATCCATGAACCAAATGTTTTCTAATTGTTCAAGTTTGGATTCGCTGGACTTGTCCCATTTCAATGCGGAGGGTGTGAATTATCACGGCTTATACGCTATGTTCTCTGGTTGCAGTTCTCCATAGCTTCGTTTTGTTATTGTAACGCCCTCAATGTCGCTTTTGCCGTGGGTTTCCT
>OQWM01002662.1_pt1 | contig 12063 bp, 8 predicted proteins | sample 1691531 | NCBI WGS metagenome assembly OQWM01 (sample SAMN03418257, study PRJEB22391) | human gut metagenome | biome: human-gut; feature: organic feature; material: feces | host: Homo sapiens | place: Tanzania | collected 2013-01 | reverse complement strand
CTTCTGAGAATTTCGTGAGTGACGAGGTGATGAACGCTATGGGTTCTTACCTTACCAACAAGTATGCAGAGGGTCTGCCAGGCAAGCGCTACTATGGTGGATGCCAGGTGGTGGATATCGTAGAGAACCTTGCCATCGAACGCGTGAAGAAAGTCTTTGGTGCTGAGTATGCCAACGTGCAGCCTCACTCTGGTGCTCAGGCTAACGCTGCCGTATTGCTCGCCGTACTGAAACCGGGTGATACTTTTATGGGATTGAACCTCGATCACGGCGGTCACCTTTCTCATGGCAGCCACGTCAATACTTCTGGTATTCTCTACAATCCTATCGGCTACAACCTGAACAAGGAGACGGGTCGTGTGGATTACGACGAGATGGAGAAGCTGGCTCTGGAGCACAAGCCTAAGTTGATTATCGGTGGTGGTAGCGCCTACAGCCGTGAGTGGGATTATGCCCGCATGCGCAAGATTGCAGATGAGGTAGGTGCCCTCCTGATGATTGATATGGCTCACCCTGCAGGTCTGATTGCAGCCGGTCTGCTCGACAACCCATTAAAGTATGCCCACATCGTTACTTCTACTACCCACAAGACTCTCCGTGGTCCTCGTGGCGGTATCATTCTGATGGGTAAGGATTTTGACAACCCATGGGGATTGACTACCAAGAAGGGCGAGGTTAAGAAGATGAGCATGCTCTTGAATTCTGCCGTATTCCCTGGTCAGCAGGGCGGTCCACTGGAGCACGTCATCGCTGCCAAGGCTGTTGCCTTCAATGAGAACCTGCAGCCATCCTGGAAGGATTATGCCATGCAGGTGAAGAAGAACGCTGCCGTTCTCGCTGACGATCTGATGGGTCGCGGTTTCGGTATCGTAAGTGGTGGTACAGACAACCACTCTATGCTTGTTGACCTCCGAAGTAAATATCCAGACCTCACAGGTAAAGTAGCTGAGAATGCGCTTGTTGCAGCCGACATCACCGTAAACAAGAACATGGTTCCATTCGATTCACGTTCTGCCTTCCAGACTTCAGGTATCCGCCTGGGCACAGCTGCTATGACAACCCGTGGCGCCAAGGAGGATATGATGCACCTCATCGCAGAGCTCATCGAGGAAGTATTGAATTCACCTGAGGATGAGAAGGTCATCGCCCGCGTTCGTGAGAAGGTAAACGAGACCATGAAGGATTATCCTCTCTTCGCTTACTAAGCAAAGGAAAATTCAATTTGATATATATATACAAAAAAAGACTGCGGGTATCAAGTTCGCAGTCTTTTTTAATTCCGTATCATATTTTATTCTTTAGTTTCAAATCATATTTTAAACTTCATCATCAAAAACAAGAAAACATTGTTATGAGAAAATTAAAAAGCCTCCTGCTGATGGCATTGGCATTGCTTCCAGCAAGCAAGACTCTTGCACAGACCAACGCACAGATTCTTTATGATTTCGGTACCGACCGCAAGTATGTAACCCTGACTTTGGAGATGTTCAAGCAGGACAAATGGGGAAGCACCTACTTCTTCGTTGACCACGACTTCAACTACGACAAGGTAACTGGAGCCGAGCATAACATTGCCCAGGGCGGTACTTATACCGAGATTTCGCGCGCCCTCAACTTCTGGAAGAACTCAAACATGAAGAACTGGAGCCTTCATGCCGAGTATAATGGCGGTATTTACGCATCTTATCCTATCAACAACGCATGGCTCTTTGGTGTGGAATACTTCATGCACGACAAGTCGTTCAAGAATGTTCTGACACTTGAGGCTCTGTACAAAACAATCCGTAAGACCGACCAGAATGTGCCAATGCAGTTTACTGCTGTGTGGACCTGCAACGACATCTTCGGTGTAAAGGGCCTGAAGTTTAACGGCTTTGCCGATTTCTGGTGGGAGACTCACGCCGTTGACTATCGTGAGGACGGATCATTCGACACTAAGCACACAGTATTCATTACCGAGCCACAGCTGTGGTACAACGTAGGCCAGCACTTTGGTTGCGAGAATCTAAGTCTTGGAGGCGAGGTAGAACTGTCTAACAACTTCGGCTCGACAGGCGGATTCAAGTGCCGTCCGTGTCTTGGCGTTAAGTGGGACTTCTAAAAGGTAAAAGGGTAAAAAGGTAAAAAGTTTGATTCTATAGTCTTTAGAGGCTTAGTTATATAGACTTATAAAGTCTTAAAACTCAAAAAGACTTGGAAGACTTAAAACTCAATAACAATGCTTTCAAAACTTTTCGGCTTCGATCCGTCGAAGCACAGTATCAAGACCGAGGTAATGGCGGGCATCACCACATTCCTCACCATGGCATACATCCTTGCGGTCAACCCAAGCATCTTTGCCAACCTCGCATCCAAGGGAATGGACACCAACGCCGTGTTCACGTCTACGGCTCTTGCAGCCATCGTGGGTACATTAATTATGGCTATATATGCCAAGAAACCCTTCGGACTGGCTCCTGGTATGGGTCTTAACGCCTTCTTCGTGTTCACCGTGTGCCTCACTATGGGCTACTCATGGCAGTTTGCACTTACAGCCATCCTCATAGAGGGATTCCTCTTTGTGCTTATGACGCTCACACGCATACGCACACTCATCGTCGACGCCATACCGGCTGCGCTCAAGAGAGCCATCGGAGCCGGCATCGGACTCTTCATTGCCTTTATCGGACTGAAGAATGCGGGCATCATTGTAGAAAACTCGGCTACGTTTGTAAGCATCGGTCACCTTACATCGGGTACCGCCTTGCTTGGTGTTATAGGCATCATCTTCACCTCTGTGCTCGTTATCAAGAATGTGCCTGGCTCGCTGCTTATCGGCATCCTCGGCACAGCTCTTATCGGCATACCTATGGGTATCACCCATTTCACGGGCATACTTGACACTCCGCCGTCAATAGAGCCTATCTTATGCCAGTTCGAGTTTCACAACATTTTTACCATCGACATGGTTATCGTGGTGTTCACCTTCCTCTTTATCGACATGTTCGACACCATGGGCACCCTCGTTGGTGTGTGTACCAAGGCAGGTATGATGCGCAAGGACGGCCGTATTCCAGGTCTTAACAAGGCTTTCATGGCAGACGCTATCGCTACTATGACTGGCGCATGCTTGGGCGCAAGTACCACAACAACCTATGTAGAGAGTGCTTCGGGTGTAGCCCTGGGCGGTCGTACAGGTCTTACAGCCTTCTCTACAGCTGTTTGCTTTGCCGTGGCTCTGTTCTTCTCTCCGCTGTTCCTCTCTATTCCGGCTGCTGCCACAACCCCGGTTTTGGTAATCGTTGGCTTGTTCATGCTGTCGCCAGTAAAGGACATCGACCTTGACAACTATGCCGAAGCCATCCCTGCTTTCATCACCATCGTCATGATGCCGCTTACATACAGCATCTCCGACGGTATCCTCTGCGGCGTTATCTCGTATGTTGCCATCAACATGCTGTGCGCCAACTGGAAGAAGCTCAACCCCACGCTTTACGTCCTCGCCGTGCTGTTTGTAATAAAATACATTTTTATTTAAGGATTGCACAGATATTTGGAGGAATCAAACAATAATGGGCATTAACGACGCTTACAAAGCTTGTCGTTAATGCCCATGTGTTTTTCTATGGAAAAGTCACTTTGTCCTTTGTATGTAGTTCCCACGGAACGCACAGACGACACAGAAGCCTACGGGCTTAAGCTTTTGAAATTCACAGACCGTATAGACGCTGCGCGTCATACGACAGAAGGCAGAAATGATTGCTTGTTTGGCGTCGCAAGCAATCATTTCTGTGGATTCTTGCCTCGCGAACTACAAGCAAAGAAGCTACAAACAAAGGAACTACAAGTACAAGAGAGTTAGATTATACGTATTGCGTTATCATCGAAAAAGTGTATAGTTTCCTCGGTTGTATCATCGAAAAAGTGTAGGATTTCAACGATTGTATCATCGAAAAAGTGTGGTTTTTGCTTGTCTGTATCATCGAAAAAGTGTTTCTTTGCAAAGAAACCCATTAGAAATCAGATAATTATGAAGAGGAAGATATATAACCAACTTTTGGCATGGAAAGAAAGCAAGGATAGAAAGCCTTTGATGTTGCTTGGCGCACGACAAGTGGGCAAGACTTGGATTATGCAATACTTTGGAGAAAACGAATATAAAAAGGTTGCTTATATAAATTGTGACGACGAGCCAAGAATGAAGCAACTCTTTGAGCTTGACTATAATATAGAGCGCATCCTTATCACCATTCAAGCCATAACGGGTGTAAGGGTTACACCTGGCGATACGTTGATAATACTTGATGAGATTCAGGAGATACCAAGAGGTCTGCATAGTTTGAAGTACTTCTGCGAAAAGGCTCCCGAGTATCACATTATGGTTGCTGGCTCGCCTTTACCGAGCAATATGTTATGCAGCAACTGTTGGTGTTGGGAATCAAGCCGTATTATTGGAGCAATGCCAAGACTCCTGCCGAGATCGACTTTGTGGTGCAATACAACAATCGTGTGGTGCCGGTTGAGGTTAAGGCGGAGGAGAATGTGCGCGCTCGCTCGTTGGCACAATTTGTAAAGGATAACCCCGAACTCAAGGGACTTCGTATCTCTATGAAAGGTTATGCCGACCAAGAATGGATGGAGAATATCCCTCTTGTAGCCATTGGCGCATACTTCACTCCTCAAACCTAACCTTAAATCTATCTCCTTACACCCTAACGAACAATGTAGAAAAACGTAAAACGAGAAATAAAAGTTGTTAAATGTTAGCTCAATATTTCTCATATTATTATTAATGTGAGTAACTTTGCAGTCGGAAAACTTGATAAGCGAATTTAGTTTTCTATATAGCGATAACTTTTTATGATACTATATATTAATAAGGTGTAAAGTTGAAATAACGAATAAACAAAATATTTAGTTACAAATAGGTATGAATAAAACAAAGATTTTATTGGTTGCAGCTTTGACTGCAGTGCTCGCCTCTTGTGGTGGCGGCAAGAGTGGCGGCAAGCCAAACTTCGGCGACAATGAGTATGCCGTACGTACTGTCCAGGGACAGAACGCAGACCTACAGACCACTTATCCCGCAACAATCAAGGGTGTACAGGACGTAGAGATTCGTCCGAAAGTATCTGGTTTCATCACAAAGCTTTGTGTTAAGGAAGGTCAGCAGGTTAAGGCTGGTCAGCTCCTTTTCGTTATCGACAACGTTACTTATGCCGCTGCCGTACGTCAGGCTAAGGCTGCTGTTAATGCTGCCAAGGCTCAACTCAATACTGCCCGCCTTACATACAAAAACTCGGAGAAGCTCTTCAAGAACAATGTTATTGGTTCATACGAGCTTCAGTCTACCAAGAACGCTATGGAGAGCGCAGCCGCACAGCTGGCTCAGGCAGAGGCTGCATACGTATCGGCTAAGCAGAACCTCGACTTCTGCTACGTAACAAGTCCTGCCAATGGTGTTATCGGCGACCTGCCTTACCGTGTTGGTGCCCTTGTTAGCGCTTCTTCACAGCAGCCTCTTACAACTGTTTCAAACAACTCTACTATGCAGGTTTACTTCTCAATGACTGAGAAGGATCTCCTCGACATGACCAAGACAGCTGGCAACATGAACACAGCTATCTCAAACTATCCGGCTGTTAAGCTTCAGCTTGCAGATGGTTCTATCTACAATCATCCGGGTAAGGTGGCTACTGTGAGTGGTGTTATCGACCCAACTACTGGTACTGTGTCTATGCGTGCCGACTTCCCTAACCCTGAGCGCGTGCTCAAGACTGGTGCTTCTGGTTCTATCGTAGTTCCCCACACAGCTACTGGTGCTGTTATTATTCCTCAGGACGCTGTTGTTGAGGTTCAGGACAAGCACTTCGTTTATATTGTTGGCAAGGACAACAAGGTGAAGTATACTCCTGTAACTCTTAATCCGCAGAACGATGGCAAGACTTATATTATCACTTCAGGTCTTAAGGTTGGCGACCGTTTCGTAGTAAATGGTGTTTCTTCACTCCAGGACGGTATGGAAATCAAGCCTGTTACAGAGGCTCAGTATGCCGAGAAGCTGAAGAAGACAGAGGAACTGGGTGAGGCTCAGGGCGACCTCGGCAAGCTGAAGAAGGCATTCGGAAAATAAAGAATTCAGAAGTTAAGAGCCTGGAAGTTAAGCCAATAGCACATATTAAGTAGCTTGACATATGGCTTAACTCCATTATTCTTAACTTCTTAACTCCTAAATTTTAAACAAATGAAATTAGATAGATTTATCAAACGCCCGGTGCTTTCCACGGTGATTTCTATCCTCGTGGTTATATTGGGTGTACTCGGATTGGTGTCGCTGCCTATCGAGCAGTACCCTAATATGGCGCCTCCTACCATTATGGTGCGTGCCGCCTATACCGGTGCCAACTCCCAGACTGTGCTCAACTCTGTGCTTGCACCGTTGGAGGAGTCAATCAACGGTGTGGAAGGCATGACTTACATGACTTCTGCCGCTACCAATGATGGTTCGGCTTCTATCACCGTATTCTTTAAGCAGGGTATGGACCCTGACATGTGTCAGGTCAACGTTCAGAACCGTGTGTCGCAGGCTTCGGCTTTGCTGCCTGCCGAGGTTACCAAGGCTGGTGTTACGGTTGCTAAGCGACAGTCGTCTACCGTTATCCTCTTCGGTCTTACAGCCGATGACGACCGCTACGATGACAAGTTCCTTACCAACTACGCCAACATCAACGTCATTCCTGCCATCAAGCGTGTGAATGGTGTGGGTGAGTGTCAGTGCTTCTCCCAGAAGGACTACACTATGCGCCTTTGGATTGACCCTGTGAAGATGAAGAGCTACGGCTTGATTCCTTCCGACCTTACTGGTGTGCTTGCTCAGCAGAACATCGAGGCTGCTCCTGGTTCAGTGGGCGAGTCTTCTGACAATCAGTATCAGTATACATTCCGTTATAGAGGTCGTCTGCAGACTCCTGAGGAGTTTGGCGACATAATAATCAAGTCTACTCAGGACGGTCAGACTATCCGTGTTAAGGATGTGGCACGCGTAGAGATGGGTGCCCTCTCATATACTGTAGAGTCAAAGAACAACGGCAAGTCATCTGTAACCATGATGGTTACCCAGACCGCTGGTTCTAACGCTACCGAGATTGCCACCAACATCAAGAAGCTCCTCAAGGAGCAGGAGGCTTCTATGCCGCCGGGAATCCACTTCGACATCATGCAGGACGTTACAGAGTTCCTCTTCGCCTCTATCGAGGACCTTATCAAGACTCTATGCGAGGCATTCGTCCTTGTGTTCATCGTGGTGTACATCTTCCTTCAGGATACACGCTCAACACTCATTCCGTTGATTGCCGTGCCTGTGTCGTTGATTGGTACATTCTTCTTCCTCTATGTGTTTGGCTTCTCGCTAAACTTGCTTACACTTGCCGCCCTCGTGCTTGCCATTGCCATTGTGGTCGACGATGCCATTGTGGTTGTGGAGGCTGTCCATGCCAAGCTCGACCTTGGCTACAAATCGGCCAAGCTTGCGTCTATCGATGCCATGAACGAGATTTCGGGAGCCATCATCTCTATTACCCTCGTTATGGCATCAGTGTTTATCCCAGTGTCATTTATGGGTGGTACGTCAGGTGCATTCTACCGTGAGTTCGGTATCACTATGGCTATCTCTATCATCATCTCGGCTCTTAACGCCTTGACACTTTCTCCGGCTCTTTGTGCTATCTTGCTTAAGCCGAAGGATGAGGAGGGCAAGGAGCGCAAGATGTCAATGGTCGACCGTTTCCACGCATCCTTCAATGCCGCTTATGGCAAGGTGCAGGAGAAGTATACCAAGGGTGTGCGCCGCCTTGTGGAGCGTCCTATCATCGCCATCGCTACTGTAGTTGTTGCTATTGCTGCAATGGCTGTGCTCATGGGTACTACCAAGACAGGTCTTGTGCCTGACGAGGATACCGGTACTGTATTCTGTACTGTTTCTACACCTCCGGGAACTTCAATGAAGAAGACCAATGAGGTGATGGACCAGGTAGACCGCATGCTTGCTACCAACCCTGCTATCGCCAGCCGTATGCGTATCACTGGTTACAACTTCATTGCTGGTCAGGGCTCTAATCAGGGTACGTTCATCATTAAGCTCAAGAGCTTCGAGGAGCGTCAGAAGGATGAGGGACCGCTTAAGTATATCGGTGTTCACAACCTTGGTTCTACAATGGTGCTCGGTATGATATACAAGCAGACTGCAGCTATCAAGGGTGCTCAGATTCTTGCCTTCCAGCCGCCTATGGTGCAAGGCTTCTCTGCAACCAACGGTATGACCTTCTCTATGCAGGACCGTACTGGTGGTGATGTGAACAAGTTCTTTGACATTACTCAGAAGTATATCGCAGCCCTCAACGAGCGTCCGGAGATTTCGAACGCCATGACATCATACAACACCAAGTATCCGCAGTATAAGATTGATGTTGACGTGGCCAAGTGTAAGCAGAGCGGTATCGACCCGTCTGCAGTGCTCTCTACAATGCAGGGCTACTATGGCGGTATGTATGCGTCTAACTTCAACTCTTACGGTAAGCTCTATCGTGTATATGTTCAGGCTCCGCCTGAGGCACGTGCCGACATCAAGAGTCTCGACAATATCTATGTGCGCACATCGGCTGGAGCTATGGCTCCTATCAAGGAGTATGTCAACCTTAGCCGTGTGTATGGTCCGCAGGAGATTGACCGTTTCAACCTCTTCACATCTATCAATGTGAACGCTTCGGCTGCCGAGGGTTACTCTACTGGTGATGCTATCAACGCTATGGCCGAGGTTGCCAAGACCACTCTGCCAGCAGGTTACACCTACGAGTTCTCAGGTCTTACACGTACCGAGCAGGAGTCATCCAACTCTACTGCTATCGTGTTCGTACTCTGCTTGACCTTCGTTTACTTGATTCTCTCGGCACAGTACGAGTCTTATGTTCTGCCTCTGTCGGTAATCCTCTCAATTCCGTTCGGTCTTGCAGGAGCCTTCATCTTCACCAACATGTTTGGCAAGAACAACGACATCTACATGCAGATTGCGCTTATCATGCTTATGGGTCTTCTCGCCAAGAACGCCATCCTTATTGTACAGTTCGCCCTTGAGCGTCGCCTTACTGGTATGGCTATCTCATGGTCGGCAGTGCTCGGTGCTTCGGCTCGTCTGCGTCCTATCTTGATGACCTCATTGGCTATGATTATCGGTCTTCTTCCATTGCTCATGCCTTGGGGTGTAGGTTATAATGGTAACATGACACTTGGTGCTGCAGCCGTAGGCGGTATGCTTATCGGTATGCTCTGCCAGATTATGGTTGTACCAGCTCTGTTCTACATCTTCCAGACTCTGCAGGAGAAGATCAAGCCTATCGAGTTTGAGGGCGACTCTGCTAATGTTGATTCTGAGATTCGTCAGTACACCAACCCCTATGTGGCTGGAGCATTGCAGGATCAGATAGACAAGAAATCGAATTAAGGTTTTTAAGAATTTATCGTAGTTAAAAAGAATTTATAGCCATTACTTATTTCTGATGGAAAGGCATTTGGCTATAACTTCTTTGTAACTTTAAATTCTTTAAATTCTAAACAAAGTAACAATGAAATTAAACAAGATATTTCTTTTCGCATCTGCATCCTTGCTGATGACCAGTTGCGGATTATACAACAAGTACGAGCGTCCTGAGGTCAACGCCAAGGGCATTGTGCGTGATGTTCAGAGCACCACCGACACACTTGCCGTGGCCGACACAGCAAGCTTTGGCAATCTGCCTTGGCGTGAGGTGTTCACCGACCCACAGCTTCAGTCGCTCATTGAGACAGGTCTGGCCAACAATACCAACCTGCTCAATGCTGCTCTCAACGTTAAGATGGTTGAGGACCAGCTTATGATTGCCAAGTTGGCTTTCGTTCCTGGCTTCACTTTCTCTTCGCAAGGAACTGTGGCTTCTTGGGATGGCAATAAGGCTACAAAGACCTATTCATTGCCAGTTACCGCATCTTGGAGTGTCGACCTCTTTGGCAATCTTCTTAATGTGAAGCGTTCTGCCCAGATGGCTCTCCTTGCAACTAAGGACTATCAGCAGGTGGTGCAGACAAAGGTGATTTCAAACATCGCCAATATGTACTACACTCTGCTTATGCTCGACAAGCAGCTTCAAGTGGTGAATGATATGAGCAAGCTCGTGGAAGAGACTTGGAATATCATGAAGATTCAGAAGGAGCTTGGTCGTGTGAAGGAGACTTCTGTGCAGAGTGCTGAGGCTAACCTCTATTCTGTCAAGGCTCAGGCAGCCGACCTCAAGCGTCAGATTCGCGAGACAGAGAACTCGCTCTCGCTTTTGCTCGGTCAGCAGGCACAGACTATCAAGCGTGGAACATTCGAGGGACAGTCGCTTCCTTCAAAGTTCTCTACAGGTATAGGCTTGCAGCTTCTCAACAACCGTCCTGACGTTCACTATGCCGAGATGTCGCTCGCTCAGTGCTTCTATGATGTAAATACAGCCCGCTCTAAGTTCTATCCTAACATCACAATCTCTGGCACTGGTGCCTTCACCAACTCAGGAGGCGGTGGCATTGTCAATCCAGGCAAATGCCTTCAACTGCCGCCCTCAATCAATCCACTACGCTTGTATTGGAAAGTGTATCTCATGCAATAAACTGTATTTCAGAATACTGCAAGACGACATCGAAGTCACACTGGATGACTTAGGTGACTTGCGTATCGAAGAGTACGACAAGTTGTGTGGTGTAGACCGAAAATACTACAAGAACGGCAAAATGGAACGAAAGGGAATGAAGTATAAAAAGAACAAAAGTAAAGAACAAGCATGAAAATTAAAATCATCAACAATTCAAAGCACGAGCTTCCTAAGTATGCAACTTCTGGCTCTGCTGGCATGGATCTCCGTGCAAACATTACAGAACCTATCACTCTTGCTCCTGGTGAGCGAGCTTTAATTCCGACAGGGCTTCACATTGCTCTTCCAGTGGGTTACGAGGCGCAGATTCGTCCTCGTAGTGGTCTCGCTATCAAATTTGGCATCACTTGCCTTAACACACCAGGCACTATCGACAGTGATTACCGTGGCGATATTGGCATAGAACTTATCAATCATGGCTACGAACCTTTCACCGTAAACGATGGAGACCGCATCGCCCAGATGGTTATTGCCCAATACGAGCAAGCCGAATGGGACGAAGTAAACGAACTTGACGAAACAGAACGTGCCGATGGTGGCTACGGTCACAGCGGAATAAAGTAAACAATATGGAATACTTTATCAAAGAGGGCTGGAAACTCAACCCTAACGAGAAAATCGTGAAAGGAGTAACACGAGGTATCGAGCGTAACAATGGTGAATGTCCTTGCCACAACGATTCAGAGGACAAACATTGCCCTTGCTCAAACTACCGACTGCATGACCATTGCTGCTGCTCCTTATATGTAAAGGAATAAACAAAGTATAAACAGGGGCAAATTGATTACAATATTGATTTGCCCCATTTTCATTTCAACTATGAACACATTGTCAAAACAGGAACTTCTTGACACAATCAAGAAACACAACGAAGAATATAGAGCTGGAAATCCGACTATCACTGATTCTGAATATGATAACCTTGTAGCACAGCTTAAAGCTATCGACCCGAACAACGAGTGGTTCAAAACCATTGAACCGTCTCCAGTGTCTAACTCTCGCAAGCGCAAGCTGCCGCTTCCTATGAAGTCATTGAACAAGGTAAAGAATATCAATGATGTCAAGAAATGGCTTTCTTCACTTGGCTTGCACGATGACACGCAGCTCATTCTCATGCCCAAATTCGATGGACTATCATTGCTCCATAACGAAAAGACTGGAGAGGGATGGTCTCGTGGTGGCGCAGAAAACGAGGGACAAGACTGCACAGAACATTGTGCCGCAGCCAGCATCACGTCAAACACCAAGTACGCCTATACCTATGGCGAGTTCATCATCAACAGAGAGAACTGGGGTAAGTTCTTTGAGGGCAAAGCTTCTCCATATACACAAGAGAAATACAAATCTCCTCGCAACACTGCCGCTG
>OQWM01002658.1_pt1 | contig 12070 bp, 7 predicted proteins | sample 1691531 | NCBI WGS metagenome assembly OQWM01 (sample SAMN03418257, study PRJEB22391) | human gut metagenome | biome: human-gut; feature: organic feature; material: feces | host: Homo sapiens | place: Tanzania | collected 2013-01 | reverse complement strand
TCTGGCGTTATGATGAGCAGGTCGAAGGTAGTGCGGAGCCTGTTCGCCGTGAGATTATGATTCTTCTTCCAGATCTGGCTTTCAGAAAAGTAAGTGACTTACGATAAATGCCGTAAAAGAAATATCCTCCAACCTGTTCCAGACTGGAGGATATTTCGTTATTGTGTTGATTTATATTGCTTGTCTGTCACCACTCTATGAAGAGGGGAGAGATGGCGAGGTAGTTGCCGGTAGGGGTGAAGGACGGTGAGGCGATTTTCACCTTTTTCACGAGAACAGGGGTTTCGGCATTCCGCGCCGCGATGAAGGAATATGTTCCCTTCTCGGTGGCCCAGCCGGAGCGCTGCTCGTCATAGGAGGCGAGGAGGGGCTTCGGGATCCTTATCTCAACTGTCTGCGACTGCCCTGGGGCAATGGTTCCGGTCTTTGTGAAGCCTTTCAGCTCGCGGGCAGGTTTGTCCATGTCCTTGCCGGGGGCTTTGACGTAGATCTGGACGACCTCCTTTCCGGAATATTTGCCGGTGTTCTCCACGGTCAGGTTGACGACATATTCATCACCGGCGTCCTCCACGGTCATTCCGCTGTACCTGAAGTCCGTGTAACTCAGGCCGAAGCCGAACGGATAGGCGGTGCGGATCTTCTTGGTGGTGTAGTACCTGTAGCCGCAGTAGATGCCTTCACGGTAGTTGACGTAGTCGATGTTCTCGATGTCGTACCGTTTCGTGACTCCGGCTGGAGCCGGACGGTGGAACGAGTAGTTGACCGGTTTGTCGGTGAGGATCTGAGGCATGGTTCCGGCCGTCGGATCATCGTAATAGCTTACAGGAATGCTCATCGGAAGCCTTCCGCTCGGAGTTTCCTTACCGGAAAGCACTGAGGCTATGGCATGTCCGGCCTCGCATCCCGGAAGCCAGCTCATGACGATTGCGTCGGCCATGTCCTGCCATGCGGTCATGTCCACGATTCCGCCGACATCAAGCACGACAATCAGCTTTTTGCCCTCCTTGTGGAACGCTGTCGAGACTCCCTTGATAAGCCGCATCTCGGCGTCGGACAGCAGATAACTGAATTGGTAGAGTCTGTCCTTGCCTTCACCGAATATGCGACCGATGGTTATGACGGCCTTGTCGGCTTCCTTTGCGGCCTGCTCCAGCACGGCTTTGGACGGCATGGCCTCGGCCGGACGTTCGGCATCCACGAACCATTTGTCGAACTTGCTGTTGATCCTGCGGGTATTGAACCTTTCGTATTTAAGGCAGTCTTTGTAGAAGTCGTCTGTCGTTTTGTCCAGTCCGAATCCCGCGTCGGAAAGCCCCTTCTTGAGGTCTATCACGTATGAGCCGTTGACGTTTCCGGCTCCTGTGCCTCCGGTGATGAACTCGTAGGAAGTCACTCCGAACAGCGCGATCTTCGACTCGGGTGCCAAAGGCAGGGAAGCCGCATCGTTCTTCAGCAGCACGATTCCTTCCTCCGCGGCTTTCCGGGCCACAGACGCATTGTGCCGGAGGTTCGGTTTATTGGAATATTCATACCCTTTGAACCGAGGACATTTGACGATGAGCCTCAGGAGTCTCGCCACAGCCGTGTCAACCACCGGCATAGGCAATGAGCCGTCGGTCATGGAGTTGACGAGACGATTGTAGTGCTCGTCGCTGCCCGGCTGGATCATGTCGTTGCCGCTTGCGACCATCTTGTCTGAATATAATCCCGCGGCCCAGTCTGTCATGACCACACCTTTGTAGCCCCAGTCATCACGAAGAACTCCTGTCGCCAGGTCGTGGTTCTCTGCGGCCAATGTCCCGTTGACATAGTTGTACGATGTCATGACGGTCCACGGATCGCTCTCCTTGATGGCGATCTCGAAGTTCCTCAGGTAGATTTCGCGCAGTGCCCGGACGGGAACCCTTGCGTCAAGGTAGAGCCTGTTGAGTTCCTGATTGTTAGCGGCGAAATGCTTGATGGATGTTCCGACTCCTTGGCTCTGGATTCCGCGGATGTAGCCAGCCGCGACCCTGCCGGCCAGAAGAGGATCTTCGGAGTAATATTCGAAGTTTCTGCCGCACAGAGGATTGCGTTGGATGTTGATGCCAGGGGCGAGCAGGACATCGACTCCATATTCGAGAACCTCATTGCCTATGGCTCCGCCGACCTCCTCGACAAGCGATGGATTCCAGGTGGAGGCGAGGGAGGTCCCGATCGGGAACTTGGTGCATGGGCGGTCGTCGATCCTGACTCCCGCAGGGCCGTCCGCCAGCACGATAGCCGGGATGCCCAGCCTTTCTATCGGGTGGGTTGTTCCGGCGGAACCCTTTACGTAGAGAGTCGTGTAGCCGACTCCGTCGAAGGCTTTCGCTCCGCTGCCTACCAGCAGGGCAGCCTTCTCCTCGGTTGTCAATTCATTGACAATCTGTGAAATATTATCACCGTTCAACTTCAACGGAGAACCCGCGAGCAGAACGGTGACCAAAAGTGAACCAATCATCATTGACTATGCCTTGTCCATCATTGTGAATATCCTTCCGCGGACTTCCTCGATGGTCCCTGTGCCGTCGATCTCCTCGTACTTGCCTGCCTTCTTGTAGTACTCCACAAGCGGTTCGGTCTTCTCGTGGTAGGTCTTGATGCGGTTGTTGATTGTCTCGTCCCTGGCATCATCGGCGCGGCCTTCGATCGCGGCCCTGTGCTTGATGCGCTCCATGATCATCGTGTCGGGGATCATGATGGAGACAACGGATGTGACAGCCTCGCCGTTCTTAGCGAGCATCTTGTCAAGGGCCTCGGCCTGGGCGATGGTGCGAGGGAATCCGTCAAGAAGGAAGCCGGAGACTCCGGTCACGGTCTTGAACTTGTTCTCGATCATGCCTTCCACAACCTCGTCCGGAACGAGCTCGCCGGCGTCGATCAGAGCCTTTGCCTTGAGGCCAAGCTCAGTACCCTTGGCGATCTCTCCGCGGAGAAGCTCGCCGGTGGAAATGTGGCAGAGATTGTATTTTTCAACCATTGCTGAGGCCTGGGTGCCTTTCCCGGCGCCCGGAGGGCCAAAAAGAATAAAGTATTTCATATCTGTGTCCAATACATAAATGTCTTTGAGGTTTCTTCCGATCTCGTTGTAATCCAGACCGAATCCGACTATGAAATCGTCCGGAATCTCCATGGCGACATAGTCAAGCTTGACATCCTTGGTGTAGGACGCCGGTTTGAGGAGCATCGTGCAGATCCTTGTTTCTGTGGCTCCTTTCTCCTTTAGGATGTCCTTGAGCGCCACGATCGTGTTGCCGCTGTCCACGATGTCCTCGACGACAATGATGCGTTTGCCCTCGATGCTTCTGGTCAAGCCCATGACCTCGCGCACGTTGCCTGTGGTGTGGGTGCCGTTGTAGGACGAAAGCTTGATGCAGACCAGCTCGCAGTTGAACGTGAGCCTCTTCATCAGCTCCGACGTGAACATCAGTGATCCGTTAAGTACACAAAGGAGTACCGGGCAATCGGTACATCCATTGAAATCATGGTTGATCTTCTCGGCTACCTTGTCGATGGCTTCCTCAAGCCTCTCGTTCGGAATGAACGGCTTGAAGGACTTGTCAAATAGTCTGACGTTGCTCATTGTGGTTCGTTGTTTATAGTAAAAAACAAAATTAGGCAATATTCCTTAAAAAAACAGAAAAAACATACCTATGTTTTATGTTTCTTTTCGTTTTTTACGTTTACTTGCCTTACCTTGCCGGCCTGAACTTAAAGGGATGTGAATCTCTTGACATAAACATCACGAATCATGAATATCCTGAAAAACTTCACTGCCGCGCTGCTGCTCGCGGTGCCTTTGTTTCAGGCTGATCTGACAGCTCAGTCTGACAACCTCATGAAGGCGATATTATATCTGTCCGGCGCGGATTCCGAGGAGGAACTGGACGAGCAGGAGATGGAAAGATTCTCCGTATTGGCATCCAGTCCGTTGGAAATCAATCTTGTGTCAAGAAGCCGTATGGCCACATGCGGACTTATGAGTCAGTACCAGGTGGCGAGCCTGATGGACTATCGCTTGCGGAATGGTGATGTGCTTTCCGTCTCGGAACTCGCTGCTGTTGACGGTTTCGGAGAGGATTACGCCATTGCTCTCAGACCGTTCATTTCGTTCGCCTCCAACGCTTTGCCTGGTCAGACAGAGATCGGATCAAAGCGTCTGACAAAAGAGGCCTTGGCCCGTTCCGCGGTCAAAGGGAAGGATTTCAACTATGGAGCCAAGTACAGAATGAACTATGGCGAGTCTTTCGAGTTTTCATCGGCTGCCAGGACTAAATATTCAGACAAAGAGCGGTTTCCTCCATCGGCGTGGGCGATGAATATGACATATTTTGGCAAGAGAAGGATCGGCAAGGTCATCATCGGGGACTTCAACGCCCGTTTCGGCCAGGGGCTTACGCTATGGAGCGGAATGTCCATGTCTGGACTGTCATCTTCATCATCATTCAGTAAACGGCCATCCGGATTGTCTCCGTCATGGTCATGGTCCGGGATAGGAAGCCATAGGGGAGTGGCGGCCGACTTCACGGCCGGGCGCATGGTTCTCTCCGCGTTTGCCTCCTTTCCAGGGCTTCGCTCATGGTGCGAGAGCGGCAAACCCGCCGAAATCTCTCTGATGACAGGAGCGAACATAACCCTCCATTCCCGCAACGGGCAGTTATCCCTCACAGGCTACTGCCAGACAGAGCCAATGAATATGCCGGTTAGGCCTAAGACCGGCAAACTGTCAGGAGACTTCCGCCGTTCATGGCGCGGGGTGGATTACTTCGGGGAGTTTGCATGGGATTTCTCCGGAAAGAGTCCCGGAGCCATTCTTGGAGCCGTGTTTCCTTTGGGAGGCGATTGGAAACTCTCATCGGCTGTCCATAGTTATTCCTCAAGTTTCGGTTCTGATTATACGGGAGGGATACGAGGCTGGACAAAGACTTCCGACGAGCATGGAGCCACCGTCGGGCTTGAGAAGGCGGGAGCTTTCCTTACGGCCGACTTTGCCGTCAAGGACAGAGACCGTTCCAAGAGACAGGTGCGTGTCCTGTTCAAACTGCCGTTGCAGCTGACAGGAACATCCGTGCTATCAATAAGGATTACCGAACGGTTCCGCCCTTATGAGGAGATTCTGAAATACCGCACGGGAGCCAGATGTGATCTGGACTGGTCCAGTTCCGGACTATCCGCGCGCTATGGTCCGGCTGACAAGCCGGCGTGGAAAATCAGGGGTAGGATTGAGGGACTGCTGTGCCGTTCGCTGGCCGGTCTAGCCTACCTGGAAGGTGGACGGAAAACAGACTGGTTCAGCGCCTATCTTCGAGGAACCATATTCATTGTCGATAATTGGGATGACCGGATATATTCATACGAGCGGGACGCTCCGGGTAACTTCACTGTCCCGGCCTATTACGGGCGTGGATGGAGTCTGTCAGCTGTTTCCGGATGCAAATTGCGGCTTGGCAGGGGGAGGGCCTTGAAACTGTACTTCAGGGCCTCGACAATGGCATATTCATTCATGAAAGAGCCAAAGCCTTCGGTTTCGGAAGCGAAGGCTCAGGCGGTGGTGATGTTTTGACGGCTACTTTGGAATCCTTATTTTCATCCCAGGCTTGATGTTCTCGCCTATCCCGTTGAACTTCATGATCTTTTCGGCAGTCATGCCTGGGAACTTCTTCGCGATGCTGTAGAGGGAGTCACCAGCCTTCACGGTGTAGTCGGTGTAACTCAACTGGCTGGAGGCTGATTTGACAGCTGATGCGGTCGGCGCCCCGCCTCCCTTATAGATGCGGATCTTCTGCCCGATCCTGAGGTTCGTGCTTCTGAGGTGGTTCCACTTCTTGAGTTGGTTCACGGTGACATGGTACTTGGCCGCGATCTTTCCCAAAGTGTCGCCCTTCTTGACCTTATAAGTGATCGTGCCGCCTGAATATGTCTCACCGGACGAACGTTTCCCGTCATCCACAAGGGTCTGCGGGTTGAGATATTCAGAAGCCTTGTATGTGTAGATCGAGTCCTCGTGGGCTATGAAGTCGCTGGAGTAGTTGTATGGAATCCTGAGGATGTAGGTCTTGCTGTCGCCTGGAATCACATCCTTGATGTACTGTGGGTTAAGGTTTCTGAGTTCATCGACGGAGATTCCGACAAGCTCGCTGATCTGCTTGAAATGCAGGTTCTTGTGAATCTCGAATGTGTCCAGCTGGGCCGGCATCCGCATGTTTGCCGGAGCAAGTCCGTACTCCTTGCTGTAATGGATGGCGTACATCGCCCCGACGAACGCCGGGACATAGCCTCTGGTCTCACGCGGAAGGTAGTCATAGACCGACCAAAAATCCCTTTTGCCCCCGTTCCTGCGAATGGCCTTGTTGATGTTACCCGATCCGCAGTTGTAGGACGAGATCGCAAGGTTCCAGTCTCCGAATACGTTGTAGGAGTCGGTCAGGTAACGCGCGGCGGCATCGGCTGACTTGAACGGGTCAAGTCTCTCGTCCACGAAGGAGTTGATCTCCAGTCCATAGAGCTGCGCGGTCCTGAACATGAACTGCCACATCCCTTTCGCTCCCGCACTTGAGACCGCAACCGGGTTCAGCGCCGATTCGATGATGGCCATGTACTTGAGCTCGTCCGGGAGGTTGTACTTGTTGAACGTCTCCTCGAAGATCGGCATATAGTACTGGCAAAGCCCCAGAATCGTGCCCATCTTGGTTGGCATCTTCTCTGAATAGAGTATCATGTAGTTGCGGACCTTGTCGTTGTATGGGAGGGTGATGAAGGAGTTCATCTTTTCCAGCCTGGCTTTCATCACTTCGTCCGGAACGTTTGACGTGAACCGGATCGAATCCATGTCGTAGCCGTTCCCTTCCTCGTTCTTTCTGGCCTGACGGTGCAGATACCAGATACTCAGAAGGCTGTCCGTAACCTCCTGGGTATAGTCCTCGGGATTCAGTCCGGCCGCCGTCTTGAGTTTGTTCTCCTCATAGACATCGATCATCTCACCCGCGATGCTGTCTTTCAGGATGCTTTCATGCTTCAGTTTGTCCAAGGCTTTCTGAAGGGAATCGACCCGTTGTCTGAGTTCCTGATTCTCTTCCTTGATCTTTTTTCTGAATACCTGCGCTCCGGCGTTCCCTTGGAGCAGGAAGACCATGAGCAGTATGATGGGCAGTGTCGCGTATGTGGTTTTTCTCATCCTTTCGTGCTCTTGTTAAAATCTAAGACCGACTTTGATTCCTATCGCGTTGTCCCCGAACGCTCCCATGCCGAAACTCATAGGTGGAACCGAGCGTGTGGGGGATGCGATGGCATATTCATTATGTGGCGGGATATATTCATTATAAGGAGAGATGACGGTCGGCGTGACATTAAGGGTGAGCTCGTCGTTCATCTCGAAGTCCTGCATGTAGGCGAACACATTGGCATCGATAACTTGAAGCAGGTAACTGCCTACAATAGCGACAACCGAATAATCCCTGTAGCGCCTGTATACATTCCTGAAGTACAGCGCCCTTTCCGCCGGAATGGAGCCGGTGTATCCTCCGTCAGGATTTGTCGCCTCGTTGTGGATGCGCTTGAATCTTTTGTAGTTCTTGCTGTTCAAGGCGTAGAAATGGTAGGAACCGATCATCATTCCCCAATATATCGGAATCTTCCAATATTCCCCGTTGTACGCCTGCCCGAGTCCCGGCAGGAGGATTGAATATATCGTCGCCTTCCCAGGTTGGTTCTTCACATCCCTCTTGTAGTTGACAACTCCGTCCATGAGAGTGGCCCAGTAGATGAATCCGGCGCTTGCGAACATATACTTGGCCATGTCCTTCGAGCGAGTGTCCAGCTCGAACTCCATGTTAGGGTCAAGCGCCATGGCGATGTCATAACCCTTCTTGGAGTGCTTGTACTTGCTGTTGTAGTGGATTCCCAGTCCAAGGGTCGTTCCGATGCCGCCGTAGATTATCGGCAGTTTCCAGTACTGCTTGTTGTAGATCTGCTCGGATCCGATGAACACCGTCGATCCGGCGAACATGGTTCCGATCCTCAGTGTAGTGTCCTTGTGGCTGACCCCTCTGAAGAATTCCCGGAAAGACCACATCTTGTCCACGGAATCCCTCGCGGAGGTGGTGTCGCTCGGGTCATTGTAGGTCTGGTTGAACGCCTCTTCCCTGAACTGCGCTTTCGCGCCCGTGGAAAAGGCCGCCAGGCAGACAAGTGCCAGACATATCCTGAGAATCAGATTCTTCATTGTTCTTCTTAGATGTTCGAGTCCTCAAGGGCCTTGAGGAACCTGCCCACTTCCTCGTCGGAGTTGAACTTGATTGTCATCGTTCCCTTTCCGGAGGCCGAGCGTTTCAGGCTGATGCTGTTATCAAAAAACTTGCCGATGTGCTCCAGAACCTTGTAATATTCATCCGGAAGGTCCTGCTGTTTTGTGGCCGCCTTTGTGTTTTCGTCCTTGCTCAATTTGTGAACCTTCTCCTCCAGCTGGCGTACCGAAAGGCCGTCCTTGATCACGAGGTCGCAGAGAAGTTCTTGAATATGAGGGTCTTCCACTCCAAGCAGGACTTTCGCGTGTCCGGTGCTGAGAAGCCCGGTCTTGAGGTCGTGCTGGACTTTGGTCGGGAGTTTGAGAAGCCTCAGATAATTGGCCACTGAGGCTCGCTTCTTGCCGACGCGCTGCGCCATCATCTCCTGGGTGAGGTTACACTCGTCCATCAGTCTCTGGTAGCTCATCGCCACCTCAATCGGATCGAGATCCTGCCTCTGGATGTTCTCCACGATGGCCATCTCAAGCATTCCCTGATCGTCCGCGGTGCGGATGTAGGCCGGGATGATGTCCATTCCAGCCCTCTTGCAGGCCTTGAACCTGCGCTCGCCACTGATGATCTGATAGCGTCCGTTCTTGAGTTTGCGCACCGAGATCGGCTGGATGAGACCGAATGTCCTGATCGAGTCGGCCAGTTCCTCCAACGCCTCGTTGTCGAACGCCATACGAGGCTGGTAAGGGTTCGGCTCAATCAGATCCACAGGGATCCTGAGCACGTCACCGTAGTCCTGCTCGGGTTTTGACCCGGCGATCTCCTTATTGATATAGCCGACCGGCTTTCTTTCCGGCCCGATTGTCTGGATGTCTCCCAAAAGGGCGCTGAGTCCTTTGCCCAGCCTGCTTTCCTGCTTGTTATTGCTGCTCATTGTCTTTATCTCTCGTTCTTTTCCAACACTTCCTTGGCGAGGTTCATATAGTTGGTAGTTCCGTTGCTGACCACATCATAGAGGATTATCGGCTTGCCGTGCGAAGGAGCCTCGCTGAGACGTATGCTCCTCTGGATCACCGTATTGAAAACCATGTCCTGAAAATGTTCCTTCAGTTCGTTCACAACCTGCGCGTGAACCTTTGTCCTGCCGTCGAACATCGTCACGACGAACCCTTCGATGGTGAGCGACGGGTTCACGCCGCTCTGAACCAGTCTGATGGTCTGGAGCAGTTTGCCGAGCCCCTCAAGGGCGAAGAACTCTGGCTGCACAGGAATCATCACGGAGTCGGATGCCGAGAGAGCGTTGATCGTGATGAGTCCCAAGGAAGGGGAACAGTCGATGATGATGTAGTCGTAGTTGTCGCGGATCGGGGCGAGTCTTCTTTTCAGAATCGTCTCCCTGTCCTCCACATCGATCATCTCAATCTCCGCTCCGACAAGGTTGATGTGTGACGGTATCATCTGAAGGTCAGGAATCTCTGTCTGAATCAGAGCATCCTGAATGTCAATCGTGCCGATCATGACCTCGTAGATTGTCCTCTTCTCATCATTGTCCGGAGAAAAATTCAGACCGGATGTCGTGTTCGCCTGCGGGTCAGCGTCAATGATGAGGACCTTCTTCTCAAGCACGGCCAGCGAGGCCGCGAGGTTGATGGCGGTAGTGGTCTTTCCCACTCCACCTTTCTGATTGGCTATTGCTATGACTTTTCCCATATCCTGTGTGTATATTCAAATTTCAAAGTTACGGAAAATCTCTTGAAATGAAAAATCATTCGGTCTTGCTCGATTTTCCCGTTCTGAACTCTTGCGGCGACATTCCGGTCTCCCTGCGGAAGAATCAGCACAAATACGACGGATCGAGACCATCAGCGGAATCATCAACCATCGCACAGGTACGGCTTCGGTGCGATGCGTTTTCCCTGATCCGGGATAGCCTTTTTAGAAGCGAAAAAGGGAAATAATGTCGCCCGTATGTGCTCGGCAGCACTCACGGGAGGCGAAAAGTGGGGCAAACGTTTCCCAAGAGTGCGGTATGCACTCTTGAGGATCAAAAGGGGCCGAAAGTGCTGCCGATGGGATCAAGCGTAAAGAGCATAAGTAAAAATCTATTCAGGCCGGATCGACATCAAGCGCGATGTGGCCTGAATATTTTTTCTCCTTCTCGAAGCGTTCCACCGCCGCCGCAAGCGTCTCCTTGTTTCTCGCCAGCGAACGGTCTTTCGGCAGCAATACCCTGATTTGGCGGATGTTCTGGTTCGAGATTTTGTCGATAGCCGGTGAATATGGCCCTATGACATTCGGGCCGTTCTGCACGCCCGGAGCGAGGCTGACCTTGACCGCCAAAGCTCCCCGCAGGTACTCTCCGAGATCACGGCTCAGCAGGTCCACTCTGGCTTGGTTGTAATCTTTGATGACGACTCCGATGACCCTTGAATATGGCGGATAACCGAACAGCTTCCTTTCCCAGAGGAAACGGGCCATTGTGCCGTTCTCGTCCAGTTTCCCGTCTATGCTTTGATAGACAGGGTGTTCCGGCTGTGAGGTCTGGATGACGAACAGACCTTTCTCTCCCCGCCGTCCGCAACGTCCTCTGAACTGTTCCAGAAGCTGGAGTCCTCTTTCGTCCGCCCTATAGTCCTCCTGCCCGAGGATAGAGTCGGCCTGAAGCACGGCCACAAGGGACAGTCCGCTGAAATCGAATCCCTTGGCGACCATCCTTGTGCCGATGAGTATGTCGATTTCCCCATTGGAGAATTTCCGGATGGTGTCCGTCTCATATTTCCGACTCTGTGCCGTGTCACTGTCCAGCCTCGCGATCCTTGCGTTCGGGAACAGTTTGGAGGCCTCCTCCTCGATCTTCTGTGTCCCTGAACCTAACGGTTTCAGTTCTCCTCCACATTTATGGCATTTCCCGGTATATTCATAAACCCTGCCGCAATAGTGGCAGACGAGTCTTTCGCTTCCGTCGGCTCGCCTATGCAAGCTAAGGCTGACGTTGCAGCAGCGGCACTTCGGGATGTCGCCGCACTCCTGGCACTGCACTATCGGTGAATATGCCCGTCTCTCCCTGAGTATCAGCACCTGACGCTGCTCGCCGAGGCATTTGCCTATGTGCTCGATGAGTTTCCTGGAGAAGTTCCCGATCATACCGTTCTTGCGCCGCTCGGCGATTGTGTCGATGATTTCGATGTCCGAGTCCGTCGCGTCGTAGAACCGTTTGTTCAAGGTGACAAGCCCGTAACGCCCTACGCTGCAATTGTACAGCGACTCCAGCGACGGCGTGGCCGATCCCAGAATGACGTTGGCTCCGAATATCTTCGCCATCATTATCGCCGTTTCGCGGCCGTTGTACCGAGGGGCAGGTGAGTCCTGCTTGTAGGACGTGTCGTGCTCCTCGTCCACTATCACCAGTCCCAAGTCTTTGTGTGGCAGGAATATGGCGCTTCGGGTCCCGAGGACAACATAGCCCTTTCCCTCTGCCGGCTCTCCAGCGTGCCTTAGGACGGTGGCCACCTCTCGCTTTCTGGACATCGTCTCTCCGGAATGGAACACCAACAGTTCAGGGAAGGTCTCACTGATTCGGTCCTCCAGCTGTCTGCTGAGCGCTATCTCCGGAACCAGATAAAGCACGTTCTTTCCCATCGCGAGCGTCTCCTGCGCCAGTTTCAGGTAAATCTCCGTCTTTCCTGATCCCGTCACCCCGTGCAGCAACGCCGGCTTCCCCTTTGCGAAAGTCTCTTTTATCTTTGAATATGCTTCCTCCTGTGCCGCTGACAAGCTTATTTCCTTCTCTGTACCCTCGGACGTTTCGATTATGG
>OQWM01002657.1_pt1 | contig 12075 bp, 12 predicted proteins | sample 1691531 | NCBI WGS metagenome assembly OQWM01 (sample SAMN03418257, study PRJEB22391) | human gut metagenome | biome: human-gut; feature: organic feature; material: feces | host: Homo sapiens | place: Tanzania | collected 2013-01 | reverse complement strand
ATACACTGACTGTAGTAGTTGCCCACCCCGGAACGGCATCGTTGGTCACAAATTTTACGTAAAAAACATGGCCCAAAAGCAGAATACTGCACATGCCAAAAACAATACCTATGTAAAAAGCCCAACGCAGCGGCAGGTTGGAAAAGGCCGTAATGCCGTCCAGCGCAAAGTGCAGCATCTTACGCAGATTGAACTTGGAATGACCGGCAAAGCGCGGCGGTGCCACAAATTCCAGCACAGCAACATGAAAGCCCAGTGTGTTGACCAGGCCACGGATAAAGCGTGCACGCTCGCGGTAAAGCTTGAATGCATCAACTGCAATCCTGTCCATCAGGCGGAAGTCGCTGCCGCCGGGAGTAATTTCTACTTTAGATAAGGTGTTGATGAGCTTATAGTAGGCTGCAGAGGTCAAATTTTTAAAGAAGCCTGCATCCTCGGTGGCCATGCGCTTAGTCTGCACTATCTCGTTGCCTGCTTCCCAAAGGCGCAAAAGCTTGGGAATAAGCTCAGGCGGGTGCTGCAAATCACCGTCCATGGTAATCACGGCATCACCGTCGGCGTGGTCAAGGCCGCAGGTAATTGCCATCTGGTGGCCGTAATTGCGGCTCAAAAGATAGGCCTCCACGTGCTCATCCTGCGCAGCGAGCTCTGCCAGAATCAGTGCGCTGCTATCACGCGAGCCATCATCAACAAAGATAATATTATAATCGTAGTCCTCCTGCTGCATTACAGCAGAAGCACGCTTGTGAAATTCGTGCAGGTTATCCTCTTCATTAAATACCGGCACTACTAAAGAAATTTTTTTCTTCATTATATTACACCACTTATTCTTCTGTCTAAAAAGATCTGCCCAAATTAAATCAGACAAAAAAGGCTGCCTAAAGGCAGCCGTTTTGCAAGGTATGAGTACTCAATAAGCCGAGTTCTGTTCCGCGAAGCGGTGATGATCATTTATCTAGTCTTACAGTTACCTGCAAGCTCAAGCGACACAACCCGGAAGGCTCAGCGGGCAGCTTCATCCCTCCCCTATTTGGTCTTGCTCCGGATGGGGTTTACCTAGCCAGCCTGTTACCAGACCGCTGGTGCGCTCTTACCGCACCGTTCCACCCTTACCTGCAAATGCAGGCGGTACACATTTCTGTGGCACTATCCCTGAGGTCACCCTCGCCGGACGTTATCCGGCATCCTGCCCTGTGGAGCTCGGACTTTCCTCATCTGGCTTAAAGCCAGCCGCGATCATCTTTCGTACTCAACTGTAGATTTTAGCATATTATTTCCGCTTAGTCAATACTAGCGGCTGCAGTATTATTGTCGCAGGCATAACTGAAATGAAACTGAACTGGTTATATATCGATGCGCAACTGCTTAGCAAGTAAAAACGCCCTACGTACTACCGTAGTAATACGCAGAGCGTTAAGGCTACCTGCTTATATACTTTGTACTTCGTCCTACCCCGATAGCAACAAGCCTGCCTGCTTCACAAAGCTCCTGCAAAAGCTTATAAGCCTTAGTTGTTCTTACCAATAGTGCCTCCTCAACCTGCTTGCGGGTAACATAGCCCTGCATAGCAGCCAGCTGCATTATCCGCTCTTTTTCATCAATAAAGCCGTAGCTTTCCTGCTTTTCACTGATGCCCAGCTCCTTGGCCTGCATCTCATTAACATTAGGCAAAACAACCTTAAAGCCACCGTAAACTGCAATAAATTCCGGCTTCACTGCTGCCTCCAGATAGCTTTGCTGAATTTTTTCTATACCAGTACCAAAGCTTTCAATTAAACGTAAGCGATAGAATACAGCGGCCAGAGCTGGATTCCGTGACTGCGATACACCGATAAAAATAGTTTCCAGCTTTATTCCAGTAACAAGTCCCCCCAGAGAGATGAATTCTATACGGTCATCGTAAATATTGACAAGGGTACTGCCGCTGAAGCTATAGTCACGATGTACTAGACAGTTCAGCAACGTCTCACGCACAGCCGCTGGTGGATAATCCTTGGTATCAACACGCTCCAGACCATGAAAAGTGGCTTTCGTCTTATTATAATTATCTATAAATGCGTAAGCATCATAAAGCTGCTGCAGCAGTGAGCCGGTAAACTCGCGTCTATCGCGAAAAACTGCTCTAGTGCTGCCCTGAAAAACAGCAATCTTCAGAGAATGCTCGCATTGCTCGGAAAGCAGCAGCGCAAGATTAGTGTATAAGCCATCATCACCGATTAGCTTTAGCGTGCGCATCTGTGCTTCATCTAACTTAAGGTGACGCTGCTGAAAGTGCTTGCGCAGAGCTGTAAAGGTCAGCTCCTGCTGCATACTGCGCATATTTTCATAACTTTTACCGTTAACCTCCAGCAGCATGCGGCGAATCCCTTCATCACTCAGCTGTTGATTGCTACTGCCCTGCCTGATATACACTCCGCTGGGCTTTAAGCCCTTTTCACGAATATAATATGGTCTGCTCGCACCATTTTGCACCGAAACCTCTATAATCTGTTTGCCTTCCCTGGTAACTGCGCGTATTTTGACAAACGGCATAATATCCGGTGCGATACTGTCCTTGAGAGCGTTCGCTGTCTGCTGCATTACCTCGTCTACATTCGGCAGACCGACAATCTCTCCTGCATCATTAATACCAATATATAAAATTCCGCCCTCTGTATTAGCAAAAGCAACTACTGTTTTTTTAATATCACTGACATACAGCTCTTTGAACTCTCTGTCGATATTTTCATATGTAAGATTTTCTTGCGCCATTATCTTGCGTTCCTTTCGTTTTCTTTTATTATACATCATTTAGAAAAAGAAAGCAACAGAAAACGCCCTGCGTACTACCGTAGTAATATGCAGAGCGTTAAGGCAAACTCAAACTACTGCCTCAATAATAACCTTATCTCCTACATTGATCCGCTGCACTCCTGCCTGTTTATTTTTGTTAAAGTTAAAGCTCAGAAGATAGCCAACCTTAGTGTGATAAGCATCAAGATACGCCGCTAACTGGCTTTCGCCGCGATTATTATATTCATTCCCGCGCCAGATTTTCATTTCGATAATATACTGCTCGCCATTGTAGTCAACTATCACATCTGTTCTACACAAATTTCTTGTACGTGCTTCGACATAATAATTGCCTGTTCCGTTGATTATCGGTCGCAAGTACAATAAAAAGTACTTTCTGCCCTCTTCCTCCAAAAAGCGCTCATCACACGAACTGAAAATATCATTAAAATGCACAGTAAATTTTTTGAGCACCAACTCCATATCTAATCTGCCGTTAGTTATAAACTGATTCTTATCCTGAATAGAAGCTTTATAAAGCTCATTTTTCTGCAGCTCATCTTCCGCCAGATAATAATTATAAAGCCTGGTTTCAAAAATCCTGTTGGCAATCGCTACATAGCCGTCTTTATTTTTTATAAAGCCAAACATCGTGGCCATATCAATAGCTGCTTCATCAGCACTGTAGAGATACATATTCCCCGAAAAAAGTACTGCCTTAACCATCTGGTTAAGCTTCGGATAAGTGTGCAATTTTCCAATCAAAGATTCAAATAAGGTATTTTTCTCCTGCAAAAGCAAGCGTACTGCTGCATTAAAGCCACTCTTGGTCCAGGCTGCTTTTTCAGAAGCATATTCCGGCATTAGGCAAACCTTTTCATCGAGCAGCTGGCATAATCTGGAAACCAAAAACGGATAACCAGCTGTATAGTCATAAATCCAGCCTGCAAAGGTTTCGGTATCAAAAGAAAGTCCGTAATCATTGGCATATTCATTAAGCATGGTAGCTATCTCAGATTGCGAAAAGCTCATGTCTATTGTAAAATCTGCCGCTATATTCCAGGGGCTGTTATATTTATGCTCTTCATCTGTACGCAGTTTTTGTTTGAGATTTTTTATATCATACACTCCGGCCAGAATAACAGACTGAAACGCAGGCTGCCAGGCACGTTCGATATATTGCGCTCTGAGCTGTGCCAAAAAATCTAGAAACACCTGATTATTAGAAGCACTGTCCACCTCATCAATCATTAAAACAATCGGTTTATCGCTCGCTGCACAGATATCTCTCAGGCATTCAAAAAGCTCCTTGAGACTGAAAATACTATTACTGATTACGGCAGCATTCTTCAAATCTGCGCAGGCCTTTGCCAAAGCTGTATTTTCCGAAAGGCGGTTACGCTTCAGCGCATGTAGAAAAGAGCTGGCAAAAGCAATAGAAAATATATTGCCGTCCTTAAATTTAGAAGCATCAAAGGTTTGAAAGTCCAGCAAGACGGTGTAATATTCACTTTGCAGATAGCCGAAAAGTGCCTGCAGCGTTGTTGTCTTACCATACTGGCGTGCTCTGTTGATGGTGAAATATTTTTTTGCATCAATCATTTCTTTAATCTTGTGCAGTCGTTCACTGATATCAACCATATAATGCTCGCCGGGTATGCAAACAGCTGTCGTATTAAAGGTCTTACGCATCTTTTCATCTCCTTGCTTCCTCAAATATTTCTTCTTAAATTATAGCATATTTGCCGGGAAAAAGCATTTCCCGGCATACGCAGAGCGTTAAAAAGCTTTGTCACCAACTCCTTACGGACGCACGCTGGTGCGCAGCTGAATAGCCTCCGCCAGATGCACTGCCTCAATGCTTGCGCTGCCCGCGAGGTCTGCAATCGTACGTGCTACCTTCAGGATACGGTCATGGCTGCGGGCGCTGAGGTTGAGCATATTAAAGTAGCGCTCCATAACATTCTGCGCCGCCGCGTCCAGCTGGCAATATTTGACAACCTCGCTCCGTCCCATCTGCGCATTGCAGTGCATGCCCCAAGCCTCCAGGCGCTGCTGCTGCACCAGGCGCGCCTTCACTACGCGTTCGCGGATGGCAGCCGACGATTCGCCCTTTTCCTTCGTCTTCAGCTCGCTGAATTCCACCCTGCTAAGGTTTATCTGCATATCGATTCTGTCCATCAGGGGACCGGAAATCTTACGGCGATAGCTGTCAATTTCTGATTGTTTACAGGAACAGCGGTGCACAGAATCGCCGAGATAGCCGCAGGGGCAAGGATTTTGAGCTGCGCATAAAATGAACTTGCTTGGGAAGGTCATGGCCGCCCTGACGCGCGAAATGCTCACCTCGCCATCCTCCAGCGGCTGACGCAGCATCTCCAGCGTAGAGCGTTCAAATTCCGGCAGCTCGTCCAAAAAGAGTACGCCGTTGTGCGCCAGCGTCACCTCGCCCGGGCGTGGTGTACTGCCACCGCCCAACAAGGCGCTGCCGCTGATGCTGTGATGCGGACTGCGGAAGGGACGCTCCAGCATTACGCTGTCGGCCTGCGGCAAGAGTCCCACAATGCTGTAAATCTTAGTAACCTCCAGCGCCTCAGCCTCCGTCATCGGCGGTAAAATCGTTACCAGGCGGCGCGCCAGCATCGTCTTGCCGCAGCCGGGAGAACCCACCATCAGAATACTGTGACCACCGGCGGCGGCAATCTCCAAGGCTCTGCGTGCCACAAGCTGCCCTTTGACGTCAGCAAAATCCACATGATAAATCTTATTATTGTTCTGCAGAATATTTTCCTTCGGCAGCGGCGTCAGCGTGTTCTTCCCCTGCAGGTGCTCCACCAGCTCCTTTAAGGTCGCCACCGTATATACCTTGATGCCCTGAATCAGCTTGCCCTCCGCGGCGTTGGCCTGCGGAATAAACACCTCCTGCGCCCCGCACTTCTTGGCATCCATAATCATGGAAAGCACGCCGGAAACCTTGCGGATTCTTCCATCCAACGACAGCTCGCCAATGAAAACCTTGTTCTCCAGCTTATCCGTATCCAGAATTCTGCCGCAGGTCATCAGGCCGACGGCAATCGGCAGATCAAGACCACTGCCCTCCTTACGCAGGTCGGCAGGCGCCAGATTGACCGTAATACGTGTCATCGGGAAGGGATAATTGGAATTGCGCAGCGCTGCCTTTACGCGCTCCTTAGATTCGCGCACGGCCATCGCCGGCAGGCCTACCAGGTCGAAGTTGGGCATGCCGTTGCTAACGTCCACCTCTACCACAATTTGTACACCATCAATACCACAGGTTGTTTCGCCAAGAATTTGTGCAAACATTATCAACACTCCATTTCTTTCAGAAGCAGTGCGGCCAATGCCTGATACTGATAGCCGCAGTGCCTTCTATGATAATTTCTACTACATCAAAGGAAAGCACCGGCGGCCGCTCCAGCAAACCCTTGCATTGGAGATAATATTCAGCGCAGCGATGAATTTTTCTTTGCTTTGCCAGTGTCACTGCCTCTATCGGTCTGCCGAACCGGGTAGAAGCACGCGTCTTGACCTCTATGAAGCTTATACAGCCCTTTTTTTCAGCAATAATATCAATCTCACCATAACGGTGGCAGCGAAAGTTGCGGGTTAAAATCTTATAACCCATATTTTGCAGATAACGGCAGGCAAAATCTTCGCCATACTTCCCCAGACTACTACTCGATGGGGTACTCATAGTTATCAGTCTGCGGAGCATAGAGGATATTTTCCTCAGCAGCAACCGGCGGCAGCTGCATGCTCTTTACCGGCTCAAAGCTGCGACGGTGCCAGCGGGTGGCGCCCAGCTCACTCACAGCCAGCATATGCGCGCCACTGCCATAGCCCTTGTTATGCGCAAAGCCATAGGCAGGGTAAACAACATCAAGGCGTTCCATGATGCGGTCACGAGTTACCTTGGCGATAATAGAAGCAGCGGCGATAGAAGCGCTCAGCGCATCACCATGCACTACGGATTCAATCTTCATATCGGGAACCTTCACCGGCATAGCATCAATCAACGCTGCCTGCGGATGGCAGTGCAGGTTTTCCAGCACCTGTGCCATGCCCTGCTGCGTAGCGACATAGATATTCAGCTCATCAATATTGCTGACGCTGACGATGTTCACCTCGATATCCAGCGCCTTGGCCATAATTTCGTTATACAGCATATCGCGTTTGCCAGCGGAAAGCTGCTTGGAATCGTTCAGCCCGCTGATAAACACATCCTTAGGCAGAATAACGGCAGCGATAACCAGCGGTCCTGCCAAAGGTCCGCGTCCCGCTTCATCTACGCCGGCAATCAGCTCGCAGCCTTCAGCATACAGCTCGCGTTCCAATTTCAGCATCGCCGTGAAGCGCTCCTTCTCCGCCGCCGCCTTCTCCAGGCGCTTGTTGTATGCGGTCAAAAGCTTCTGTACTCCCTTGCGCTCGTCTGCTGCCAGCGTCGCCAGCTGCTCCGCCGTCGGTGCGCCTGTCAGCAGCTCCTTGATTTCAGTAATATTCATTATAATCCCCCTTAGCATTTATTTTCACATAAAGAAAAACCGCCCTGCGGCGGTTTTTATGGCACGACAAATCAAGGCTCGTCGATTGTAAACCGCCCTAAACGTCCTGCTCGGAAGTCTCTGAGTACAAGCTGCACCACCTTATCGATGTCAAGCTGTCCACCAGACTTCAGACAACCTCTGGCAACGGCAATCTTCGCCATGACGGCGTTGACATCATCACCCTGCTCGAGGCTTACTGCATATTTTGTTTGCAAATCCTGAGGATATTTGCGTATCAACAGGTCGAGCAACAGCTCCACGGCCTGCTCCCTGTCGAATACATCCTCCTTGATGGCGCCGGTAACAGCAAGCGCAAAGCCCACCGACGGGTCATCAAACTTAGGCCAGAGTACACCCGGCGTATCCAAAAGCTCTAAGCCCTTGGCAATCGTTACCCACTGCTGTCCGCGTGTTACACCCGGCTTATCGGCAGCCATTACCTTGTTCTTGCCTACGAGACGGTTAATCAGGGTAGACTTGCCGACATTCGGAATACCTACTATCATAACGCGGACGGGACGGTTGCGCACGCCCTTCCTCAGCCATTTATCAATTACCGGCTTGGCAGCCAGCTGAACTGCACTGATAAGCTGCTTAACGCCCTTACCAGTAGCGCAGTCAATCTTGCACACTGGCAGACCACTGTGCTTGATTTTTTCCAGCCACAGGTCAGTCTGGGCCTTGTCTGCCATATCAATCTTGTTCAGTGCGATAACCTTCGGCTTGCTGCCAAGGATATCCTGCAGCATGGGGTTGGTACTGGAGCGCGGGATACGTGCGTCCAGCATCTCCACAACAACGTCAACCAGCTTAATTTGGCTTTCCATCATGCGCTTCGCCTTGGTCATATGGCCGGGGAACCACTGAATCTTAAAATCCTCCAGCATCATTCGCCCATACCCGTATCAGCCTTCAGCACGCGCATCTTGTCCAGCGGCCAGAAGGCAACCAGCGCACGTCCCTTAACCAGCTTCAGCGGCACAAAGCCAACATCGGCAAAACGGCTGTCCTCAGAGTTATTACGGTTATCACCCAATACAAAGATAGTATCCTTGGGAACAACTACCTTGCGGTAATCAGAAATATTTTTGCCCTTCGGGTCATTGTGGTAGATGTAGGTTTCGTTCAGCTGCTTGCCGTTGACGAATACCTTGCCCTGCTGCATCTCCACAGTGTCACCGCCAACTGCGATAACGCGCTTGATAAAGTCACGCGTCTGATCCTTAGGGAAGCGGAAAACTACGATTTCGCCCTTTTTCGGGTCAGTAACAAAGTAGCTCAGCTTATCAACGACAAGACGCTCATGGTTTACCAGAGTAGGATACATGGAGGAGCCTTCTACCATATAAGGCTCTACTAAAAAGGTGCGGATGCAGAATGCCAGTGCAACCGCAATAATAATCGAAACAAGCCAGTCGCTGGCAGAATCCTGCCAGGAGGTTTCACTTTTCTTGCTCAACTAATGAGCCTCCTCTCTATCGCCGGCACAGGCCGGATTTTTAACTACAATAATATAGATATATTGTAGCATAGATTACAGCTTCAGTTATGACATAATTGTAAAATTGCTTTATTTTAAAGCATAAATGCTTCATAACGTAATAAAAGGGACCGTACTACTACAGTCCCTTTTACTATAAACAAAGATTGATTAGCGTTTTTCTCTGATACGAGCAGCTTTACCAGTCAGTTTGCGCAGATAATACAGTTTAGCACGGCGAACGATACCAACGCGTGCTACAACGATTTTCTCAATACGCGGGCTGTGAACCGGGAAAGTTCTTTCTACGCCAACGCCGTAAGAAATACGACGAACGGTGAAGTTTTCACGAACGCCGGAGCCACTGCGGGAAATTACAACGCCTTCAAACAGCTGAACGCGCTCGCGGGTACCCTCGACGATTTTGCAATAAACTTTAACGGTGTCGCCTGCTTTAAACTCAGGGATGTCGGAACGAAGTTGTTCTTGTTCCAGTACTTCAATAATGTTCATAGTTTCCTCCTAAATCATAGACGTTCATGTGCGAACTCCACAGCGGACCGTCCGTATTACACAACGTAAATTTTACCATATACAAACAATTAATGCAAGAGAAAAGTGTATAATTTCTTGCATTTTTCTTTAATTTTTTTCCCACCAGGCCTCGCCTGCCAGCCTGTCCAGAATAATGGCGGCGGCACTGCGCACGCAAAGATGATTATAGTCACAGGGTCCATAAACAGGCTCCAGAATATAGTCAAATTTGGCCATAGTTTCCGCCTCGATGCCAAAGCCTGTGCCGAATAAAAGCAGCACCGGTCTGTCACCCTCCTGCAGCTGCTTGCGCATAAAGCTGTAGGACACGGTGTTGGGATAAATGCGTGCGTCCGTAGTGACAACGTAAGGCTGCTTGCCTGTGCGCTCTGCTATCGTCTGCACTGCGCTGGCGATATCAGGCTGCCACAGCACGCGGCTCAGCGCGTCGGCACGGTCGGGGTTATACACCTTGCCATAGCCTTCCTGCCAGTAGGAAAGTATTTTGTCGATAATCTGCTTCTGGACTTCGAGCGGATGGATGATGTAATAGCCCTGCACGTTATAAGTGCGGCAGGTACGCGAGATATCGTGGATATCAAAGTTAGTCACCGCGCCGGCGATAACGTTCATGCGCTTGTTGTAGATAGGATAATGGACCAGGCCAACATATAAATCAGCCATTCGCCTCATCCTCCTTCACCTCGGCGCTTGCGCGTTTTTCCTGCTCGGCAGCGATTTCGGCACGTAGCTCCTCATAGAAGCGGCGCTCCGATTTTTTCATTTTATAGGGCAGACGGCCTGTCAAAAGCTCCTTCTGCTCCGCACTCAAAAGGTCGGGACGCAGTGCGAGCGTTGCCTTGAGCGACTGCTTCAGGCGCCAGCTGTTAATCAGCGCATGGTTGCCGCTGCGCAGCACCTCAGGCACCTCCATACCCTCAAAGTTCACCGGACGGGTGTACTGCGGGTATTCCAGAAGACCGGTGCTGAAGGAATCCTCCTCCGCACTTTCAATTTTCCCCAGTACGCCGGGAATAAAGCGGGAAATGGCGTCCATCACGATAATAGCAGGCATTTCGCCGCCGGTGAGCACATAATCGCCGATAGACAGCTTTTCATCTACCCAATGGAAAATGCGCTCGTCAAAGCCCTCATAATGACCGCAGACGAAGATAAAATCCTGGCCGCTGTGGGCATATTCCTCGACAATGCTCTGCTTCAGCGTACGTCCACCCGGGCACATGGCAATAACGCGGGCGTTCGGCAACTGCTCCTTGGCTTTGCGAATGGCTGCCACCATCGGCTCGGGCTTCAGCACCATGCCTGCACCGCCGCCGAAGGGAGAATCATCCACCGTGCGATGCACGTCATGCGTAAAATCGCGCGGATTGATGCAGCCTACTTCAATCAGGCCCTTAGAGGCAGCGCGCTGCAGAATGCTGTGGCTTGCGGCCTGCTCAATCTGTTCGTGAAATAAGGTTACAAATAAAAACTTCATTCTGCGTCAACCCATTCCGGCAGCTCCACAACAATGCGCTTTTCTGCCAGATTGATTTCCTTAACGTATTTCTTCAGTGCCGGCAGCAGGTAATCCTTCTGCCCAGGGACAGCGATAACGTAAACGTCATTGCTGCCGGTGCTCAGGGCGTCCTTAAAGGTGCCAATTTGCTCGCCCTGCTCGTCATAAACAGGCAGGCCGATGAGGTCGGCAACATAAAAGCGTCCTTCCTCCAGCTCCGGCAGGTCCTCAGCGTTAATGCTTACCTCCATGCCGCGCAGCAGCTCGGACTCGTTCATGCTTTTGATTTCAGCAGTAGTCACCAGCACCATTCTTTTATGAAAGCGTGCTGCTTTGACGGTCAGCTTGCGACCGTCCGGCAGCAGCAGATAATCAAGATCTAAAAATTGTTCCGGCTTGTCGGTTAACGGCAATATACGAATATCGCCCCGCACACCGTGCGGAGCGACAATTTTGCCAATAACTATTTGGTTATCCATGGATTATTCGCGGAAAGCGATAACCTTACCGTCTTCGGTAAGAATTTCTGCGCCCATCAAGGTCTCAATATTGGTGCCTACAGTAATTTCTACTGTACGCTCCAGAGTACCATGACCGATTTCAGCGCCCAGCTCCAGAGCTTCTGCTCTTTTCAGCTTAGCTTCTGCTTCTTCTTTGGCAGCAGTACGCTTATTTCTTTCGATGTCAATTTGTTCGCGCAAAGCCGGAAGCACGCTCAAATCGCTGGCAGCCTGATGCAAAGCTTTTTTAGCCTGGAACTCAAATTGCTCCAGATCAAGCTCCATATTCTTTATGGTATTTTGGAGATCTCCAACAATTTTCAACTTTAAATCTTCAGTAACTTTTGCTTTAACAGCGACGGGAACCCTAACGATCATTTTATCCATAGCGATGTACCATCCTCAATCAAATAATTTCGACAATGACTTTTACATTCTCACGGGTTGCTACTGCTTTCATAACAGTTCTGATAGCTTTTGCGATGCGGCCCTGTTTTCCAATAACCTTACCCATATCTTCAGAAGCAACATGGAGGCGAAGCACCGTTGTTGTACCGGTAGTCTCCTCCTCCACTACTACTGCAGAGGGATCATTTACAAGAGACTTGGCCATAACTTCTACCAATTCTTTCATGTAGATCACGCCCCCTCAAATTATTTTGCTGCTTTAGCTTCAGCAAATTTTTTCATGATACCATCTTTGCT
>OQWM01002656.1_pt1 | contig 12077 bp, 9 predicted proteins | sample 1691531 | NCBI WGS metagenome assembly OQWM01 (sample SAMN03418257, study PRJEB22391) | human gut metagenome | biome: human-gut; feature: organic feature; material: feces | host: Homo sapiens | place: Tanzania | collected 2013-01 | reverse complement strand
AGGACGAAAAATTAAAGCCCTTTGACGTAGAAAGCTACTTAAACACATTGTGAACCAGCGTAAGACTCTCCCTTCTATCTGAGCACTACCGATAGAACCACCCATAACACCCCGAAGGATTCTGACCCGCTTCCGGCGATGCGGCCGGGGGATACTTAAGGGGGCGGCTTTTCGGCAGCGCCCCTTAAGCCGGCTTCTTATCAATTTTCTTGCCGGGACAAGAAAATTGCCCCCGGAGGGGTCAGCACTGAAACACTCTCTGAGGGTAGGATTGTATGCACAGTTTTTTATTTCAGGACGATGAGGGCATCGGCCACCACAAGTTATGACAAAAGGTTTCTTTGATTGGTAACGCGGGGCACTGCATATGCAGTGCGCCGCGTTTTCCTATTTCAGATATTGCTCCCAGCGGTAGGATTCGCCCTTCAGACCGTAGGCCTCCCGGATGGCCCGGCAGACGCAGGCCAGCTTTTCCTGCATCACCGGGGACTGAAACAGCTCCTCATTTCCTTCGGTCATGGCGCATTCCAGAATCCGCGCCCGATCCTCCTTGGGGAAGGACATGCTGTACCGGTCGATAAAGGAGCGGGTTTCCGGCTGCAAATACTGGTCTGCCTGACGGGCGGCGTTGGCGGCGTAGTCGTAGTCATAGGCAAAATCCGCCGGATTCAGGGCATCCCACCGGTCAAAGGCGGCGCTGTCCGTCAGCAGCCGGGTCTCCATCACATGGTACATTTCGTGGTACAGTGCCCGCTGGGCGTACTGCCCCAGGGCCAGTGTGATGTAAGCGTTTCCACCCTGGAAGAACTGCACCCCGTTGGCTTTTGCTACGCTTCCCGAGGCCGGGGAGCCTTGAATTTCCCGCACCAGGCAGAAGCTCAGGGAGGAAAAATGCTCCCGGATTCCGGCGAAAATTTCCGCCGGGAAATCGCTGAGCCATTCCTCCAGGTCGGTGAGCCCCTGATCCAGCACCGGCACCAGATACTCGGTTTCAAAGGTGTAATCCCAGGGCATGACGGAAAGGGGATCTTCACCGATCAGAATCCAGACTCCCAGGCGTTCGCCCAGCTGCTGAGCCTGCTGCTGACACCGGGTAAGCCCTGCAGTGTCCGGAGATTCCCGGGTGTATCGGGGGCCGGTGTAAACCTGGGCACTTTCCACCCGCGTGTCCTCCACGTTCAAATCCCAGAGACACAAAACCTCGTCTCCGGCGATGTCCCGCAGCAGAAGCCACAGACCCGTTTTTCCCTGAGATGCCACAGACAAAACCTGATACTGGCCAATAAGCTTCAGGGTGTTCGTCCGGCGGCCGGTTTCCAGGTCGTAGCAATCCAGGGTCAAGTCCTTTGTGACACTGATTGCCCGGTTTTCCCCAGGAAGGAAAAAGCAGTCGGCGGAAATATCTTCGGGGGTCAGCTGGCGAGGGGGCTTATCCGTCTGCCCGAACAGGGCCAGTCGGATGCTTCCTTCGGGAATCCGGGCAAAGTAGTCTCGCCCCTTGAGCCAAAGATTGGCATCCGCGCCGCACTCGGCCAGAAAACGGAAGCCGTCGCGGTCCACCACGTTGCCCGCGCCGATGCGGACGCAGTCTCCATAGGTCTGCCGCACATAGTCGATCACGCGCTTCTGCCAGACGGAATAGCCCTCGGAGGAGTCGATGCACAGCACATCCACACCGGCTTCTACCAGTGCGGGCACGCGCTGGGCGTAGTCGCGGGTGTTGATGCCGGCACCTACAACGTAGCTCTTGTTCTTATCCAGCAGCTCGTTGACGTTTGCCTTGTGGGAATCGTAGTCCTTGCGGAACACCATATACACCAGATTGCCCTCGGCATCCACCAGCGGCAGGGTGTTGATCTTGTTGTCCCAGATGATGTTGTTGCAGTCGTGCAGAGAGGTGTTGGACGGAGCGGTGACCAGCTTTTCAATGGGGGTCATAAAGGTGGTGACGCAGGCGTCGTCCGGGGTGTGGTTGACGCGGTAATCGCGGGAAGCCACGATGCCCAGCAGCTTGCCATTGGGAGTACCATCGGCAGTGATGGCGATGGTGGAATGGCCGGTGCGTGCCTTCAGCTCCAGCACGTCATGCAGGGTGGCAGTGGGAGCCAGATTGGAATCGGATACCACATAACCGGCCTTGAAGCTCTTGACGCGGCGCACCATAGCGGCCTCGTTCTCGATGCTCTGAGAGCCATAGATAAAGGAAACGCCGCCCTGACGAGCCAGTGCAATGGCCAGCTTATCGCCGGAGACCGACTGCATGATGGCGCTGATCATGGGGATATTCATCTGCAGCGGGCACTCCTCCTGTCCCTTGCGGTACTTGACCAGCGGGGTCTTCAGGCTGACCGCCGTGGGCACATTCTCCGCAGAAGAATAGCCGGGGACCAGCAGGTACTCGCCAAAGGTGCGGGAGGGTTCTTCGTAGAAATAAGCCATAATCAAACTCCTTTTCTCTTAACGCATCCGATAAAGATCAGCATCAAAATCATTCATGTTTGCTGCCTATAAATTGATTGTATATACTTTACCACAAAGCCCGCAAGAATACAAACCCCTGCCGCGCCAAACTTTATAATTGTCCTTTGCGGAAAAACAGACAAATTGCCAAGCGTTTTCGGGCATTGGTCATACTTTGATTTTTGAAGTATCACTTTTGCAGGCAAAACAAGGCGTGCAGAACGCAAAAAAGCTCGTCCAAAACACCGGACGAGCCCTTTTGCACACGAAGCGGGACACTGCCTGTGCGGCGCATGGATCATAGCTGTGAAGGAGAACAGCCGGAGGAGGAGGATTCGCGCCCAGTATCCCAAAAACAAGAAGAAAAAGATTTCACACACAGCCTTGGGGCTTTGCCCTTGCTGTAACCATATTGTAACTCTTTTGAAACCATTTTGCAATAGGGTATTGTAATTTTTTTGTAATTTATTTTGTTAACTTTTTATGTCCTGCCCCGCCGGGCTGCCGCAAACATTATTTCCCTTTTTGTGCCCGGTATGGTATACTGGCTTTGAATATGCTGCCACAGGCAGAAAAAAGGAGTTTAGGATACGGATATGAAAACAAAATTGGGTATTGTGGGCTGCGGCTTTCTGGGCAACATCGTGGCTGACGCGTGGAAGAAAGGTCTGCTGCCGGACTACGAGCTGGTGGGCGTGACCAGCCGCACCCGCGCCTCAGCTGAAAAGACTGCCGCCAACGTTGGCTGCGCCGTCTGTGAGGACGTGGACGCACTGCTGGCGCTTGAGCCGGAGTACATCGTGGAGGCTGCTTCGGTGGAGTCGGTGCGCGCTATGGCCATTCCGGTGCTGAAGCGGGGCGTCAATCTGGTCATTCTGTCCATCGGTGCCTTTGCGGATCTGGATTTTTACGCACAGGTCAAGGCAGCTGCCGTGGAGGGCGGTGCCAAAGTACATCTGGCCAGCGGTGCCATCGGCGGCTTTGACGTGCTGCAGACCGTCACCCTGATGGCACAGGCGCAGGGTCTGCCGGAGACCGCCGGCATCGAGACCCACACCGGTGCAAAGGGCTTCCGCAACACCCCGGTGTGGGCAGAGCATCTGCTGACCGACACCGAAAAGACCACCGTGTTCACCGGCAACGCAAAGCAGGCTATTGCTACCTTCCCCCGCCGGGTGAACGTGGCGGTAGCTACCTCTCTGGCCACCACCGGCCCCGAGATCACCGGTGTGACCATGCACTCCGTGCCCGGCTGGGTGGGCGACGACCACTGCATCACCGCCGAGATCGAGGGCGTGAAGGCTGTGGTGGATATCTGCTCCTCCACCAGCGCCATTGCGGGCTGGAGCGCCGTCTCCCTGCTGCGCAATCTGTCCTCGCCCGTCTGCTTCTACTGATATAAGGAGGAGTCCGTCATGTTTGAAAAGCTTGTTGCCATTGAGCCTGTCAGCCTGATCCCCTCTGCCGAGGAGGAGCTGCACCGCTACGCCAAAGAGGTAGTGCTGTACCGGGATGTGCCCGGCAGCGACGATGAGATGGTGCGCCGCATCGGGGATGCCGATGCCGTGCTGCTGAGCTACACCTCCCGCATGGGCAAGGAAGTCATTGCGCAGTGCCCCAACATCCGCTATATCGGCATGTGCTGCAGCCTGTACTCTGAGGAGAGCGCCAACGTGGATATCGCCTACGCACGCACCCGGGGCATTCAGGTGCTGGGCATCCGGGATTACGGCGACCGCGGCGTTGTGGAGTACGTTCTGCACGAACTGACCGGCCTGCTGCACGGTTTTGGGATGCCCATGCTGCGGGATGAGCCGGTGGAGATTACCGGCCTGAAGGTGGGTATCGTGGGACTGGGCGTTTCCGGCCGGATGATTGCCGATGCGCTGCAATTTATGGGCGCAGAGATCAGCTACTTTGCCCGCAGCGCAAAGCCGGACGCCGAGGCCGCCGGTATGACCTTCAAGCCCCTGCCCCAGCTGCTGGCAGACAGCGAGATGGTGTTCACCTGCCTGAACAAAAACGTGCTGCTGCTGGGCGAAAATGAGTTTGCCCAGCTGGGTGCAGGCAAGGTGCTGTTCAATACCTCCATCGGCCCTGGCTTTGACTCCGCTGCACTGGAAAAGTGGCTGGATGAGCCCGGCACCCATTTCTTCTGCGACACCCGCGCCGCCGCCGGCCCTGTGGCTGAGGACTTCTTTGCCCGGGAAAACGTGCGCTGCGCCAATGTGTCCGCAGGCCGCACCAAGCAGGCCTTTGTGCTGCTGAGCAAAAAGGTGCTGGATAACATCCGCACCGCATTGGGCGAGTAAGCGGTACATTTTGCGCAGCCTGTTTTTCTTGCATCTTTTCCCCGATTGTGGTATGCTTTCTAGTATAAAAAGGGAGCCCGCGCAAAGCGGGCTGAGAGTGGGCTGTATTGCCCTGACCTGTGACCTGATTTGGATCATGCCAACGTAGGGAGATAGCGCTTTTATCTGCGGATATGTCTTTGCGGGCATATCCGCATTTTTGCTGCAAAGGAGCATTTTACCCATGAAAACTGCATTGACCATTGCCGGCAGTGATTCCAGCGGCGGCGCCGGAATCCAGGCCGATATCAAGACCATGACCGCCAACGGCGTGTTTGCCATGAGCGCCATTACCGCCCTGACGGCACAGAACACCACCGGTGTGACCGCCATTTTTGACACCACACCGCAGTTTCTGGCGCAGCAGCTCGACGCCGTGTTCACCGACATCTACCCGGATGCGGTGAAGATCGGCATGGTATCCTCTGCCCCGCTCATCGACACCATCGCCGAGCGGCTGCACTTCTACGGTGCAAAGCACATCGTGGTGGACCCCGTGATGGTGGCTACCTCCGGCGCAAAGCTGCTGCAGGACGATGCCGTGCAGGCGCTGACCGAAAAGCTGCTGCCGCTGGCTGAGGTGCTTACCCCCAACATCCCGGAGGCTGAGATCCTGTCCGGCATGACCATTGCCAACGCCGCCGACATGGAAGCTGCTGCCCGCACCATCAGCCAGCGTTACGGCTGCGCCGTGCTGTGCAAGGGTGGTCATCAGATCAACGATGCCGACGACCTTTTGTGGCGCAACGGCACCGGCAAGTGGTTCAAGGGCAAGCGCATCGCAAACCCCAACACCCACGGCACCGGCTGCACCCTGTCCAGCGCCATCGCTTCCAATCTTGCCAAGGGGTACGACCTCGACACCGCCGTGGAGCGCGCCAAGGCCTACATTTCCGGCTGCCTGTCTGCCATGCTGGACTTAGGGCACGGCTCCGGGCCCATGGACCACACCTTCAACCTGAAGGGAGATTTTGTCCGTGACTGATCTGCCCTTTGTTTCGGCGCTGGTACAGGCCGACCTGCCTGTGTGGGAGCAGTGTTTGCAGACCGAGTTTCTGCAAAAGATGGAAAACGGCACCCTGAGCGAGGACTGCTTTAAAAGCTACCTTGTGGAGGACAGCTTGTATCTGCGGGAGTACGCCAAAATTTTTGCGTGGGGCATGACCAAGGCCACCACCATGGCGGCTATGCGCACTTACTATTCCCTGCTGTCCTTCGTGCAGGAGAACGAGGATCTGACCCGGCTGCAGTATCTGGAGCAGTACGGCCTGCGGGAAGCCGATATCCAGTCCCTGCCCCTGCGGCCGGAGAACCGCGCTTATCTGGACTGCATGATCGACGCCGCCCGCAACGGTGAGGGCGAAGCCGAGTGCCTGATGGCCTGCCTGCCTTGTATGCTGAGCTACGGCTGGCTGTTCCAGAAGCTTTTGAAGCGCTCCCCCGCCGTAAAGGACACCTACTACGGCGCGCTGGTGCTGGACTACGCCAGCCCCGGCTACGATGCCGCCTGCCGCGCATGGGCAAAACGCGCCGAAGCAGCCTGCACCGGCCTTTCGCCGGAGCGTGCTGCCCGCTGCCGTGAGATCTTCCGCACCTGCTCGGAGCACGAGCTGCACTTCTGGGAGATGTGCGCCACACCCCGGACGGATATTTGATTTATGATACGCAAACGACCCACTGCAAGTTTTATGCAGTGGGTCGTTTATTTTTAACCTACTTACCCCTTCCGTCTGCTCCCGTTGGTCGCAGCCATCTTCCCCAAGGGGACGGCTTTTGTAGCAACGGGCAACTTTCCGGCACAGCCATAAGGCGTCCCCTTGGGGAAGCTGTCGCCGCAGGCGGCTGAAGGGGTAAATGTCAATATTCTTTATCGCAGCACCGAGAGTTCCTCGATGCCATAGCGCTGCATCAGGGCGATGGCCGCCGGGGTGATCTCCTCGCCGCTGACCGCCACAGGGATGGCGGGCGGGCAGGATACCGTAGGCATAGCGCACACCCGCCCCAGCGCCTTGTGCACCGGGACGCGCACCTGTGCGCCCAGCACCGCCTGCCGGATGGTACACCGCTGCACCGCCTGCTGCTGCAAGGCGGCAAACTCCCCTGCCCGGTTCTCGGGGCGGGGCAGCCCGGCGGGCACCGCAGCCAGAAGCTGCTCCAGCGCCGTTTGCAGGCGCGTGTAGTCCTGCGGCGGGTTTTCCGGGGTGAACATCAGCACCACATAGCGGGGGTCGGCGTACTCACACTCCATCTGTGCGCGGCGCAGGGCTTCTGCCAGTGCCGTGCCGGTGCAGCCAAGGGCGGCAGCGTCCAGCGTAAGTTTCATCGGCTCCTGCTGCGCCCCGGCGACTGCCAGCGACACCGGACACTGCCGCGCCGCTGCGGTCTTGTTCAGGCTGCGGCGCACCCCTTCCAGCGCCGCGCAGCACTGCGCCAGCCGCCGGGGGTAGTCCCCTGCCAGCACTGCGTTGCAGGCATCCAGCGACTGCAAAATGAGGTAGGAAGGGCTGGTAGAGCCGAACAGCGCCAGCGCACCCCGCACGGCGGCTTCGTCCTGCACGGGAGCATTGTGCCCCAGATGCAGATACGCGCCGCCGGTGACCACCGGCAGGGTCTTGTGGGCAGAGTCGCAGCACATGGCCGCGCCCTGTGCGATGGGGTGGCAGTTCTGCGGCAGAAAACGCAGGTAAGCGCCGTGGGCGTTATCCACCAGCAGGGGCACGCCCTGCGCCCGGCAGACTGCCGCCAGCGCCGGGATGTCCTGCACCCCGCCCAGATAATCCGGGCTGGTGACGTACACGCCAAAGGGGCTTATCCCCTGCTGCGCCAGCGCGTGCAAAGCCCCGGTCAGTGCTTCGGCTGTAACGGGGCAGCTGCACAGTGCGCCCTCTGCTTGTGCAGACGGCCAGAGCCAGCGGATATCAAAATCCAGCAGCGCCGCCGCGTACAGCAGCGCCTTGTGGGCATTGCGGGCGGCCAGCAGCACCGGGCGCTTGCCGTTTTGCGGTGCGCTTTGCAGCGCCAGAAACAGCATGGCGCGGATGCACTGGGAAGAGCCCTCGGTGCTGTAATAGCTGTGCGCCGTACCAAACAGCCGGGTGGCGTTGGCTTCGCTTTCGGCAATGATGCCCTCCGGCGCGTAAAGCTCGTCTGCGCCGCGGATCTCGGTGATATCCAGCGGCTCAAAGCCTAAGAGGCTCTGTCCCTTGTGGCCGGGCATATGCAGCCGGGCGGTGCCGGACTGTGCATAGCTGCGCACAAAATCCACGATGGGGGTGGTCATGCTCATTCGCAGGCTTCGCCGTCGGCGCAGGCGTTGCAGGTGGAGCCCAGCTCAATGGGCACCTCGATGCCCTTGGCAGCCAGCTCCTGATTCTCGGCAACCTTGATCATGATGGCGCACTCCATGCGCTTTTTGAACAGCTCGCAGCCGTACTCGTACACGCCGGTAATGCTGCCGGTGGCGTGGTAGGAGTTGGCAGCACAGCCGCCGGAGCAGTACAGCTTTGCCCAGCAGTCCTGACACTCCTTGCGGGCGTAGGCGTTGCAGTGCTTGAACTCATCCCGCACGGCGGTGTTGGTAACGCCCTTCCAGATATCGCCCAGCAGGTACTTGGGGTCGCCCACGAACTGGTGGCAGGGGTACAGGTCACCCCAGGGGGTAACGGCCATATACTCGGTGCCGGAGCCGCAGCCGGAAATGCGCTTATAGATGCACGGGCCGCCGGTCAGGTCGATCATGTAGTGGTAGAAGGTAAAGCCTCTGCCCTCGCGGTCGCGCTTGATCATCTCCTTGGCAAGGATCTCGTACTGCTCCTTCAGGATGGGCAGGTCGGCCTCGGTCAGGGCGCTGGGGTCGCTGGGGTCGCAGACCACCGGCTCCATGCTCAGCTCGGTAAAGCCAAGGTCTGCCATGTGGAAGATATCGTTGGTGAAGTCGGTGTTATAGTGGGTATAGGTGCCGCGCATGTAGTAGTTCTTGTCGCCGCGCTTCTTGACGAACTCCTGGAACTTGGGCACGATGCGGTCGTAGCTGCCGTTGCCAGCGCAGTCCACGCGGAAACGGTCGTTGACCTCCTTGCGGCCATCCAGACTCAGCACCACGTTATGGCATTCCTTGTTGCAGAAGTCAATGACGTCATCATCGATCAGCACGCCGTTGGTGGTCATGGTAAAGCGGAAGTTCTTGTTATGGATCTTTTCCTGCTCGCGGCAGTAGGCCACCAGCTTTTTGACCATGTCAAAGTTCATCAGCGGCTCGCCGCCAAAGAAGTCCACTTCCAGATTGCGGCGGGTGCCGCTGTTCTCGATGAGGAAGTCCATGGCGCGCTTGCCCACCTCAAAGCTCATCAGGGCGCGGTCGCCGTGGTAGCGCCCCTGCGAAGCAAAGCAGTAAGAGCAGCTCAGGTTGCAGCTGTGGGCAACGTGCAGGCACAGTGCCTTGACCACAGTATTGCGGTTCTTGAAGTCAAAGGCCATGTCCTTATAGACATCCGGGCTCCACAGCTTGCCGTTTTCCTTCAGGCTGGTCACATCGTCGATGCACTGGCGCAGATCCTCCTCGGTCACGTCTGGGCGGCTGCCGTACTTTGCCAGCATGGCGGCAACGATCTCGTCTGCGGTATGCTCCGGGTACATGGCGATGACATCGTAGGCCACCTCGTCCACAACGTGCACCGAGCCGCTGCAGGTGTCCAGCACGATGTTATAACCGTTTAATTGATACTGATGTACCATTTTACACTCCATTCCAGATTACACAAAAAAATGCCGCCCGGCAAAGGCGGCATAAGGTTTGCAAAAATTACTTGTTGCTGTTCTCGCACTGCTGGTTAGCCACGCCGCAGGAGGTCTTGCAGGCGGACTGGCAGGAAGTCTGGCACTCGCCGCAGCCACCGGTCTTAACGCTCTTGGTCAGGTCACGAGTAGCAATAGTCTTGATACGCTCCATGATAGAAACCTCTCTAACTCTCAAAAATTTATCGCGCCGGACATAGTTCCGGTACGCTTTTATCTTGTAATAGGATATCACGCAGCGCGGCTTTTGTCAAGATTTTTTCGCTAAGCCAATTCACCCGCTCATGGGCTGGTAGCGGGTAAGCACCGTATGCAGCCCCAGCTCCCGGGCGCGCGCCAGTAAGTACCGGTAACGGCACAGCAGCGCCTGCCGCTCGTAGATGCGCTGCTCGATGAGGTCGGTATCCACCTCCATGTCAAACATCATCTCGTTGCGCTTCAGACAGAACAGGCATTCTTTCAGTTCCTCTTCCAGTTCCGGGTGGTAGCGCTCGTGCTCGGTGTCCCGCGGGACGCGGGGCGAAAGCAGGGTCTGGGCGTTTTGTGTGGTTCGTTCCGGCATAGGCATCCTCCTTCTGGTACTTTGTAAGGTTTTGTACCTTCCAGTATAGGCGGTGCGTTGCGCAGAATGTGCCGAAGCGCGGCAGTGCTCCGGCGCAGATTATCCGGCGCTGCTGCGGCATTTTCCAAAAAAATACAACTTTTTTCAAAATTATGCTTGACAACTCCGGGCTTTTCCCGTATAATAGCACACGTTGAGCGGCTCACCCCACAAGACACAACAGAATATTGGGGATTTGCATAGTGGTAGTGCGGTAGACTCTGACTCTACTTGTGGGAGTTCGATTCTCTCATCCCCAACCAGACAAAAGCCATCTGAGAAAACTCAGGTGGCTTTTCTGTTTGTATCATTCCAAACTGCAGCCGTAAGGCCGTGACTCTTCAAAACCCCTGTGGGTCATAGGGGACTTTTGAAGAGTCACCCTTGCCGGGGAGACTCCCCCAGTCTGCTGCGCAGACAGATTCCCCTTTTTGTCACCTGAGGTGACATCTTCCCCCGGCCGGGGGAAGTCGGCCTCGGGGATGGGGCCCTTGGCATGGCGGGAAAGTTCTCAGCTCAAGCGCAAAGTTCTCGGTTTCGCCAGAGGCTCCCTCCCAGAGGGAGCTGGCAAAGCCGTCAGGCTTTGACTGAGGGAGTTTCCCTGCACACACAAAAACCGGGCAGCCCGCAGACTGCCCGGTTTTATGCTATACAGTTGACCTGCCCTGATAGGGCTTTCTTTTACAGAATAGTGATGCGGCCTGCGCCGTAGGGCTGCTCGTAGTTGAGCAGATAGCCGGGGTAAGCGGCCAACGGGCTGTTGGCGCTGGACAGATGCGGCAGACCCGCAGCATCTGCGCCGTCAAAGGTCATGGCGTAGGTAGCCATCACCAGATAATCCTCGGACACATAGTCCTTGATCAGCTCTGCGCCGTCAAACATGGCAAAGCCGTCGCCCAGATTGCGCAGGGTGTAGTTCATGCCGGCCAGCGCGTAGGTAGCGCCCGGGTCCAGCGGCAGATAGCTGCCGGAAGCCTTATCGTAGATCTTCACGTTCTGCACGCGCGGGGTGCCGGTGGCGCTGCCGATCCAGACGTTCTTTTCGTCAGTCTGCACGGTGTTGGGGATATCGGTGTGGATCTCGTAGGTAGCACCTGCCACCTGCAGGAAGCCGCCGTTCTCCTTGCCGCCCTCGCCTGCAAAGCGGGCTGCAAACTCCAATGCGTCCTGGATCTGCTTGCCGGTGACCGACATCAGGCAGGCCACGTTGCCAAAGGGGCTGACCTGCTTGCAGGTCTTGAAGGTCCACTTACCGGCGTCCACATCGGTGCGGATGCCGCCGCCGTTCATCATAGCGATGTCGCAGTCCAGCTGCTCGACCTCATTGAAGTAAGTATAGATGCCGTCGGCCACGAAGTCGCCGAGGTTGGTCTCGCCCATGCGGATGCGGCGCTTGCTGGTAGCGGGGTCGTTGATGTAGAATTTGATGTCCGTGGTGGCGATCTGCTCGCCCAGCATAGCGTCCACATCGTTGATCCAGGCTTCTGCGGTAGCGGCCACAGCGGCGTCGGAGACATCAGCGGTGGAGACGAGCTCGGTGGTAATCGCGCCGTCCTCGGCGATGGTCATCTTACCGACGTTTGCCAGATAAGAGCCGGTCTGGGTCAGGGTGACAGCCTTGCCAGCTGCATCGTAGACCTGTTTGTTCTCCATGACAGTGTGAGAGTGGCCGTCGATGAAGGCGTCAAAGCCGGTGGTGTTGGCAATGACTTCCTCACTGGTCCAGGGAGAGGAGGACGGGTCAACGCCCAGATGGCCCAGACCGATGATGATGTCTGCGCCCAGGGTCTTGGCCTTGTCGATGGCCTTCTGCACGGCGTCGTACAGTTTCCTGCCGTCGTCACCGCCCAGGATGTCGTAGAGCAAGGATG
>OQWM01002655.1_pt1 | contig 12082 bp, 11 predicted proteins | sample 1691531 | NCBI WGS metagenome assembly OQWM01 (sample SAMN03418257, study PRJEB22391) | human gut metagenome | biome: human-gut; feature: organic feature; material: feces | host: Homo sapiens | place: Tanzania | collected 2013-01 | reverse complement strand
TCTCAAGTCAATTTTACCAAAAAGGGGCTCCGCTTTCTATACCATATGAGTGATTCCCAGCTTTAGCCATAGCCGGGAACTATTGATATTACTCAACCTTTTGAGCTTTGCTCATGGCTGCAAGGATAAAAGTTGGAGGTGATGGTTTTGACTACCATTGAAGATGTTGCCGCAAGGGCAGAGGTTTCCCGTATGACTGTCTCCCGTGTGATCAATAAAAAGGGCTATGTAGGCGAGGAGACCCGTAAACGGGTGGAAGCTGCCATCAGGGAGCTGAACTACAAACCCAATATGCTGGCCAAAGCACTGGTTACCAAACGTACAAATATTTTGGCTTATGTGATGGTCAACATCTCCGACCCCTTCCATAACTTGGTCAAGCAAGGTTTTGAATCCAGTGCCTATCATGGCCGTTTCACCAGTATGATGTGCGATGTCCACTCTGCGGAACGGCAGAGAGACTATTTCAATATGTTCCAGGAAATTTGTATTGGCGGCGTAGTATTTCACCATTTGGCTATCACGCAGGAGCAGATCCAGGAGCTGGAACAGGCAGGCATTCAGTGCGTACTGATGGATAATGAATTTGACATTCCCGATGTTTCTACCGTTAATACGGATAACTATGCTGGTGGGCGGATGGCTGCGGAGCATTTGTATGAAAAAGGCTACCGCCGCATCGGCTGTGTCCATGGCGAACTAGCTCCAGGGAACAGCAATTCTTCCACCCTCTACAAAGACACCTTCCAGTTCCGTATCTGGCAGCAGCGCACCGCTGGTTTTACCGATGCTCTGAAAGATCACGGTTTGGACCCCGCTGGTTTTTTCCTGTGCAACGGTCAGTTGGAAGTGGCAGAGCCCATGTCCTACCGCATTGTGGAGCAGATCCTCTCTGTCAATGAACCCATTACCGCACTGTACTGCGAGGATGATGTGATGGCGTTGACCATATACAAGCGGCTACAGGAGCGGGGAATCCGTGTACCGGAGCAAATTGCCATCATTGGTCATGACGGCTTGGATATGATCAAAGCACTCCATCCTCAGATCACCACCGTGGAACAGCCCCGCTACGAAATGGGGCGCACAGCAGCTCAGATCCTCATCGAGCAGATTGAGCAGGGTGCACCCCCACGGCATATTGTGCTGCAGCCCCGACTGTTAGTGGGAGAGACCACCTAAAACGAAATTTTCCCTCGGGATCTGGCTAACAGTCGGATTCCGTTTTTTTATCGGCATTGCAAACAGAAAGAGATAGGAGTTTTTGTGTAGATTTTATGAAATTCGTGCTGCAATTCCCAAATCCAAATAAAACTTGTTGACAAGTAAATGAAATAATATTAGAATCAATTCACAAGATATGTGAACGATCACATATTGCAAGTATATCTCCCTCTCGTCTTATCCATACGGTTTAGAAATGACCCAATTTAAGCACAGAGGCTTTTAATAGGCGCGCCATGTGAACGCTCACGCAACGGAACACACCCCAAAACGATACTTTTACACCATTTGGAAAGGATATACATATATGAGAAGATTAAACACTCTTCGTGGTATCATTTCTGCGGAGGATGTAAATTTGATCTGCCCACATGAGCATTTGTTTATTGATATGACCCATGAAGCGGTTGAACCTAAAACCGAAGCCGAAAAGAAATTGTTTTACAGCGATATCTGCATGAATAATTTGTGTGCTCTGCGCCGCAACCCTTATATCAGCTACACCAATTTGATTCTGGACGACGTGGACCTGGCGGTGGAGGAAACCAAGTGCCTTGCCGATTTCGGCTGCAATCTACTGGTAGATGTTACCACCGTAGGCGTGGGCCGGGATATGATGAAGCTGAAGGCCTTCAGCGAGAAGAGTGACCTGAATGTCATTGTCGGTACCGGACTGTTCGTCCATGATGCTCTGCCAAAAATGTATGAACACAGAAGCGCTGAGCAGATTGCCGCGTGGATGATCGACGAGATAGAGAATGGCCACTGTGACACAGGAATTAAACCCGGTGTCATCGGCGAGATTGGCATCAGCGAGAAAATCTATCCGGTAGAAGAAAAATCCATTCGCGCCGCAGCTATTGCCAGCGTTGTCACCGACTTGCCCATCTACCTACATACCTATCCCTGGAACCGGGTCGCGTTGAATGCGGTGAAGATGCTGTTGGAGGACGGTGTGAAGACGGAAAACATCTGCATCTGCCACCTGGATGTAACCTTTGATGATGAATATCTGCGTCAGGCGCTGGATCTTGGCATCTATTTGGAATTCGATAACCTGAGTAAGGAATTTTTTTTCGAGCCTCAGGAGGGCGCTTTCGCCGGTGGTCCTTTTGAAACCGATGTGGCGCGCGTCCATAAGCTTAAGGAATTGATCGCCGAAGGTTATGCCAATCAGCTCCTGTTGGCCAACGACCTGTGCCTGAAGGGAAGCCTTCATAAATACGGTGGCCCTGGTTACGATCACGCTTTCCGTAACTTCGTGCCAATGATGCGCCTTTATGGTATTTTCGAAGAAGATATTCACAAACTGCTTTACGTCAACCCCAAGCGCTTCCTTTTTCAAGTGTAAGATCTGAAAGTAGTAGCTTTTCCGGCAATATTGCCGTATCAGCATATATCAACATTTTAGGAGTTTTAGGAGGAAGAAATATGAAAAAAATTATCGCCCTGCTGCTGGTCTTGGTCATAGTTCTGAGTCTAGTTGCTTGCAGCAACGTTGCTGACGCTCCCGCCACTGACGCTCCCGCCACAGACGCTCCTGCCACTGACGCTCTCGATGCTGACGTTGTGATTGGTGACCGTAACGGCGACGGTGTTGTGAAAGTTGGCTTCGCGAACATCGCTGAGACCGTTTATCAGCACTACAAGATCAAAGAAAGCTTTGAAGTTGCATGCGCAAACCGCGGCTGGGAACTAGTTTACATGTGCAACAACCTGGACGGCCAGACTGCTGTTGCCAACGCTGACCAGATGCTGCTGATGGGCATCGACTACATGGTCGAGTACAATGTTGATCAGTCTGTTGCTCCCGCCATCATGAAGGCTATGAACGAGGCTGACGTTCCCGTTATTGCTATCGACATCGCCCACGAAGGAGCTGTCTATCTGGGCGCCAACAACTACGGCATAGGCCTCGTGGTCGGTAAGTACGCCGGCGAATACGTCAAGGAAGTCTGGGGAGAAGCTGAGGCTATCCTGATCGTTGAAGACGCTATCTCTGGCGAGGCTGTTCTGGCCCGTACCGACAACATTGTTGACGGATACCGTGAAGTATTCCCCGATTTCCCCGACGACAAGGTCTGGAAGGTCGATGGCGGTGTTGACACCTCCGACTCTCAGCGCGTTGTTGCAGACTGGCTGGCTGCTCATCCCGACTTTAGCAAGATCCTGATCTGTCCCGCGCACGTCACCATGCGCCTGGGCGCTTCCGCTGCTATCGAGATCGCCGAGCGTGAGGCTGACTGCCTTATCGTTTCCCAAGGTGAGTACGACTACCTGGACTACATCGACAACAACCCCGAACCTGCTGACTGGGAAGTCTTCGTTGCTTCCGCAGTTTACAACTTTCAGTCCTACGGCGAGGAGGCCTGCAAACTGATTGACATGATCATTGCCGGCGATCTCATGGAAACTGAGTACTACCCCGAACACTATATGATCGACCGTGACAACTACATGAAATTCTTCGCAAGCTACTTCGAAGAGTAATCTGCCGATCCGGTTCTAACCCCCAAATATAACATCGGGTGGATACACTTCGGTGTATCCACCTATCTAAATACTGGAAAATGGAGAGTTGCAAGTGGAAACAAAAACGATTTTAAGAATTAGGAATATTACCAAAGTCTTTCCGGGCGTTAAGGCACTGGACGATGTTTCCCTTGATATCCGTGAAGGCGAGGTTCTCTCCCTGCTAGGCGAGAACGGCGCAGGAAAATCTACGCTTATTAAGGTACTATCCGGTTTGTATATTCCGGAAGAAGGAACGCTCGAATATTACGGCAGGCAGGTACAGTTCCGCACACCTGCTGAAGCGAAGAAAGCTGGCATTAGCGTAGTGCATCAGGAGCTGGCATATCTACCGTTACTGTCGATCGCGGAAAATTTGTATGTACACCACTATTCTGAGAAAAAAAGACGCTTTGTCAACTGGAAAGAAATGCGCCGCTATGCTGTAGAAGCCATGGCAACCATCGGCTTGGATCTGGATCCGGACAAGCCCATTAGAACCTGCTCCGTTGCAGAATGTCAGCAGGTGGAGATCGCCCGGGCTGTGTATGAAAATGCGAAGATTTTAATTTTGGATGAACCAACCTCCTCCCTTACAGACTGCGAGATCGACTCTCTGCTGGAGTGTATCAGCAGACTGCGGGAAAAGGGAGTGGCGGTTGTTATGATTACCCACAAGATCGAAGAGATCATGCGGGTCGCCGATCGGGTCGTTGTTCTGCGTGACGGTCATGCGGTGGGCGAATGCAATGTCTGCGATGTGACCAAGGATGACCTGATCACCATGATGGTTGGCCGGAAGGTCACCGATATGTACCCCAAGAAGACCAATATCCCAGGCGAGAGTCTGATGCTGGTGCAAGGAATGGAGAACAATTTCTTGAAGAACGTAAATTTCAATGTTCGCAAGGGTGAGATTTTAGGCATTTACGGTCTGATGGGTTCCGGTCACTTGGAGGTGGGCCAGGCCTTATTTGGCTGCTTTCCCACCAAGGGCAAGATTACCCTAGAGGGCGAAATACTTTCCATGAAGAGCCCGGAATACTGTGTTCGTAAAGGTATCTCCTTTTTGCCCAGTGACCGTAAGACGGAGGGGCTGGTGCTGATCCACAGCGTTAAGAGCAATATTATGAATCCCTACTACCAAACCGGCACCAACGGCTGGAAGGTAAAGGGAAGAACCGAAGAGAAAATCGCGGAAAAATGGGTGGAAGCTTTGGCCATCAAGACTCCCAGCATCGAGACACCGACAGACTCCCTTTCCGGCGGTAATCAGCAGAAGGTGGTTTTGGCCAAATGGCTGGAGATCGATCCCAAGGTAGTCATTTTGAACGATCCTACCCGTGGTATCGATGTGGGTGCCAAGGCTGAGATCTATCGCATTTTGAACGATTTGACAGAAAAAGGGGTTTCCATCATTATGATTACATCGGAAATGCCGGAGCTACTGGCTATGTCTGACCGGGTGATGGTCATGCACGAAGGTCATCAGATGGCCCTTCTGGATAAGGAACAAATGATCCAGAAAAATATCATAACTGCTGCTATTGGAGGGAATATAAACGAATGAAGGATTTTAAGACTATCGGAAAAACCATCAAAAAGGTGGAGTTTTGGCCGCTGATTCTAGCCTACATCATCATTGTAGTGTTCTTTTCCATTGTATCGCCCTATTTCCTGACGGTTAAGAACTTTATGTCCATCTGCCTGTACGCATCCATCGTGGGTATCTTATCTTTGACCACCTGCCTGATCCTTGCTGCCGGCCAGATCGACTTTGCCGCCGGTTCCGTCATTGCTCTGGGCAGCTGTATGATGGGTATTATGATCCGTGCCGGATACAACGTATGGGTCGCTATGGCAGCCTGCCTGCTCATGGCTGCGCTCACCGGCGCTTTCTCTGGCTTTTTGATCTCCTATGTGGGCATGAGTAACTTTATCGCCACTCTGGCAGGCATGCAGATGTGGCGCGGTGTTGCCTACCTAATTACCAACGCCCGTTCCATCGTTATCACTTCTGATGTCATGAACTTTATTGGCAGAGGCAGAACTGTCGGCGTTCCCAACGCCGCGATCCTGCTGATCATCCTGCTGGTGGCGTTCTCACTGATGGCAAAATACACTAGTTTTGGCCGCCGGATCTTTGTTATCGGCGGCAGCCAGAAGGTGGCTTACCTGTCCGGTATCAATGTCAAGCGGGACACACTACTGCTGTATATCATCCATGGCTTCGTCACTGGTATTGCCGCCATTGTATTCACCGCTCAGCTGGGCGCTGCCCTACCTACTGCGGCGCAGAACACAAACTTTACCGCTATTTCCGCCTGCGTTCTGGGTGGTGTCAGTCTTACAGGCGGTAAAGGCTCTTTGATGGGCGCTGTTGTGGGCGCTATGCTGTTGGAGACCCTTAGTAACGGCATGAACATGATCGGTGTATCATCCTTTTGGCAGGACGTTATCACCGGCTTGGTGCTGATCTTCGCCGTTGGCCTTGATATCATCAAGGTCAAGCGTGCAGCCAAGGCCCGTATCTGATTTTCATTTAACTGGAGGATTTTCCATGAAGCTATTTGACAGTAACGCCTGTTTTGGCATGGACATGGTCAACCATGAATGTGTCAACCACGAAAACTTCATCGTTATGGAGAAAGTGGATATTGCCAAGACTGCTGAGGATCTGGTGGCGGAAATGGACTACGCCGGTATCGAAAAGGCGGTTGTGTGGCACAGGACTCAGTATGATCATGATGCTACTGTTGGAAACAACAAGCTGATTGACGGCATCAGGGGCCATGAGGACCGCTTGATCCCTTCCTGGGTAATCCTGCCGGATATTACCGATGAGGAATATGCCCCAAATGTGTTCTTCGACGCCATGAAGGCAAACGGTGTCAAAACTCTGCGAGCCTATCCGGAGCAGGATCGGTTCATTCTGTGTGATGTGACCATGGGGGAACAGCTGAATCTACTCAGTGAGTTGAAGATTCCCCTGTATCTCTCTCCTATGTTCGGCTTTGAAATGATCTACAAGGTTCTGGAAGAATTCCCGGATTTGACAGTAATCATGTCCAATATCGGTTGGTGGCCCAGCGCCCGGCTGGTCTGGCCCCTGCTGCATCGCTATCCCAACTTCTACTTTGAGACCGGCGATTTCAGCCAGCTGCGGGGGATAGAGGAGGTCTGTCAGAAATTTGGAAGCGAACGAATTCTCTACGGCTCCAACTTCCCCACCAACGCCATGGCTGGCAGTATCTACACCCTGCTCAAGGCTAAGATCAGCGAAGAGGAACGAGAAAATATTGCCCACCGAAACATGGAACGGTTACTCAGTGAGGTGAAGTTATGATAAAATGGGATCTGGATTATAAACCCATCGATTTTCATACCCACATGGGTCTGGAGTACTGCCTGTATTACCCAGATCATGACGCAGATGGTATGGTGCGGGTTATGGACGATTGCAATGTGGATTTTGTTGTCTGCTCTCCCTGCGAAGATCTCTTTGGCGGCGGTGAAGTAGGCGGCCAGATCATTGACGCCATGAACCGTTACCCTGACCGGTTTAAGGGTTACTACTGTGTCAATCCTGTGGTAGGTTACGATGTGGAAGAGATCAAAAGGATTTTCCGGGAAAATCCAGGTTTCGTTGGACTGAAATTCTTGCCGGACTACCATAGAACGGAATTGACCAATCCGGCCTATGCCCAGGCTCTGGAAATGGCCAATAAATATCACATACTGGCCCTGTCCCACACTTGGGGCGTATCCATGAATGGTGAAAGCTGCAACTCTGCCGATAAAGTTATCGGTGTGCTAGAGCGTTATCCTAATATCACCTTCATTATGGGGCACTCCATTCAAGGGCAGGTGGACGATGCCATTGCCATTGCCAAGCGTTTCCCCAATGCATATCTGGATCTGTGCGATACCTGCCGCCTGAACGGTGTGGTGGAGAAAATGGTTCGCGAAGTAGGCGCAGAACGCGTGATATGGGGTACGGATGCCCCTATGCAGACCCACAATTTCCAACTGGGTTGTGTCATCGGTGCCAAGATCACCGATGAAGAAAAACGATTGATTTTAAGAGATAACGCCCTGCGGATTCTAAACACCGTAGGACGCCCTGAATAAGGAGGATAAAACAAATATGTCTAAGCTTGAACCCAAGGTAACCCCCAGAATAGGTCTGCTACCCACCGGCCTGCAGATCTACTGGGAGCAGTATCCCTGTTTGAGAGAAAGAGGCCTGAAGATGTACGACAATCTGGTAAAAGGTCTTTCTGAATTTGGCGAGGTGTTCTCTCCCGGCTTGGTTGACAATGACCAGCGTGCAGAAGAAGCCTCCAAGTATCTGAAGGAACAGGATGTTGATATTCTGTTGATTTTCCCCTTCGGCTACACCACTGGCGCTATGATCACTCCTGCCATCCGCGCTCTGGATGTACCTATCCGCTTGATCAACGGCCATATCGAATCTTCTTATGACTATAAGAATGCCGATACCGAGGATTATCTGTACCACGAAGGTCCCTGCTGCATTCCCGAGTATTCCGCAGCCATGGTTTCTCAGGGCAAGAAGTTCCAGGTCATCACCGGCTATTTCGCTCAGAAGGAATTTTGGGATGAGATCCGTCACTGTTGCCTGGGCGCTGCTGCTGCAACTGCCTTCACCAAGTGCCGCTTCGCAGTCATCGGCAGTACCTACACCAACATGTGCGACATGCCCGCTGATGAGCACCGGATCCTAAAGATCACCGGTCGTCTGCTGTGCCGTCCCGAGGTTGAGGAGGTGGAAGAGGCCTATAAGACTGTCACCGAGGAAGAACTGGAAGAAATGTACAAGGACTTCCGCAACGATTATCGCGTGGACGAGACCGTTACCAACGTTCATATGCGCGAAGCTGCCAAGATTGCTGTGGCCTTCGACAAGATTATCAAGAAGTACCACATTGATGCATTCGGTTTCTACTGGTGGGGTCAGAAGCCCTACATGACCGAGCTGCGCGCCCAGTCCGCTTTGGCAGTTTCCCGCCTGGCAGCCATGGATATCCCCGGTGTTACCGAAGGTGATATCAAGACCGCTATGGCAATGAAGATTCTGAACTACTTCGGCGGCGGCGGTATGTTCATTGAGTTCTTCTCCTGCGACTTTGACGAGAACTTCATCATGGTCGGTCACGACGGCCCCAGTAACATCAGTGTTGCTAGCGACAAGCCGATTCTGCAGAATCTGACCATTCATCACGGGAAAACCGGCGAAGGCTTGGGCATCGATTTCGATATGCACAATGGGCCCTGCACCCTGCTAAACTTGACCCAGTTTGGTACGGACAAGACCTACAAGTTAATCTACACCGTAGGTGAAGTTATCCCAGGTGATATTCTGAACATCGGCAACCCCAACTGTCGTGTTCGTGTCCAGAAGCCCATTCCGCAGTTCTTCAACGAATGGTGCGTACAGGGTCCCGGCCATCACAGCGCCCTAGGTGTTGGCGACTTCTCTAAGGAAATTGAGATGTTCGCCGAAAAGATGAGATTTGATTGCGTGAGAATTTGATTGAAAAGGATAAAGGAGTAATACTATGAAAATTCAGGCCCAAGAATATCAGGCAAGAGTAGACGCTCTGCGCGCTAAGATGGCAGAGATCGGCGTCGATGTAGTTGTTGGTTTCTCCAATCTGCTGGAAATCGCCATCGTCCGTTATTACTGCGGTTTTGCTCCCACCAATGAAAGCTCCGCCATCGTGATTCCTGCAGAAGGCGAAGTCATCGTCTGCACTGGTCAGGCATCCTTTGATGACTGCCAGCTAAAGAACGAGCTGCCCAATTCCCGCATCGCCATCTTGCCGGAGATTGGTGAAGTTTCCGGTTTTGTGTATGACACCGAGGGTCAGCTGGACTTTGAGGATCTGTTCAAACAGGTGAAAGCTGAGCATATCGGCATCAGAAAGGTTGGTTTCATTGGCCGCCTGATCTTCCCCGCCATCATCATGGACAAGTTGCGCAAGGTTTTCCCCGATTGCGAAGTGGTAGACATGGACGATATCCACTACGAGCAGCGTATCATCAAGAGCCCTGCGGAAGTGACGCTGATGGCCAAGAACTGGGAAATGATCTCCGAAGTCTTTAAGAACGTGATCCCCGAGATCAAAGCCGGCATGACCGAGCGGGAAGTGGAAGGTATGTTCGTGGCGGAGATGGGCCGTCTGGGTGCGGAAAGTTATGTCCAGTCGTTTGCTCCCATGATTGCCTCCGGTCCTGTCAACTCCTTCATTTCCATGCGCCGCAATGAAGAACGGAAGGTCGAAGAGAGGGAAATGATCTCCATTGCCTGTGGTACCTGCTACGGCGGTTACAACGGCATGATTTGCACCCCACTGGTTCTAGGCGAGATCCCCGAGAAGATGAAGGACGCTGTCATGTGCGCCTACGATGCACTGAACTACGCTTCCGCCAAGATGGCTCCCGGTGTGACCTGTGATGTGGTTATGAATGCCTACACCGAGTACCTCGCCAAAAAGGGCTACATCGAGTTCTGTCCCTACGGTAGTCTCCACAGCACCGGTATGTTGGAGTGCGAAGCGCCCATCTTCTCCGTTGAGAACAAGCGGGTGCTGAAGAAAGACATGTGCATCTGCATCGACGCATACTTCAAGGGCATGGAGTGGGGTTCCTTCCGTATGGAGGACTGCTACCTGATTACCGCCGATGGTGTCAAGCGCATGACCACCTATAACGACGAGTACATCCCCAAGCTATTTAAATAAGGAGAAAACTATGGAAAAAGGCAAGTTAAACTGGGTATTCTGCGACGGCTATCTGCCTCCCAAAGGCAATAATCCGGAATTTGAAGGCCATGAAGCATTGATGATGACCAACCTCAACGACGAAAAGGCCAATATCGAGCTGGTCTTCATCTTTGAGGACAAGGATCCCATCGCTGGCATAAGCGTTCAGTTGGATGGTATGCGTACCCATTGTGTCCGCCTAGATATGCTCAAAAACGCAGAAGGCGGCCCGCTGCTGGGAGAGGCCGAGCAGTATACCGTGTGGGTCAAGAGCGATGTGCGCATCTGCGCCTGCTTCGGTCGGCTGGATGTCCGCCAGGTGAACATGGCCTATTACAGCGTAGAAAGCTATTCCTTCTAGGGCGTATCTGAAAACAGCGCTTAGATGTGCAAAATGCCGAAAGCGCCGCAGATCGCGGCGACCATAACAAAAGCGTGGAACGAGTCATCGCGCTTGTCATAGTGTGTCTCAGCACGGCGAAATTCCTTGAGACGATTGAAGAAACGCTCTATCACATTCCGCCGTTTATACGTCTCTTTATCAAACGGCCACGGCTGCTTTGTGTTCACTTTCGGCGGGATCGTATAGCGGGCGGACTGGTCATGCAGATAGGTTCGGATCTCTTTTGTGCCATAGGCTTTGTGTAAGCGTCAAATAGTCCTGAACCTTTCCCAGTGTGGTACCTGTTTGCGGACGTTGTAGACTGCGTTGGTAATGACAATATGGCGGGCGCGGCATATGCTGTAAGATATCTGATCGAGCGTGGCTGCAAAACGATCGGGTATATCCGTTCCAAACAGAGAATATCCAATTTTAATGACAGAGAAGCAGGGGTATATCAAGCGTTGGCGCAGGCAGGATTTGCACTGCACTCTGTAGCGGACGCCGGGATCTGTTCAGAAGAGGCATACTTGGACATCCGCAGTTGGCTGCAACAGAATCCTGCGCTGCCGGATGGCTTTTTTTGCCGACAATGATATTCTTGCAATGGCGGCGATTCGCGCCATGCGCAGCCTAAACATTCAGATACCGGAAGATGTCTCCGTCATCGGATTTGACGATATCCCAGCCTGTGATATTTCGGACCCACCGCTAACGACCATGCGCTCCTATAAAGAATGCCTCGGCGCGACAGCGGTGCATCTTATCAATGAGCGGCTGTGCGGTGCAGAGCAGTCATCTATTGCGCAGTCAGGCCCACTGAAAGTGCAGGTAGCGATGCGCGTTCATGCGCGCATGAACGTTCGTCAGGTACCACAAAACGGAAGCGATCCCGGTGATTATGCGGATGGGCTTGGGACGCGTGGGAGAATGACTGAGTGCAGCAGCTTGGCAGACACCTACGTTGGAAAATCCAACGCAATAAAATAAAGATATAAGTAAGTAAAGATATATAAATTACTGATCGAATCGATTCGATTCAGAAGCGGCATCAGCAAGAAAAATTTTCTGCAAAGAGCCATTGACAAACGTTTGTTCTAGCGTTATCATGTGAATCGTGACAGGAAATCCTGCCGACAACAGAATAATCCGAAGCGCACCATAAAACGTAATGAAG
>OQWM01002653.1_pt1 | contig 12086 bp, 10 predicted proteins | sample 1691531 | NCBI WGS metagenome assembly OQWM01 (sample SAMN03418257, study PRJEB22391) | human gut metagenome | biome: human-gut; feature: organic feature; material: feces | host: Homo sapiens | place: Tanzania | collected 2013-01 | reverse complement strand
GAGATTATGGAACATGGTTCAGCCGGTGGATGTATTATGTCAGATATGATGAAGATATAGTAAATAAAAAGCCGTATTTCAACAATCAAACATGTTGAAATACGGCTTTTATAAAAGCATCATTCATCAAAAATAGTAACAATTTCACCATCCAGAATACGGTTTGTATTCTTAACAGCGCAGAAATTACCGCACATACTGCAGGTATCTTCTTTTTCAGGTTTTGCTTCTGCACGGTAGCGTCTTGCCTTTTCCGGATCCATGCTGAGTTTGAACATTTCTTCCCAGTCAAGACGTTTTCTCGCTTCGCTCATCTTATAATCCCATTCTGCGGCACCGGGAACTCCTTTGGCAATATCAGCAGCATGAGCAGCAATTTTGGCAGCGATAATTCCCTCTTTTACATCAGCTGCATTTGGCAGACGAAGATGTTCTGCAGGTGTTACATAGCAGAGGAAAGCAGCACCTGAATAAGCAGCGATCGCACCGCCGATTGCGGAAGTAATGTGGTCATATCCGGGGGCAACATCTGTTACAAGCGGTCCAAGTATGTTGTCACGCCTCTCGTCAAAGTCATCGCACTTGTTGCATTCATCGGCGGCATGTGGGATGTCATCGCCTGGGTAATGTCGCGTTACGAGATCAAAACCATGGCGGACCGTTACGCTAGAGTTGCGGAAGACGTCTATTACAGCGAGAACAATCCAGAGGTCGCCGCTTACTTCCTCGACAAGGCCATTGAACTGCGCGACGGCGACGCCGACTATCGTTTTCTCCGCGCCTACATGCAGGGCATGACAGTGACTCGACGACTTCTGAACCTCGATCGCCCGATGTCGAAGAAGGAGTTGGACGAGGCCCATACCGCGTATGCCGAGGCGCGGTTTTTGCAGAGGTTGCGCCCGAAGCGTCCGGAGCCTTACGTGCTGCAAGCGCAGATACTCGCAGCCCTCAAGGAGACATCGCGCGCGGAGGAGCAGCTCGCCAATGCGCTTGAAATCGCGCCGCACAATGCGTTTGTGCATCTCAGGCTTGCACAGGTGCGCATGGACCGCAAGGATTGCGATGGGGCTGAAGCCGCGCTTGATGAAGCGGGGCGCCTAGATCCGAAGTCAAAATGGGTGTGGCTTTGGAAAGGTGTGCTCGCCAAGGACATGAAGAACGACTGCGAAGCGGCGCGGAACTGCTACGAAAAGGCGCTTGAAGTCGATCCGAAATTCGACATGGCGTGGTACAATCTTGCATGGACATGGATGCACAAGTCCTCCAAGGACTACGCCAAGGCCCGCGAGAACTTGCAGAAAGCCCTCGCGTTGAATCCTGACTATAAAGAGGCGTGCTACGCGATGGGAATGTCGTATGGCTACGAGGACAACTATCCCGTGGCGAAGACATGGATGGACAAGGCCATCGCCATCGACAACGCCTTTCTGTCGGCGCATAAGTGGCGCGGCATCATCTGCGGCGAAATGGCTCAGTACGACGAGGCGTTAAGAAGCTTCGGCGCGGCGATCCTGCTGGATCCGGCGAATGCAGACCTGTACGTGCGCCGGTCAAAGATGGCTGTTGCGCTTGACAGGCTCGACGATGCGTTGCGCGACCTGAACTTCGCATATGAGTTGAATCCGTCAGCGAAGCGGACGCTGCTTTATCTTGGGGACGTGTATCTCAAGGCGAAAAACCAGGAGAAGGCTCTGTTGTTCTTCAACAAGGCGATTGACGTCGACGGTAAGTACGACGATGCATACGCCCGTAAAGCAGCGCTGCTTTCGCAGATGAACAAGACAGACGAAGCGCTCGCGGCGATAGACCTTGCGATTGAGAAGACCTCCTACAAGCCGGAGCGCTTCTGGCTGCAGAAGGGACGAATACTAGAATCTGCAGGGCTAGGTGCAGACGCCGTTGAATGTTTCATCAAGGCGCGAACTATCGCGCCGCAGTTTGCCGCCGCTTGGCGGAGCGAAGCTCTCGCCCTAAAGGCGCTCGGGAAGGCGAAGGAGGCGAAGTCTGCTGCTAAAGCCTATCTAGACCTCGTTCCCTCCGATGAAGCCTTCTTGGGCGAATTTCCTGATTGACGGCAGTTGGTGGTTCGGCATGCCGAAAGAAAGACGGCTCTTCCGTGGTTTGCGGAAAAGAGTCTAACGGTTTGACGGCAGTATCCCTGTAAACGAAAAGTCTTTTCTCGTAAAATACCATCTGTTCGAGCAAGAACTGAAAGGTATCAGATGAGAAAAGACATCACGAAGTATACACAGAACCTCGTCGGATTTCAAGTGGTCAGCGAAAGGCTGCTGCCTTCCATTGTCCAACTCAATGCCCACACCCTATGGGCATTTACTTTGGCAAGTCACTATTCCCAGAAACTCGACGGCGATTATATTGTCAAGATGAGGGTCTCTGTCTCGAAGAAAAAGATCGCACCGAAGTTTGCGGAAATATTCCCTGACGTGTTTGGCAATGTTAACGAATGAGAAAGGATTCAAACAATGAATAAGCGGATTAAACTTGTTGTTTATATGGCCGCGGCAATGCTGACGCTCGGTATAGCAGGGTGCGGCGGAGATTCCGCGGAAAGTATCGCGGAGAAATGTGTAGACAGTCTGCGTGAGGCAGATTTCGAGGCTATTCGGCAGGCCTCGACGGGAGGCATGCTTGCATGGATCGATAGTGCCGAGCGGAAGTACGACGAGATAGAAAGACTGCTTGGCGAGAAAACGGCGATTAAGTTCAAAGAGACCTACGACGAGTTGAAATACGAGGTTGGCGATGCCTCTTCGGGTGATGCAAATGTGACTGTGCCGGTCAAGATCAACGGACAGGACACGCCGATGACGTTCATCAAGCTGGGTGGGAAGTGGCGGATCGAGAAGTTCGACTTCCCGATCATATAGGCCACTTCTGCATTGCACGGGGACAGTTCCTTTGAAAGGGACTGTCCCGCGCATTGTTCAGAAGTTGAAAAGGTATATTTGAAAGGGGATGAGGTTCGATAGTTGCGCAACTACAGTTTCGGAGCGCAAATGCTTGAATCAATGGGCGACTACAGCAACAGCTACAACGTGTCCGGCGGGAACGTATTCTACAAGTGCGAATGCCAAGCGAAGCATGTCACCGTCACATACTGGGATAAATCCGGGATTCTGGATGTAGAGGAACTCTAATCCAGATAAACGGTGTAATCCTCTTTCCCTTGCGACGAAGAGCCCCGACGTCGCAAGGGCACTCAACACAGGGGCGAAACACCAAGGAAAAACAAAAATGACAACTACGGCAACGGCCTTGCCATTGGGCCGTTGCTGATCAAACCTAATCAATGGCAACAACTCAAAGGAACAACAAGGATGAAGAAACTAATTAAAGCGGTTGCGGTTACGGCATGCGCCGGAGCCATGCTGTGCTTCGCCGGATGCGGAAGCGATTCGCCGAAGGACATGGCACTTGCCGAGGCCAAGAAGGTGTCCGAGGCGATGGGCGTCAAGAACGTCAAGTTCGTCGTGAAGGAAGAAAAGGACGACGAATCAAAGGCTAAGATCGTCCTCGAGTCGGTCGTCGACGGCAAGCCCGACAACACGCCGATGGAGTTCGAGTACCGCAAGGAAGGCAGCAAGTGGAAACCGGTTGAGTGACGGGTGGGGCATCGCCGGCGCGCAGGCGGGGCGGGCTACAGCGTTTCGAGCGAGTGGGGGTCGAGGAGAAAAGCCTTAAGTCCTATGAACAGAATGCCGTTTTGATCCATCCATGGCGTTTCGTAAGCATCGCCAGTAATGACAACTTTGCGGAACGAGTCGCGGACATTGCGAAGGGAGCAGGTCTCCTGCGCGCGTTTTTCTGCGTCCGGGATGGAGAACGCCGATTGCACGTATATGCGCTCGGATGCCTTGTTGATCACAAAGTCGATTTCGCTTGTTACCTGGGTTCGAACCCCGTTGATTGTCGGATTGGTGGTGACCATCCCAACGTCCACCGAATATCCGCGGCGTACCAGTTCGTTGAAGATGACGTTTTCCATGATATGGGACATCTCGTTCTGCCTGAAGGAAATCTTGGCGTTGCGAATGCCGGTATCCATTGTATAGTATTTGGACGGGCTGGAGAGATATCTGTTGCCCTTTATGTCATAACGCTTCGACCTTCTGACAAGAAATGCATCTTCGAGATAGGAAAGGTATTTCGCCACGCTGATGTGGTTGGCCTTGACCTGAAGGGTCGTGGTTATCGTGTTCGCAAGCCTTGTCGGATTGACAAGGCAGCCGATGTTGCTCATGACGGTGTCGGCAAGTGCGGAAAGAAGGTTGTCGTTTTTGAGATTATGCCTTTCGGCTACGTCCTTGAGATAGATTGCCTGGACAAGATTGGAGAGGTAGTTCTTCTTCTCGGGCTCCGTGTCAAGAAGCACACATTCGGGAAGGCCACCGAACAAGAAGTAAGATTCCATGATTTCCCTGAATTCCGCATGGCCCTGCATCAACGGGTAGAATTCGGCAAAGGAAAGCGGCGTAATCTCTATGATTTCGCTTCGCCCTCTGAACTCCGTTGCAACCTCGCTCGAAAGAAGCCTGGCGTTGGAACCTGTCACGTATGTGTTTGTGTTGTCGCGTTTCAGGAGTCCGTTGAGGACATGGTAGAACGTGATGTATGCACCTTTTCTGTCTTCAGGTCTGAGCCTGGAAAGATCGGTGCCTTCCGGCAGAACTGGGCTGGCCAGTTGAATTTCGTCGATGAGGACATAGCATGGCGAGTTGTCGGATGGAAGCCTGGAACGAATTTCTTTGCTGAGGGTTATGGCATCGCGGCAGAAAAGGAATTGATCGGATTCAAGATCGATTTCAATGATATGACTCTGCGGCACTCCAGTTTCAAGCAGATGTTGCTTGAAAAGCTTGAAAAGGAGAAAGCTCTTACCGCACCGACGTATGCCAGTGAGAATCTTTATCAAGTGGTGACGCTTTGCCTGGATAAGGCGATTGAGCAGCAATTCCCGGTGGATTATCATTCGACTCCTTTCTATTGTGTCTACATGTTGATTTATTTGAAAGCGGCTATATTATACCATGACACAGTGGTGATGGCAATGGATCGTTTCAAAAAACATGACATGTTGACCTTTTTGAAAGCCGCTAATGGCGTGTCAACAATGCCGATATTTTCAAGTACCGGCTGAAAATACCGGCATGGCATGGCGCCATCCAGATACTACCGCAACTACCTTCGTACATAGATTTCCCCGACTATAGTGTAGAAGAACTTGTTCGAATATTCATGTCTTTGGCTGAATCCAACGAGTATGACTGCGACGAAGGTCTCGCATCGGAGCTTCCCAAGGTTATGCTTAAAACTATCAGGCAGAAAGACGAGAATTTTGGCAATGCCAGATTTGTCCGGAACCTTTTCGAGAAAAGCATCCAGAAACAAGCGATCCGTCTTTCAAAGGTTGCGCCCATCACGAACAAGATGCTTCGAACACTTACTGCCGATGATTTACCCTCAATATAATGAGGACAAGCCGACTGAAGGCCCAAAGCATTCAACAAGTCATAGGGCCCTTTACGACGTCGCGCTCTACAGGTTCCGGAAGACGCGCGCGGGCTCCGTCCCCGCCGGGGTGTTCGGGGGCCGCAGGCCGCACGGCGTCCTCGTGACCGACAGGTACACGGGCTACGACAGGCCGTGGCGCGGGGACAGGCAGTACTGCTACGCCCACATCCTGCGGAAGCTCCTGCGGCTGCTCAGGAAGGAGCCGGACAACAAGGAGTACAGGGCGTTCGTGCCGCCGATGGCCGAACAGCTCCGCGCCGCAATGAAGCTCCGGTCAAGGGGTCTTCCTCCAGGGGACTTCGCCCGCGAGGCCGAGGCGGTCAGGTCCAGGATCGTGGAGCTGGCCGGGAGGAGCGCGAGGGACCCGGAGCTGCAGAACGCGCAGAACATCTTCAGGGAACACGCAGACAGGATGTACCACTGGGCGAGGGGCCCTGACATCCCGGCGGAGAACAACCGCGCGGAACGCGGCGTGAGGGGGCTGGTCATAGCCCGCAAGACGAGCTTCGGAGGCCAGTCCGAGGGGGCCCTCCGGGTACGCGAGGTCAACCAGTCCGTCATGGAGACGCTGGCGCTGCGCTGCGAGGACCCGGCCGCGAAGCTTGCGCAGGCCCTCGACGTCTACGCCTCAACGGGAAAGAAATCAGCCGTGCGCGACTTCCTCTTCCCAAGAGCCGGGCGGTTGGACTGTGCGGAGCGTCAGGCGCAGCGGTAGCGGAGCCCCTTTGCCAACCGTCGGAGTTTCCATACCCCGCTGTTCAGTGACGCATTACTTCCCAGTCCCGTTGTCGCTTGTTCCGCATAAACGCCGATTGCTGTGCAACTAAGAATGTATACCCCAAAATACACCCACTCTGGAATTCTAACAAAGAACAGCATAATCTTTACCTCCCTTTGATTTGTTTTGACATTGTCTCGCTGATTCAATTCAGCTAGTCACCCCGCGAGAGGAATTTACTAACATAGTCTTCCTGGAAACTTGCGCTCCGTTCCAGACATCGGCGGGGCAGAAAACGGAAACCTCCTCCGATGCATCACGTGATTCACTATTCATTTTATCATCTCCTGCAATTGAACTATGCATGGAAGCATCCTACGGCATTTCGACCGTGACCTTGAAGAACTTGTGGAGCGAGTTGGTCGGATACTGCCAATCGCCGCCGTTCTCCAACGTCTCGCTACCGTACACTTTGTAGATGCGGACAATGCCGTTGGTGTTCAGGTTGGGTTCCCACGTCACAACCGGCGCCCCATCCTTCATCTCAATCTTCGCAGCGAACTTCGCCGTCTCATTTGTCGGACTGATTCCCGCAACGTAGCATTCCCACACCTTGTTAAACCCGTTCGCCGCCGTCGCATTCGCAGCCGCTTCGTAGTTGCCTCCGTACTCCGCAAGTAGCGCCGGATAATTCATGTTGAAATACGAATATGGCACCGGCTCTGGAGTCATGGTCGTTTGATCAGTCGAACCTCCGACAGGCGTCCACGCAACCGCATCCAGCCATGCGCAATCGCCGTCTGCCGTGCGACTTGATGTATGCATGTATGTCCAGCGTATGACATGCGTCCCCTCCCCCTCAACGGCAATTGTCTCGCCCTTCCAGCCGCCTGAGCTGTATTCTTGCGCCTGCTGTATTCCGTCCACAGTAACCTTCGCATAGGCGAATGGGGTGTTGCGATAGACGCCGCCCATTACGTTCCAGCAATATGTCAGCGTTCCAGGGCCGACCACAGTCATCTCAATCCATGTCGTTTGCCCACTCGTTATCGTCCCGCTCTTTGCTGAAACGCCATTCGTCCAACCTGTGGATCCGTCAACTGCCCAATCTGCGTTGCCTCCAGTCGTGAACAAAATCGGCTCCGCATCCACCGCCTCGCCGAGCGTCCACACCTTCTCGCCCCACACCGCCGCCAGCGTCGTGTTCGTCGAACCGAACACGTACACCGCTCCTGACGCGTATATCGTCTCTCCGTCAGACCATCCCATAAAGACGTATGCACCATTCGCAAGCGTCCCCGCTCCCGGTAGCACCAGCTCGTAGCCCTCATATTTTGTGACGATCTCTGGCGCCGTCCCCTCGGTCGCGCCGCCTGCCGCAAACGTTACCGTCACTGGTACTGGAGTCCACATGGTACCGTCCACCCAGGCGCAATTCTCCCATGTTGCTCCATCCTCGTCATAGTCGTCACGCGAGAACGTCCATGCCAGCTCGTGCGGCCCCGCACCCGCCACCGTGTACTCCACCTGCTGCCAACCGCTATCGCCAGCAATCTTGGCAACCTCAACGCCATCTATCGTAAACACCGCGTAGTCGTACCATTCGTCGTACTCGTCATCCATTTCCTCGCAATGTGCCTTCCACCAGAATGAACCACTCCCCTCGCCGACCGCCGTCGCCATCAGAATCGTGTTCGTCCGCCCCCACTCGGCAGCTGCTTCAATCGCACCACTTCTCAGTGACACACCACCAACCTTATGTATCTCCCAGTCTGGCGTCCATTCTGCCACCGTATCGTTTGAGAACACGAGATTGCTGCAATCCACAAAGTCCGCAAGCGTCCATTCGCGCTCCTCCCATACGGCATAGAGCGTCACGGACGCCCCCTGCTCATAGGCAAGGTCCAGCACTTCCGCCGCGTTCGTGTACGCCACCTCGCCGTCAGGCTCCGTCGACCAACCCATGAACGCATAACCTGACCGCGAGAAATCGCATTCTGAGAGGTTCGCCGCTGTCGAAACCATCAACTCCTGCGGACCCATTGTCCCCTCGCCACCGTTCGCATCAAAGATGACCGAATACCGATTGAACGTCCAATGCGCATAGAACGTATGCGGACGCGTTAACGCAACCTGGGTGACAGCTGTCACGCGAGCACCACCATCGGTTGTCGTCCACCATCCACCAAACACTGCGCCACGCCGTACGGTATTCTGTGGCAGGCTATATGTCGTTCCCGTAACCTGCTCCACATGCGTCGTAACAACACCCGCGCCGTTGTCAGCAACAAAATTCACCATAAACCGATTCGGCTCCCACCATGTGATCTCATGCGTCGTCCCATCTGGCCAGAACTCCGGCAACGCTCTTGAAGTTGGCACACCATCCCAACCCATCGAGCCATTCGGAACGTATGTGACAAGCGCCGCAACCGTGCCGCCATACGCCGTTGAGGAGTAAGATGGCGCATTACCCACGAAACGAATAGACCGTAGTAGACTGCATCCCGTGAACACATTAGCTCCAAGCGACGTCACACTTTCCGGCACAACCAATTCCGATAGTGACAAACATTCGGCGAACGCATAATCCGGCAGCATCGTCAGATTCCTTGGCAACGCCAACTGTGAAAGGTTCAAGCACCCTCTAAATGCCTCCGTCCCCAATGCCGTTACACCAGAAGGGATTCCTATCGTTGTCAGCGCAGAACATCCCATGAACGCCTGCGCACCAATCGCCGTCAGTTCCGACGGCATCTCCACCGTCACCAGTGCACTGCAGTCCTTGAATGCCTGAGCTCCTATCGTCGTTACACCGGGCTTTATCTCAACATACGCCAACGCCTCACATCCCTCAAATAACGATGCGATTACGTTTCCTCGCACTACCGTCGCCTCTGTCATCAATTTATGAGCGCTCGGAAATGCCGTTGACACCGTCGTCACATCTCCCGGCAGCGAAACCGTGCGTATCCGCGTACACCCATAAAACGCCCACCAACCAATCGACTCCACGCTCTCTGGGATGTCAACTCGCGTCAACCGCGACACCCACTGAAACGCTCGCGTACCGATACTCCGCAACCCATCCGGCAGCGACAGAGCATCGATACCATCGCAGTTCGAGAAAGACTGCTCGCCAATTATGACCAGTCCAGTCGGAAACACAAACTCCGTCAGCTGCTTCAAGTCCCTGAACGCCCTTGCGCCAATGTTTGTCACGGTATTTGGCAGGCTGAACGCCACCATGTTCGTGCAACCCACGAACGCATCCGCCGACACCTCCGCCAGATCCTCCGGCAGTGTCAGGTTATTCATAGAACCACAGCCTGAAAACATCCCTGGCACCATCGGCAGGGTCACGCGTCCCGACTCATTGTCGTCAACCACTATCACACTCTCAATTTTTCCGTATGCCGATGGGAACAGTTCCGCAAGCGTTGCCAACCCCAGCGGCACCGTTACGCCCGTCAACCTCCGGCACTCAATGAATGCTCCAGCGCCAACGTTCGTCACACTACACGGAATAGACGCCGAAAGCATCCGCCAACAGTTCGAGAACGCCACTTCGCCAATCTCGACTACTCCGTCTGGAATCTCCACAGTCATCAACTGAGAGCAGTTGGCAAATGCACCGTCGCCAATTTCGCGCAATGTTGACGGAAGCGAGATATCCTGCACGTATGTGCAATTGCGGAATGCATCGCGATCTACAACCTCCACGCCTTCCGGCAGTATAATCTCCTCAATTCCTGTGCAGTCCTTGAACGCCCGGGCACCCACAAACCGCAGCGTCGATGGGAATGCCACTGCTTCTATCTCATACTCTCCTTCAAACGCCCCTGCGGCAATTCCTCTTATCCCTTCTGGAATTATAAGGTTCCGCTTGCCGTTTTCCATGTCGGCATATCCCAAGCACCATCCCTGATACAACACCAACCCGTTCGTCACCACCGTCTCCAACGCCGAACACGCCTCAAATACATTCGTGCCGATTCGCACCACGCTCTCCGGAATGTCAATCGTCTCAAGATTCTCACACCCCGCAAAAAAGTTATCTGCAATCCGCATCGCCCCATCAGAAAAAACAATCTTACGTACGTTTCTCTCGGCAAATATCCCATCGGTGATACCAGTCACGGGATAGCCATCGATCGCCGACGGGATGACAATCTCTCCGTCCTTCTGCGCCATATCGATCATGACAGCCCCTCCGTCCCTGACTACATATTTCCAATCCTTGAACACAGTGGTCGTATAAACCTCGTTCAGCGCAACGCCTTCAATGTAGGTAATATAGCTCAACTCATGGCGCCCGACATCAGTCAACGTATGTACAAACTCGCCTTCGCCAAATACACGTTTTACCTCCGTACCGTTGTCAGTGATGACAACCATTGCCTCGGCATCACCACCAATCCATGACGAGTTCCACGATCCTGAGATCGAATCAACCAAAGGTGACTCTAAAGTCATCACCGTATCCAACAGAAAAAATTCAGAATCCCCCGAAACTCCAGCTGCCATAGCAACTCCAGTGAAATCTTGGATGGGTCGAATTGGCAACCCATCCCAGCGGAAGGGGTCGACCTCAATAAGATGCTTTTCATAATCTTCCCAAAACGCAAGACTCCAGGCTCCTTCATAGTATGAGTGCCTGCCGGGAACAGATGACCAATAATAACACATACTGGCAAAAACATCAAAATCACTGGGAGCAGTCTTATACTCTGCTACCCCGGCAGCAGGAAGGAAAATACTGGCAGATGCATAAGCTCCTTTGCCACTAAAAATATATCCTTTGACATCATTCACCGTTGTCCAAATGAAGTCGCACATATTTGTTAAGTCACTTAACTCCTGGTTCGTTGGCATACGCCACTCTCCGCCCCACTGTACGTGCGCAGCATCATGTTCCGGCGCGAGGATGTTGTCTGCCGTGATCCATCCCTCTCGTTTCAGGCTGTTCTCCCACTTGTTGTTAGTCGGCGTGTTCGCCTCCTCAAAAGAGAAGTCTGACGAGGAACCATCGCTCGCCACCCACGAGTTGTTCTCCCTCTTGTAGCCAACTGTATCACCCCACCAGAAATAATAACCGTACTCCCACGGCTCTTCTGCACCAATGTTTGTATCTGCCCAATATGGACCTCCCTCCCAAAGTTGGACTTTACCATGAACATCGTCAACTGTGACTCGCACAACCATATTGCTGTATATGACGGCACCAAGGTCTGCCTGAGCATTCCATAGAAGCCTGTAGTCGCCGGCGGCGTGCACCTTGTGGCTGGCCGAATTTGTCCCATTCTCCACAACCCAGAAATGCGAAACCTTGTTAATATCACTTGAATCAGGCATGACGGCCGCTACGACAAACTTTAACCCATTCGTCGTCCCATCAATCCCAGACACCGTGCAGAATATATCCACCAACCCATTCCACGGAAACCGCTGCTTGGCGGTCACATTGCTCACTGTTGGTGTTGCGGCAATCACCGCCATCCCCGCAATAGCCATCATCACAACAAGTAGTCTTTTCATTCTTTAGTTCCTTTCATTATACCGCGCACACAATTATGTAGCGAACGTGGAATGTGTGGCTAGGCATTAACAAGTTCCGACAACACATAATCCGAATCTGGGACCGGTAGTGCTTTCTTCAAACCTACGCCACACAACTGATCGACACGCTGAGAGTATTCATAAAATCGAATTGTCTCTTTAAGCTTTAGTTTAACGGCAGTATCATCAGTACCGCATCGCTGGGTAAATGCTTTACGAATCATTTCCGCAGATAACTCAAACCCCGGCTTGATATGAAATGGAGCGTTTCAAC
>OQWM01002650.1_pt1 | contig 12098 bp, 8 predicted proteins | sample 1691531 | NCBI WGS metagenome assembly OQWM01 (sample SAMN03418257, study PRJEB22391) | human gut metagenome | biome: human-gut; feature: organic feature; material: feces | host: Homo sapiens | place: Tanzania | collected 2013-01 | reverse complement strand
CGACAAGCATACGGAGGCAGAGTGTATGGATATATTTGATTGTTGGATTTATATAATGAAGAATATGAACATGTTTGAGCAGATGCCATTCAGCGAGAAGTATCCAGTCTTCCGCAAGTTGGCAGAGATAGGCGACCTCCGCAAGCTCTCCCGCGAGGAACTTGAGCTTTATGACGAGGACATCAAGAATATGCGTGATATATATGCCACCAGAAAATTTGATGAGAAGAGAGGAATGGAAAAAGGAATGGCGAAAGGTATGGAAATAGGTATGGCGAAAGGTATGGAAAAAGAAAAGCTAGCCACAGCTCACCGCCTTCTATCAATGGGCCTTTCAGATGAGCAAGTATCAACTGTCACCGAGCTTCCGCTGAAGGAAATCCAGAAATTGAAGGAACAAAATAGCTTTACAAGTTAAATACAGTGAAAATATCTCTTAAGGGAAGATTTTATTTCCCTTAAGGAAAAAAATATTTTCCCTTAAGGAAAAGAATAAATATCCTTAAGGGAAAATATTCAATCTCTACTTTCCCCATTTTACGGGAGTTTCTTCTTGATTGTCTTTTTCCGGAATATTATTTACATAGCATCATATATGCCAGCAGAATTATGGAAGGACTATGATGTGATTCCCCCTCTCACCAGCCACTTTGCAAAGAAGCGGTCGCTTACCAAATAGCCATTTGGGGTCTTGCTTACCAGTTGCTTATCCACCAAAGCCTTTAATGCCGTCTTCACGCTGCTTGTGGCTGACAGATGGTGGGTGCTGATAAACTGCTGGCTTAAAGGCGAAGATACCAGGCTCTCACTAGCTATAGCCAGCAATAGCAGCTGCTGGTTCTCCGTAAGCCAGGCACAATAGTTCTGATAAGCCATCGCCTGCTCCTCTATCAACTCCTGAATCACCTCATCCACCAACAACTTCGTTATCTCGGAAGAACCATGCTCGTAAATGCCATGCAATATCGCCTGCACATACCAGGTTACACTGTCCGACTGCTGATAGATATAAGAAAAGACGGATTCGTCTATCACCCTATGCTGAGACAATAACAGGCGATTGGCAAACTCCCGATAAACCGACTCTTTGATGCAGGGCAAAGACAACACCAGCGAACTCTGGAAGAATGGACGGTTTGCCGAAAGGAACATCTCCTGCATCATGTGCTGCTGGCTGCCCGAAAACACGAAATACACATTCGGCAAAAACTGGATATAAGAACGGATCATCGCCTCTACCCCATCCTCCGGATAACTTAATATCTGCTGAAACTCATCAATAGCGATATAGCATCGCTTTCCCGATTGCTTCAAATACTCGAAGATTCGCTTCAAACTCTCCCTTCCCTCGCTCGGCTTCAAATCCAAAGAAAAGGTTGGAATACCGGTTAATTCATCTATCGTCAAGGTAGGTCGCCAACTGCTGAAGAACTCCTGTACCTTTCGGAGAGCAGATTGTGAAACCGTATCCAGTTTTCCGATGATTTCAGAAGCCATCAGTTGCACCATCTGCTCCAGGTTCTTGGTGGCAAAGATGTCGAGATAGAAACACTTCACCCCTTCATATTGCTCCTCCATCTGATGGAAGACATGATGTATCAATCCCGTCTTGCCCATACGGCGAGGAGCGACAAGCGTGATATTACGCTCGTTATGCAGCGTAGAAATCATCTTCTCGGTTTCTTTCTGGCGGTCGCAGAAATATTCAGCGCCCTTATAACCATATACTACAAAAGGATTGTTCAATGTTGCCATATTATTGCTTTTATCTTATTATTTTCGTTACACTTACAGCCATTGCGCTTTTTACGCAACGCAAATTACGCAATAAAAAACGAGATAGCCAAATGTTTTCTAGTTTTTTAATAATAATTATCTCCTAAAGCCGCATCTGATGCGCAGACAATGAAAGCAAAAATGCAAACGATTGCGCAAATCATTTGATTGATTTACTGCTTATTTACGCATACCTATTGGATTAAATCGTAACTTTGCAACGGGCAAAGGTAAGCCGAACGAATGGCTAAACTACTACCCCATGAACAAAATAAATGAAACAACTAACTCTTGAATTATGAAGAAGATATTCACTACTCTTGCAGCCGTATTGGCAAGCGTAAATATGTTCGCACAGGGTTGGCCAGCCAACCATAGCGGCGTGATGCTCCAGGGATTCTACTGGGATTCCTACTTCGACTCAAAATGGACCAACCTCGAAGCACAGGCTCCTGAACTGAGTAAGTATTTCAACCTCGTATGGATTCCGCAGAGCGCCAACTGTGGCAAAGATAAATCAATGGGGTACGACGACTTCTACTGGTTTACCAACTACAACAGCTCTTTCGGAAACGAAAAGGAACTCCGCAGCCTCATCCAAACTTTTAAATCCAACGGCATCGGAACCATCGCCGACGTGGTTATCAACCATCGCAAAAATGTATCCAACTGGGTGGATTTCCCTGTGGAAACCTACAAGGGCGTAACTTACGAGATGAAATCCACCGACATCTGCGCCAACGATGACGGAGGCAAAACCAAGGAATGGGCTGACGAAAACGGCTATAAGCTCAGCAGCATTTACGATACCGGCGAAGACTGGGGCGGCATGCGCGACCTTGACCACAGCAGCCAGAACGTGCAGACCATCGTAAAGGCTTATCTCGACATGCTCCTCAATGACTTCGGCTACGCCGGATTCCGTTACGACATGGTGAAGGGATACAGCGGCAAATACACGGGCATCTACAACGATGCTACCAAACCTACCTATTCCGTAGGAGAATATTGGGATGGAAATGTATCTGTAGTCAAGAACTGGCTCAACGCCACCAAGGTGAATAATCAGATAACAAGTGCTGCCTTCGACTTCCCTATCCGCTACGTGGTGCGCGACGCCATCAAAGCCAACTGGTCGACCGTAAAGACCGATGGCCTGGCTAACGACCCAGCTTACAAGCAGTATGCCGTTACCTTCGTGGAGAATCACGATACGGAATATCGCTCAGCCGACGAACAGCAGGACCCTATCCGCAAGGATACCCTGGCAGCCAATGCCTACATTCTGGCTTCGTGCGGAACCCCATGCGTATTCTACAAGCACTGGATTGACTGCAAGCAGGATATCAAGGCGATGATCAATGCCCGTCAGATGGCAGGCATCACCAATACAAGCAATACCACCTTCAACGCCTACAAGGGCGATGGATATAATGGCATCTTGACCACTGGCACAAAGACTTCGCTCCTTGCCATCGTGGGTCCTAACGCCAACAAGTTTGAAGTGTCTAACGCATACGCAGAAATTCTCAACGGCTATCACTATCGCTATTTCATGTCCAAGAAGGCAAACGTGGCTTGGGTTGATTTGGCTTCTGGAGATTACGAAGGCGTGATGAAGGCAAAGCTCGTGGCAGTAAGCAACGCAGACGATGCACAGTTGGTTTATACAACTGATGGCACCGAACCTACAGCCAGCAGCAAGAAGGCAAAAAGCGGCGAAGAACTGGAGATTCCTTTCGGCGAGACAACCCTGAAAGTGGGCTTGCTGATAGATGGCGTTGTGAGCGGCGTGCTGACCCGTACTTACAAGGTAAAAAAGCCTGCAGCCTTCGAACCATACGATATTACCGTTTATGCCAATGCCGACCAGGTGGGCTGGACCAGCGGTTTCAACTTCTGGGCATGGTGCGACAGTCCTAACGAGAACCTGACCGCTTCGGGTAAATGGCCAGGCGACAAGGTTACCCAGAGCAAGGAGATTGAGGGAAAGAAGTGGTTCTATCAGACTTACAAGATCAAGAGCAAGAGCTACATGGTTTCCTTCGTATTCAGCACAGGCACAGGTTCTCCACAGACCGTAGATTTCGCAAATATAAATAAGGATACTTATCTGGAGATTCAGAACGAGAAGGATGGTGCGAAGTATAAGATTAAGGATGTTACAGCCGACATGCCATCTACCGGCATCAGCCATCCTATCATCGACAACAACGCCCAGAACGACCCATCCTGGTACACCCTGAGCGGTATGAAGATGATGAAGAAGCCATCACAAGCTGGCATCTACATTCATCAGGGCAAGAAGCAGGTGATCAAATAAGATAAAAGAAATAAAATCAGATAAATGAGGCACGGATTACACGGATCCGTGCCTTATTATACCCGGGCTTAACGTTTAAGCCAACCTCAAATCTATCAATTACTTAATCCACGTTTCTCTTAATCTTCAGCGTCTGGTCGCAATATTCTATCACGGCAGGACGATGGGTGATAAAGATGATGGTCTTATCATGCGATGAAAGGATATTCTGGAGAAGCTGGCGCTCGGTTTCCGGATCGAGCGCACTGGTAGCCTCATCAAAGAGCATGATGCTGCGATTGCGCAGAAGACTCCGGGCGATGGCGATGCGCTGCGCCTGTCCCTCGCTCAATCCGCCACCCTGTTCGCTGCACAGGGTATCGAGTCCATCCGGCAAATCAAAAACAAAGTCGGCGCAACTCTGATGCAACGCAGCCTTCATCTCCTCGTCGGTGGCACCAATCTTGCCCAGTCGCAGATTATCACGGATGGTGCCGCTCATCAGCGTGTTTCCCTGCGGCACATACACGAAATTACATCGCATACGCGGCGACAAAACATGCTGCTCTTTATCATTATATATATATATGCTGCCACTCTGCGGCAGCATCAGCGACAGAAGCATACGCACAAGAGTGGTCTTTCCTGCTCCAGTCTCACCGAGAATAGCTGTGCACGAGCCAGGACGAAAATCGAACGAGAGATTGCTAATGATGTCGCGTGTGCCATCCTCATATCGGAAACTAACGTTCTCAAGACGCAGTCCGCACGGGCCTGCCACTTTTATCGGCTCTCCCTGCTCCTCCAACGGTTCCTCCTCAAGTTCCATTAGACGCTCGGCAGCAGTGAAGACTGCCACAAAAGCAGGAGCAAGTTTTGTAAGGTTGCGCGCCGGATTCTGTATCTTGTTGACAAGCTGCAGAAATGCCGTCATGCCACCAAACGTGAGGGTGCCACCCGACATGCGCACCGCAGCCCAAAGAAAGGCTATGAGATAGCCAAGGGCAAAGCCAAAATTAAGTATGAAGTTGGAGAACACCGAGAACGACGTGCGACGCATCACATTGCGACGCAGCTGAGCCTGTGTGCTCTCCAGACGCGCCACCATGTCGCCACATGCCTCAAGCGTCTTGATGACCATACGGTGCTGTATGGTTTCCTGCATCACCGACTGCACACGACTGTCAGAATCGCGCACTTGGCGAGTTAGGCGGCGCATCTGACCCATGTAGATCTTGCTGACAGCAAGAAAAAGCGGAATGATGGCCACCAATATAATGGCAAGCATACGATCCATAGAGAACAGACAGAGAAATGCACCCAAGAACATCATCAACACCGAGAGCGTGTTGGGCAAGGTCTCGGTGAGAAACGTAACTACCGTAGCCACATCAAGCTCAAGCCTGTTGAGTATGTCGCCAGAATGATGGCGCGACCTACTGTGCCACCGCGACATGAGCAAGCGGTCGAGCATCTGCTGCTGCATAAGATTCTGGGCTCGTATACCAAGAATATTGCGCACCCACACCCCACTTATATTACACGCAAAACCACTCAATATGAGTGCTGCCATCAAAGCTACCGCCCAGTAGATAGAACCTTCTGTCGCTCCCGACGATATGTCGATGGCACGCTTCACAGCCCACACCTGAGCCAGACTCAGCACCACTTCGACAATGCCAATCAAAGCGTTGAGCACAGCCTGCAAGCGGTTGCCACGCCATGCACCCCAAAGCCAACGCAGTATTGCGCCGGCAGGATACTTGGTGGAAGGGATATTTAGCAGGGTTTTAAGTTTCATATTATCGGGTTTTATCATTATCAGCAATTATCGACATTTCACCGTTTATAGGCATCTCATCGTTTGTCGGCTCCCCACATCATCTTGTCGCGCAACGACGAGAAATAGCGGCGACCATTGGGTTTCGCAATGCGAGTCACAAACGGAGCTTTGCTTATCGTCACCGTCGAACCTTCGTGCATTGTGTAGCTTCGTCCGTCGACAGCCACAAGATAGTTGTGGGAGCGCGATTCCACCTCAAGTCTCACCCTATTGGAGTCGCTTATCACCACCGGACGTATGTTCAGACTGTGTGGCGCAACAGGTGTCAGACACAGGGTCTTGGTTTGTGGAACAATTATCGGACCACCGTTCGACAAAGAATAGGCCGTGGAACCTGTCGGAGTAGTGACAATAAGCCCATCAGCTTGATAAGTAACAAGATAGCTACCGTCGATACTTGTGCGTATGCCTATCATCGACGCCACGTCGCGTTTCAACACTGCTATATCGTTCAGGGCATAATGACAGCCATCGAAATCGCCGCCACTTGTTTCAGCCTGTATGGCAGTGTGGGTCTCTATCGTGAAGTTACCCTCGATTATTGCCGTTAGGGCTTCCTCGACCTCAGCCGGAAGTACGTCGGCAAGAAACCCCAATCTACCCATATTAATGCCAACAAGCGGAATCTCTTTTGTGCCAACTCGCACAGCCGACTTCAGGAAAGTGCCGTCGCCACCCATAGATATCACAAAATCGGCATCAAAATCGTCACCGTCGAACACACCGACATCGCCAAGGTCTATCCCCTGGCTATCGGTAAGAAAGTCGTAGAAGGGGCGGTCGACAATCACGCACGCCCCTCGCCCACGCAAGAAGTCGAGCGTTCTCATTAGCGACACTGACTTGCGGGGCTGGAATGTATTGCCGAATACGGCGAATGTAAGATGCTTGTTTGTCATCACTTTAGAATATCGTTTACATTTACTTTATTATTATCCAAATAAATTATTGTCTACAAAATTACAGAAATTATTGCATACATCAAATAGGGCAAGACGTAATTATACAGCACAAACATAATGATATTTCAAAAAAAATGCGTAAGTTTGCAATACCGATTAATAAAACGACTAATTTATATGGCAAGATTTTATTCGCTCAAGAAGCGCAACCAAGACGATAATAAGATTGCCGACCCATTTGGTGTAATCAGAGAGATACGGCAAAAAGTAAACGAAAAGGAAAAACAAACCATAAACATTCACAATATGGCAAAAGCATACGAATTTCTTGCTAATGGATTCGAGGACATCGAGGCATTGGCTCCTGTCGACATTCTACGTCGAGGTGGTATTGAGATTAAGACTGTAAGCATTGGCGACTCAATCATGGTGGAGTCGGCCCACGGAGTGCAGGTGAAGGCCGACATGATGTTCGGCGAAGCTGACCTTAAGGATGCCGACTTGCTACTTATACCAGGCGGCATGCCGGGTGCTAAGAACCTTGATGAGCATGAGGGCGTGCGCTGCGCATTGGCAAAGCAGGCTGAGCAAAACAAACTTATAGGTGCCATTTGTGCCGCACCTATGGTGCTCGGACATCTCGGACTGCTACGAGGACGCAAAGCCACTTGCTATCCAGGATTCGAGACCGAACTCGATGGGGCTATTTACACATCTGATCCATACACCGTCGACGGCAACATAATCACAGGCAAAGGACCTGGCGCATCATTCGAATATGCCTACGCTCTGCTTACTCTCATGAAGGGAGAATGCGTGGTGGAAGCTCTGAAGAAAGGCATGATGTACTGTTAACCGTAAAAATATGGACTACATTATAATTGTGGCAGGCGGCAAAGGGCTGCGCATGGGTGGCGACCTGCCCAAACAGTTCATGCCGCTAAACGGCAGACCCGTGCTTATGCACACCATTGAACGTTTCAACAACTACAATCCAGAAATTGGCATAATACTCGTGCTGCCACACTCGCAGCAGGAATATTGGCGACAACTGTGCGAAAAGCACCACTTCGACATAAAGCACACTGTCGTAGACGGAGGCGAAACACGTTTCCACTCATCAAAGAACGGCATTGAGGCTGTGCCCGACAATGCCACTGGAGTTATCGGCATACACGACGGAGTGCGTCCTTTTGTGTCGACAGAGACAATAGCACGATGCTTCGAAGCAGCACGCTTGTATGGAGCTGCTCTACCCGTATTGCCTGTCACCGACACTCTGCGACGCGTCACCGACGATGGCGGATATAATGTGCAACGCAACGACTACCGCACCGTGCAAACTCCACAGACATTCGACGCGCAACTCCTGAAGAAAGCCTTCCAACAACCATATAGCGACGCCTTCACCGACGACGCGTCGGTGGTGGAGGCTATGGGCAGCAAGGTGACGATGGTGGACGGCAACCGCGAGAACATAAAGCTCACCACTCCCTTCGATCTGATCGTGGCTGAAGCAATCTTAAAATAATTAATTTAATTAATGGACATACTATCGCAAGACATAATGTTTTTGCCCGGTGTCGGACCTAGCCGAAAGGATATTCTCAACAAGGAACTCAACATCTACACATGGGGCGACCTGCTGGAATACTATCCATATAAATATGTGGATAGAAGCCGCATATATGCCATTCACGAACTCACAGGCGACATGCCATTCGTGCAGATACGTGGCAAAATCCTGTCTTACGAGGAGTTTGAGATGTCGGCACGCAAGAAGAGAGTGGTGGCACACTTCTCCGACGGCAGGGGAGTGGTCGACCTCGTGTGGTTCTCGGGCGCACAGTATGTCTACAAGAATTACAAGGTGGGCGAGGACTACATCGTCTTCGGACGCCCCACCGTGTACAACGGACGTTTCCAATTCTCGCATCCCGAAATCGATCGCGCACAGGACTTGCAATTGTCCGAGATGGGAATGCAGCCCTACTATACCACAACGGAACTGATGAAGAAACGAGGCATGACATCACGCTCGGTGGAGAAAATAGTGAAGGTGATGCTCCAAAAAATCAACGTACAAATGCCTGAGACCCTGCCCGACTTCATCGTGCGACGCCTACATCTCGTCTCACGCGACACAGCGATGCGCAACATACACTATCCCAAGAACGCCATTGAGATGCAGAAGGCACGCGAACGACTGAAGTTCGAGGAACTGTTCTATGTACAACTAAACATACTGCGCTATGCCAGCGACCACCGACGCAAATATCGCGGATATATTTTCAACCGTGTAGGCTCCGACTTCAATACCTTCTACAAACAAAACCTGAAGTTTGAACTGACAGGTGCACAGAAGCGCGTTATGCACGAGATACGCAACGACATGTGCACAGGCAGACAAATGAACCGCCTATTGCAGGGCGACGTGGGAAGCGGAAAGACACTCGTGGCACTGATGACAATGCTCATTGCACTGGGTAACGGATTCCAGGCTTGCATCATGGCTCCAACCGAGATTCTTGCCGAACAACATCTTACTACTATCAAAGAATTTTTGCATGGCATGGACATACGAGTGGAACTGCTCACGGGAATGGTGAAGGGCAAACGGCGCAAGAAGGTGCTCGACGACCTGCTGTCGGGCGAAGTAAAGATTCTGGTAGGCACTCACGCCATACTCGAAGACCCCGTGAGATTCCAACGACTCGGCATTGCCGTAATCGACGAACAACACCGTTTCGGCGTGGCGCAACGAGCACGACTGTGGGCTAAAAGCGAGAACCCACCTCACATACTTGTAATGACAGCCACCCCTATCCCACGAACACTTGCCATGACTATTTATGGCGACCTCGACGTGAGCGTCATCGACGAACTGCCACCCGGACGCAAACCTGTGCAAACTATCCACCGATACGACAACCAGATGACATCGCTCTACAACGGTATAAGACAACAAATACGACTCGGACGACAAGTATATGTGGTTTTTCCGCTCATCACAGAAAGCGAGAAAAGCGACCTAAAGAATCTGGAGGACGGATTCGCAGCTCTGTGCGACATTTTCCCAGAGTTCCACATAAGCCGAGTACACGGCAAAATGAAACCCGCCGAAAAAGATGCAGAGATGCAAAAATTCGTTAGTGGCGAAACGCAGATTCTTGTTGCCACCACAGTAATCGAGGTGGGAGTGAACGTGCCCAACGCTTCGGTGATGATCATTCTCGACGCACAACGCTTCGGACTGTCACAGCTACACCAATTGAGAGGACGTGTGGGACGAGGAGCCGACCAAAGCTACTGCATACTCGTCACTACCTATAAACTGTCGGATGTGACTCGCAAACGCATTGACATAATGTGCGATACCAACGACGGATTCCGCATAGCTGAAGCCGACCTGAAACTACGCGGACCTGGCGACCTCGAAGGCACGCAACAAAGCGGCATTGCTTTCGACCTAAAAATTGCCGACATTGCACGCGACGGACAATTCGTGGCACTCGCACGAGCCGAAGCACAAAAGATTATAGAGACAGACCCAACCTGTTCTTCTACAGAATACGCATTACTATGGAGACGATTGCGAGAACTACGCAACACCAACATCAACTGGGCGGCGATATCATAATTATCGCCGCTACAAACTTTAAAAGTCTCCTAATCTATTATGAATGAACACCTTCAATTGTTAAATCTGTTACAAAAACTGTTAACAGCGTAATTAGATTGTAATAATATACAATATTTTTAGTAACTTTGCATTGCAATTACGAAATGCTATATAAGCATAGCAAAATGTGGTTGAACATCATTTTTGTTCAACGATCACCTTTTGAAGGAATGATAGACTCATTCCAATCTAAAAACGAGTCCTAAAAAATGAATTTGAAGAAAACAATTAGAACATTTGCAATTTCCATCATGCTTGCATTAGCGGCAACGCCATCACATGCGCAGGATTTACTCGCACGACAGGCACCAGTTGACCGTAAAATGGCAGCTGTGGACACAATAATGCTAAAGAACATCTCATTTAAAGAAGAATCTGAATCACCGGCATCAGAACTCTACGCCAACTGGGACAATAAATATGCCCACCGTGCAACAGAGCTGCCAGAAAACTACCGCATCGACCTGCGCCACTTCTGCATGCCCACCACAAGCCGCGTAATAACAAGCAATTTTGGCTCGCGATGGGGACGTCAGCACAAAGGTATCGACATTAAAGTCTACATAGGCGACACTATTCGTGCGGCATTCAGCGGCAAAGTGCGAATCGTGAGATATGAGGCACGCGGCTACGGCAAATACATCGTCATACGCCACAATAACGGACTGGAAACCATCTATGGTCACCTCTCGTCACAACTCGTTAGCGAGAACCAAGAGGTTAGAGCAGGAGACGTTATCGGTCTTGGCGGTAACACCGGACGAAGCACTGGTTCGCATCTACACTTCGAGACACGCCTCTGCGGTGTGGCACTCAACCCAGCACTTATGTTTGACTTCCGCGAGCAAGACGTTACTGGCGACTTTTACGCCTTTAACCGTTCATCTTACGACAGCGAGTCGGCAACAGCAACAAGACTACGCGGCAAGCAGGATAATTCGTCTATTGCCAAGAACAGCGACAGAGATAACGACTATGCAACCAACAAGCGCTCTACATCAGGTCTTGAAGACCAGGTGCAATACCACAAGGTTGCCAAAGGCGAAACTCTTGACGCTATCGCCAAGAAACGTGGTGTGACTATCGACAAGATTTGCAAGCTCAACCACATTTCAAAGAAAATGCGCTTGCGTCCAGGTCAAATCCTGCGCTATTCATAAGCAACAAGTGAATTTGCCCCATATACATACGACACACACTGAAAAAGAAAATCTTTATTATATTAGAACACGAACGCCAGAGAGATATATAAAATTCCTCTCTGGCGTTTATTTTTTCACTCACTTCTACATTCTATCACCTACTGCCCTCCAAGCCGCTCAAAGAACGTTATTATTTCCTCCCATGTCTTGAATTCGTCGCTACCCCACTCTATTGTGGCACCCATGAAGTCGGGTTGAGCCTCTGGAGCAATGAGATAATCGCCATACTGCAACTGACGCTCATTCGAGAATATCACACGTCCCCAAGCCGGAGCACTGAGATATTCCTCCACCCAACTCACATCGTCGACCATAGCTTGAGGATTGTTTGTCGACTGAGGAGCAAGCACATACACATTATAATTCTCTAAAAGTTTTTCATACGCTTTGT
>OQWM01002647.1_pt1 | contig 12104 bp, 7 predicted proteins | sample 1691531 | NCBI WGS metagenome assembly OQWM01 (sample SAMN03418257, study PRJEB22391) | human gut metagenome | biome: human-gut; feature: organic feature; material: feces | host: Homo sapiens | place: Tanzania | collected 2013-01 | reverse complement strand
TTCCTTCCCCAGCCGCTTGGCCTGCTCCCGGTAAATGGCATCCGCCACCGGCACAAGGTACTTCACTACTGCCCGGCGGAACTTCTCGACATCCTCCTTGGTGTAGCAGTTGCGGCCCATGCGGTAGTAGCCCAGGGTGGTATAGCCCTCATAGCCCAGCTTTTTGCCCATTTCATCCCGCAGGTGGGTCAGCTTATCGTACAGCTCATCAAATTTAGCCTGATTTTCCTTATACCAGTCGCCTTCGGCCTTCCATGCGGCCAGGCGGCGGGCGTCGTCTGGGTCGCTCTTAAAGGGCGTCAGCTGCGAAAGGGTATATACGCCGCCCTCAAAGGGGATCTGTGCGGAGGCCAGCAGCTTTTCATACTCAACGGTCAGCTCGTTTTCCTTCTGCAGGTCCTCAATAATAGCGGGAGAGAAGGTTCTCCGGGCGATTTCGGCATTCACAAACATCAGATCGCCGTATTCCGCCGCGAACTCCGGACGATAGGGGGAATCCAGCATCACCTGTGTCCAGGCCTGATTGCACTCCTCCAGTTCGGGGTCTACCTTATTCCAGAACTTCATTTCCCCATCGTAAAAGGCGTCGCGGGTATCGATGGTGTGGCGGATGTGCGCAAGATTGGCATAGGTGCTGATGTGCTTATTCAGCTTTTCGTGCGCAAGGAAAAGCTCCTTGGCTTCGTCATAGCTTTTGGCAGCCTTCAGCTTTTCGGTCAAGCCGTTCAGCTCGGCCTTCAACTGCTCGGCATCCGGCCGTTCATATTTCATTTCGGAAAATTTCATGGTAAAGCCCTCCTCATAGTATAATGAAAATCATTATAGCCCAATTCACTTTGTAAATCAACCGTTATTTTTCTATAAAATGGGGACAAATACACCCGAAGAAAGGAAAATACCCATTAGAATTACTTAATGATTTTACATTAGATATTAGAATCGCTTATGAAATTTATCATAAAATGATGCGGTAACCCTTTCTTAATACAAAAAACCGGCAGCAATCCATAAGGAAAGCTACCGGCTTTTCTGTTATTGATAAGCAGTGCTAATGGGATATTCGCCTTATTTTACCATACTGGCAACTTCAGCAGCGAAGTCATCCTCGCGCTTCTCGATGCCCTCGCCCTTTTCATAACGGACGAATTCGGCAACCTTGATGGTGCCGCCCAGCTCCTTGCCGGTCTTCTCAATGTATTCTGCGACATCAATTTCGCCGTCCTTAACAAAGGGCTGTTTGAGCAGGCAGACTTCCTTATAGAACTTGTTGATACGGCCATCGACCATCTTTTGCATTGGGAATATCGGCAACTTTGGTGCCGCCCTGTTTGCTCCCATCGACAATAGCTCCCGTATCGGAGCAGATAACGGCTTTTTCGGTCTTCAATCCTTCTACGCTCGCATCTTGAACGACGACGACGCATTTATATGCACCATTGTCGGCAGCTGTATAAGCTTTCGTATAAGACGTGACAACGCCTTCAACTGCATCTGCGACCAAATCTTTACCAGCACTAATCATCGAACCATACTTCGTGTCGGCATCGGCTTTTTCGCACAAAACAGCACCTTTAACCGTAGTTTCTGCGTTTTCAGTCACGACGGTAACTTTGCCCATGATCTTATTCTTGTTATCGCCATCTGCTGTCACGAAAGAGAGTTCATCGACTTTGCACGATTTGATGCCGTTAATGGCGGTAGGCGCAGGTTGATCACCGCCTTCTTCGCCACATGTCCCCTTCGAAAAACCTTTGCAGTCTTTTGAACAACCAGGCATCCCCGTCATGCCAGAGTCTTTTTTATAGTCATTACAAGTAGCTTCTCTGATGTTTTCACCATCTTTGACCATGGTCTTGTTATCGATGATTTCACACTTCTCGCCTTCGTCCCAGTTACCATCTTTACATGTAGAGTTCGCAACTTCACATGTACCCTTTTTATAAGCCAAGCAATCGTCGGAACAGCCAGGCTTGCCGCCATCTTTTGCTACCGTTCCTGCGGGATAGTTATCCGGATTCATGTCGAAGAACTGCTGGCAAGTAATTTCCTTGCCCGTGGCAAAGATGGCATTACCACTCTTGTCGATATCGCAGATTTCTTTGTCATCCAACGCTTTGTTTCTGCATGTGGCAGGCTTCGCTTTATCTTCGCATTTGCCATCTTTGCAGAATTGATCTGCGCCACATTCTTCTGTTTTTGTGCAAGCCTTTGCATCGGCAGCAGCGATGCATTTGCCTTCGCTACAAATAGGCTTGTCGGTGGAGCAGTTAATCGATTTGTAGCACTCCTTCGTCGTGTCTCCGCCCGTCGTCTTTGCTTTGCATTCGAGCTTGTCATCGGCGCCTTTTTGGCACGTCTTACCTTCACCACAATCTGCGCCTTCTGTTTTATCTTTGCACGCATTGGTGTCGGTTGGTGTTTCGGCGACGCATTTGCCAGCCGTGCAAACGGGTTTTGCTTTGTCTTTGCAATCGGTGTTGACTTTGCACTCCGTCTTCGCTTCGTCGCTGCTGTCGTCGTCATCCGAGCAAGCTTGGAATCCGAGTCCGAGACCCAAAACGAGTGAAGCAGCCAAAATAAAACGCTTGTCCAATTTCATGTTTACCTCCAAAAAAAATGACCATCTGCGGTCGTGAATCGGTTGTCGAACCAACGGTGCGGCGTTATAGCAGATGCTTCGTGCTAAATCAATTTCTTCATGTTTCTGATCGTCGACAATACAGCGAGATGGAGCGCGACCCAATGCAACAATATGCAGTTCTCGTCGTGATATGGACGTATTTGAAGGGTAACAAAAAAGCCCCGTCGCGGCGGGGCTTTTGGGCTATATATGACGATAGAGGCTAGATTTCTGATTTCTGGGGTTTACGACGACGGAAACCGACGAATCCGAAAAAGGCGAGTGCCATGAGAGCTGCGGTGGAATAGGGCGAGGCCGCGTGATGGGGAGACGCCGAACAACTGGAGCTTTGGATCTTTCCGGTGCAGAATGGGGCCGACGCGCAATCGGGGTCGTCGCAATCGACGAGACTATCGCCGTCGTCGTCTTCGCCATTGTCGCAAATTTCGCCGATGAGCGGCTTGTAACTGTTGCATACTGGCAAATTGGCGCAAGTCGGATCGGCACAGTCGACGAGACCGTTGCCCGTGTCATCTTGCTTATTGTCGCAGATTTCGACGGCGGGTTTTTCCGGCTTCGTCGCGCACGCCGGATCGGCGGCACAAGTCGGATCGGCACAGTCGATGAGGCCGTTGCCCGTATCATCTATTTTATTGTTGCAGATTTCGACGGCGGGTTTTTCAGGCTTCGTCGCACACGCCGGATCGTTGGCGCAAGTCGGATCGGCGCAGTCGACGAGACCGTTGCCCGTGTCATCTTGCTTATTGTCGCAAATTTCGACGGCGGGTTTTTCTGGCTTCGTCGCACACGCCGGATCGTTGGCGCAAATCGGATCGGCACAGTCGATGAGGCCGTTGCCCGTATCATCTATTTTATTGTCGCAAATTTCGACAGCGGTTTTTTCTGGCTTCGTCGCACACGCTGGATCGTTGGCACAAGTCGGGTCGGCACAGTCGACGAGACCGTTGCCCGTGTCATCTTGCTTATTGTTGCAAATTTCGACGGCGGGTTTTTCTGGCTCTGTCGCACACGCCGGATCGTCGGCACAAGTCGGATCGGCGCAATCGACTTTGCCATTGCCCGTGTCGTCTATCTTATTATTGCAGACTTCTTTGTATTGTTTGGCGACATCGGGGGCTATCGAGATGATCCAATCGTAGTAATCTTGGACAGCAGTCGAAACGCCGTAATAGGCGCATGCGGCGTCGCCGAAACTCGTCACGCCGGCGACGTATTCGACATTGCCGATTTTGACAAACGAAGGCCCACCCGAATCGCCTTGGCAAGGTCCGCCATCGGATTGATCGTTGAAGAATCCACCGTGGGGAATGAGCACGTATTCGGTTTCGCCGCAATAGCAGTACTCGTCATATCCATCGACTTTACCAGCCGCTGGATGGCACAATGCCCCCTTGCGAGCGCTACAACACGTCACCCCATAGTCGCATACATCCGGATCCCCCGAACCTTCGCCGAGTATGCGCGATCCACCTTTGCACCCTTGCTTAGAGTCGTTCTCGTTGAAGCCGCCGCAATACTGCGAAACTTTGCCCGTATAGGTGAGTTTTTGCCCAAATGCTCCTTTCTCATTGAAGCCAAAACCGACGAATTCCATATCGACGGGGAGGCTGGCAGACGAAAGCCCGATCCATTTGGGATGCGGTAGAATGGGCTTTGCCACATTCGACGGAACGGCTTTTTTGAGCTTGAGAAGCGCGATGTCGGCATTAATCGTTGCATAATTGACGTCGAGTTTTGAATCCCCATAATTCTTGTGATAGTACGTATTTTCCACACTGTATCGAGAGCTCGACGATGATTCAATCTTATCGCCTGCATTGCCAACGCCGACCCAATCGGGAGCCGAGAGCGAAATTTTTCCATTCCATTCGTCGATTTCGGTGACGCAGTGTGCCGCAGTGAGAACCCACTGCGGATGGATGAGCGTCCCGGTGCAATAGACGCCTCCAGAGTAGGATCCGATGCCGACGACGGCGAGATGCGCTTCCGATTTGTCGGCAGTACCATTGATTTGCGCCGATTGGGTTCGACGCAAGCTATTTCCCCTATCGCCCGTTTCTGAATCGGTGCACGATTGCGCGCTTAATCCGATGGCCAAACATGCGACTAACCAATACCATTTCTTTGCCATAAAACCACTCCTCGTTCTGGCCGCGCTTAGATTGTCCAAGCGCGGCGTTTTTTTTGCCGTTTTTTGAGGTAAAGTAAATGATTTTCGAAACTTTTTTGTCGCCTACGAACGGCCAATCATCGCGACGTTTTCATTGCAATTCACAACGTATCGCATTGTTTCAAGTCATCATAAATCGGTATCGCGTCGATGCGATATCTCTCACACAGTAACCGATTACCGCAGGCGTTTTTTGTGCTAGAAAGCGCGAAGCGCTCGGCGCAGGCGATGAAATCGCCGCGCCGCAGCCGGCGTATGGTCGCAGACCATAGACGGCTAAGCTCGGCGTATAGCGAAGCTATAGCCGAGCCATGGCAAGCGTATGGCGACAGCCATAGCGCGCAGTAGCCGGCGTATGGCGATAGCCATAGACGGCTAAGCTCGGCGTATAGCGAAGCTATAGCCGAGTGCCAAATCATCCGAAACTGTTGATACGACACACTTTTTTTGAAGCGCATGGGCGGCGCACAAACGCCCGACGAGGGTTTTATGGCATCGCTTTTTGACCGTCCGACGCAGGCACCGAGGCGCGAATCGCCGCAACGCGAACCACTGGCGGCGCGGATGCGACCGCGGACGTTGGACGAATTTTGGGGGCAGGCGCACATTTTGGCGAAGGGGCGGCTTTTGCGGCGAGCGATCGAGGCAGACAGGCTTTCGAGCGTCATTTTTTATGGACCGCCGGGGACGGGGAAGACGACGCTGGCGCGGATTATTGCGAACACGACGCAGGCGAAGTTTTTGTCGCTCAATGCCGTTCTGAGCGGAATTAAGGAAATTCGAGAATCAATTGATTCAGCCAAACAAAGTTACGATCTCGTAGGAAGAAAGAGCATTTTATTCGTCGATGAAGTGCATAGATTTAATAAAAGTCAGCAAGATGCGTTGTTACCGTGGGTCGAAAATGGCACGATTACGCTCATTGGTGCGACGACCGAAAACCCGTATTTCGAGGTCAACAAGGCGCTTGTGAGCCGTTCGCGGGTGTTTCAGCTCATGCCGTTGACCGATGCCGACTTGCGCGGAATCGTCATGCAGGCGTTGCGCGACGAAGAACGCGGGTTTGGTCTGCTGCCGGTTATCATGCACGATGCGGCGTTGGCGCACCTCGTCGACGTGGCAAATGGCGATGCGCGCGCGCTGCTCAATGCGCTAGAACTGGCGGTGACGACGACCGAGCCGAGTGGCGATGGGCAAATCGTGATTACGCTGGCAGTTGCCGAGGAGTCGATTCAGCAGCGAGCTGTCCTTTACGACAAAGAGGGCGATGCGCATTTCGACACGATTAGCGCGTTTATCAAGAGCATTCGCGGCAGTGACCCCGATGCGGCGCTTTATTGGTTGGCGCGGATGGTCGTCGCTGGCGAGTCGCCGAATTTCATCTTCAGACGACTGTTGATCAGTGCTTGCGAAGACATTGGGCTAGCCGATCCGCATGCGGTCGAAGTCGTGGCGGCGTGTGCGCAAGCGTTCGACCGGATTGGGCTCCCCGAGGGGCGATATCACTTGGCGCATGCGACGCTCTATTTGGCGACGGCGCCCAAATCGAACTCTTCGATGGCGTTTTTCGATGCCTTAGCCGTCGTCGAAAAAGAGACGTCGTACGACATTCCCAACCCGCTCAAAGATGCGTCGCGCGACAAGGAGGGCTTGGGGCATGGCGCCGGCTATTTGTATCCGCATGCGTATCGCGACCATTGGGTGGCGCAACAATATTTACCTGCCGAGTTGCAAGGGCGCGTGTTTTTCCACCCGAGCGATATGGGCTATGAACGGCAAATTGCCGAAAAGGTGGCTCGAAACCGCGAAGCCCAGCTCGCCGCTTACGAAGATGCCCAAGCGCATGGCGAATCGAGCGAAGACCGCTGGATTGGGCGGACGTTCGACGGCAAAGCGGCTAGGGCGCAAGCGCTGCGCGATATCATCTTCGATTTTGCCACACTCGCTCCGAATAGCAGAGTGCTCGATATCGGCGCATCGTCGGGGCTTTTGTCGTTCGAGGCGCTTCGGCGTTGCCCGCAAGGCGGCGTCTTTGCCATCGTCGGCGACGATGCCGCTTCGTCGTCGTTTGTTGCACTCAATGAGAAACGAGACGAAATCGATCGAATCCAAATCAAAAAAATCGACGACTTCGCGAATTTTATGCCCGACCTATTCGGCGATCAATTGTTCGATTTCGTCACGGGACGCAACTTTTTAGACAAGCACGTCGATATCGCATCGTTTTTCAGGCGACTGAATCATATTCTCGATAATGGGGGGAAATACTGCTTTTGCAACATCATACCGTCGATGCAACCGAAGATTTCTTCACTCATCCCCGACGAGGCAAAAATAAATTCAAAGCTCATTGCAGCATGGCGCGATGCCGAATCGAAAGTCTATGCGAGCACGATTGCGCCCGATATCGATATGACGGCGATCGAAGCGGCGGCAACGCGCGTCCAACTCACGTGCAACGTGCGCCATGTCGAATTGCCAGGGGCTCTGACGATTACGCCATCGATATTTAACCGCTGGTTTTCGCACCAGAACGACCGCCATAGCTATATCGACCAAATCGGCGAATACTTGAACCGCGAATCGTGCGATGCCATTACGCAGTTTGCACACGTCTACCTGCGAGGACAATCGATGGCGTGGCCAGCGCACTATGCCATCGTTTGCGGCGAGCGCAAAACGACTCCGTCGTCTTAAATATTGATAGCCAGCGCTAGACATACAGCTGGCTAAGAAAAAAACTGCACGCCAATCACGCGGCGCAAGCGCCCTGCACGCTAGCAGGGCGCAACGCAGTTTGCACGATATTAATCTTCGTCGTCGTCGCCGTCGGCCGAAATGATCGTAGGGCCTTTGTCGGCGGGAACAGTCGCCGTAGCGCCACCGACTGGCTCGATCGTCGCCGTAATCATCTTGCCTTCGATGCGAGCGGGCTGGGCGATTTGGGCACAATCTTTGAAGAGAGCCACGATTTCTTCGAGTTTCGAGAGCCAAAGCTCGGCGTGCGACTGCTCGCGACCGCGCAAACGCATGACGAGGCGCACTCTATCGCCGTGAGCGATAAAGCCCTTGGCTTTGCGGACCATCGTCTCCATGTCGTGATCGTCGGTTTTCGGACGCAAACGCAATTCTTTCAGGTCAATGCGAGCCGATTTCGAAGCGGCGGCCTTTTTGGCCTGCTCATAGCGGAACTTGCCGAAATCCATGATTCGACAAACAGGCGGTTTGGCTGTCGGGGCAACTTCGACCAGATCCAAGCCGTGATCGGCTGCGATATTGCGCGCCTCATCGGGCGACATCACGCCCAATTTATCGCCATCGGGCCCGATGACGAGGATCTGCGCAATGCGGATCTGATGATTGATTCTGTACTGATTATCGCCAGTATTACTAGGGACTTGCCGACGCTGTTGCTTCATGTAGATTCAAAAATCCTTCTAAAAAAACGTACAAATACCGCCCCATAAGCACTTCCGTTCGTGTCGGATGATGACGGCTACCGAAAACCCACGTCTCTTTACCAAAGATCACGGGCTTGCGCAAACGTCTTTTGCATTTGCGCCGAGTGTCTTTGACTTTGCGCAAGCGTTTTTTGATTTTGCTCAAGAGTTTTTTGATTATGTGCAAGCGTTTTTTGATTTTACTCAAACGAATTGGACCGAGTTCAGATGGGGCTATAAACTAGGCTTTACATTGGACAAATTGTTCCAAACCATTGATTTTAGCTTGTCTTAGATAAAAGAGCATTATTCGTTGCAACAACGGCAAAGCGAGGCTCTACGAGCCCGTTTTGCCGCAAATATCGCTCTAGCAAGATTATTATCATCAAAGCTGAACACAGCCAAAAATCAAAGATCTAAGGGTATTTAGCGCGGGCACGGATGCCCGCGCAGCGCTGCGACCTGTCCTAGGACGGACTCTCGCAGCGCATTCACCCCTGGAATGTGAACAATACCAAGCGCGTGGAACCGCGCCTATATACGTGTGTTTCTCGGGATTTGTAGCCACACTCGAGCTGGATTGCACTCAACTTCGCTGTGAACCAACTCTGAGAGAAACGCTGGCAAGGATGCCAGCGTTTGCCGCCAGTGAAATGCACATGGATGTGCACTTCACAAGGCACAAAACTTTCGGGTATTCGGGTAAAAGAAAAAAGCGCGGGTTCCAAGGGTGTGCGCCAACACCCCCTTGGCGCCGTTAGGCGGATTGTTGGGCTAGGGCTATCAGCGATACCCATACACTCTGCAAAAAGCTCAATTCATCGAACTAGAAACGGAATTAAGAATAATTATCGACGACGGCATTGCGTACTTTCTTAAGCGCAGCGGCGAGCCCACCACACGTCTTCGATATCGATTCGAGCATTCCGACGTCGTCGATGTATTCCGACAAGATATTCAGCGTCTGAACGCTGAAATCGAGCGCATCGATGGGACTGTCGTTAAATTCGAACCAGAAGATATCTTCCGACCCGACGACGGTGAGCCAACCATTTTTACCGCGCGTCCCGACGTGACAACGCCCCAAATACGGCAATGCTCGCATCAAGACTTTGGCATTCGACGACGCGCTCAAGCTCGCGCCGATCGGTATCGAATCGGGCACGCAGAGTTTCGCATCGAGCAAATGGAGTGTTTTGGCGACTTCGACGATCTCGCCCAAGCGGAAGTTGTGCAAAATCTCATATCGCCCCGAATCGTCGCGCAACGACACCCGATAATTGAGCACCGATTTATCGTCGCTAAGCGACTGCACCGGCGCAATCTCGCGCAGATCCGAGAGCGACAAAATGACGAGCGGTCGATTTCTCGACGTCGAAACGCATCGGACTGTGCGCGACCCGATCAAAAGCTCGCCAGGGACTTTCGACGAACGCCCGGCATTGGCCGAATGCGCCGCGCCGATTTGAGCTGCTGGCGTCGAATTCTGAATGCGAAACAGCTTGCGCCCCCCCGAAGTCAGCGATCCCGTGGCATTTGCCGCATTTGCCGCCTTCGGATCGTAAGCCTCTCGCTTTTTCATATTTTCGTCATAGCCCAGTGCCTCGCGCGAGCGTTCGAAGCGGCGTTTCTTCTTCCGATCGGCGCTATATTCTTGATATGCGCGTTGCCCAGGTCTCGACGAATCCTGCGATAAATCGACTTTGATGCCGTATTCTTTTAGCCATGTCGATCGAATCACCGAAGCCTGTTCGGCATAAGTTCGCGTCGATTGAATAAACTCCAAAGCCATGATGAGCTTGGGCATCGCATCGTAGAGCGACGACGACGGATGCAAGACGACGTTGATATCGCTTGGCGTCACATAGCTACGCCCTTTGAGCACGAGGCATTGATCGCCATAAGCCGACAAAAACGATCGAATGATATCGGCTTCGACACTACCGGGTTGCGCGATGAGCCCAACCGTCTCTGCAATTTCTTCGATTTGTTGCGATGATTTCGAAACAAAAGCCATCGTATCGGGGTCTAAGAAGCATTTTTTGCAAAATTCTTTCTTATATTCTGCATCTTCGTATTTGTGAACGATGCCAATGGCGGTGAGCAAATCGCCCATGGCATGAGCGAGTTTTGCGTGGGCACGGCGAGCTTGCGCTTCGTGATCGGGGGGGAACAAGAGGGGCGATTTGACCGAGAGCCAAGCGACGGCGACGATGACGTCGTGCAAAGCCCCGGGGTATTTCATCCCCGCCTCGACGACGACGCGAGCCAACCGCGGCGAGAGCGGGAACACGACCATCTTTTGCCCAATCTTCGTCAAACCGTTCTTTTCGTCGATGGCATCGATCCGCCGCAATTCCGCCAACGCATCGCGAATCGCCTGTTTGGGCGGCCGCGTCGGGAACGGGAACGATTCGACGTCGTTAATCCCCACGTCGATGAGCCGCAAAAGCACTTCACTCAACTCGAGACGCGTAATCTCTTCGTCGGTGAAATCCGATCGCTCGCTCAATTTCGACTCGGGGAACAGCCGAATGCATTTGCCTGGAGCCGTGCGCCCGGCGCGCCCGGCCCTCTGCGCCAACGACGCCGAACTCACGCCCTCTTCGCGCAACGCCGTCACATGCGTCGCATTGTTAAACCGCGGTATCTTCGCAATCCCCGAGTCGATGACAAATCGCACATCGGGAATCGTTATCGACGTCTCGGCAATATTCGTCGCCAACACGACTTTGCGCATCCCCGCGCGCTCTTCAAACACGCGCTCTTGGTCTTCGCGCGCCAGCTGCCCATAGAGCGGCAAAATCCACAAATCGCCATAGCCCTTCTCGGTCGCCTGCGCCGTCTGCAACATTTCTTGGCACGTCAAAATCGCGCCCTGCCCCGGCAAAAAGCACAAAATATGCCCCGGTTCGCCGCTCTTGTGAATCGCCTTGACCTCGTCGACGAGCGCTTGCGGCATCTCAAATCGGTCGCGCCCTGCCACATCGCGATACTCGATTTCGACCGGATACGTCCGCGCCTGAATCGAAATCAGCGGCACATCGGCCCCGTCGCCCGTCTTCGAAAAATACCGCTGAAACGTCTCGGCACGAATCGTCGCCGAACTGATGATGACGCGCAACTCCGGCCGCTTCTCGAGTGCCAACTTGAGCAACCCCATTGCCAAATCGATGTTGAGCGAACGCTCATGCGCCTCGTCGATGATGATCACCTGATACTGCTCATACGTCTGGTCACTCCGCGACTCTTGCAATAAAATGCCGTCCGTCATGACTTTTACGATAGTATCTTCCGAAGTTTTGTCGTCAAACCGAATTGCATACCCAACTTCACCGCCGAGTTCGCATCCAATTTCCTGCGCAATACGCATCGACACACTCACCGCCGCAATGCGCCTAGGCTGCGTCAGCCCAATCCGCCCCGTTATCATCGGGTTGCGCAGCAATATTCGCGGCAGCTGCGTCGTCTTGCCACACCCGGTCGGCCCCTGCACGACTATCACCTGGTGCGACGCCAACGCATCGTTAATCTCTTGTTGGTGCTTATATATCGGTAACTGCGTTATCTCTGTCATGATCAACCTTTATGGAGCTCGCTCCAAGCAACCGCAAACGCGCCCGGCCCAGCCTGCGCCACGCGATTATACACTTGCACACAAAAATTATTCAATCATAACGACCGCCCCACCGCTCTCGGCGCCGTTTTGACGCACCGTCTATGCCTGCGGCATACGACTTGTGCCGCGTCTATGCCGCCGATGGCGGCATACGACGCCGAGCGGGCTATTGTCGTGCTTCGCAACGCCAATACGCCCGCCTTTTCGCGACCTATGCCTGCGGCATACGGTCGC
>OQWM01002644.1_pt1 | contig 12112 bp, 10 predicted proteins | sample 1691531 | NCBI WGS metagenome assembly OQWM01 (sample SAMN03418257, study PRJEB22391) | human gut metagenome | biome: human-gut; feature: organic feature; material: feces | host: Homo sapiens | place: Tanzania | collected 2013-01 | reverse complement strand
GCTCTGAATTCAAGCGCGATTACGACCGTCTTATCTTTTCATCGGCATTCCGCCGCCTGCAGAACAAGACGCAGGTATTCCCGCTGCCGGGCAGCATCTTCGTACACAACCGGCTCACCCACAGCCTGGAAGTATCGAGTGTGGGCATGTCGCTGGGCAACGACATCTCCCGCCGCATCATCCAGAAGCGTCCGGAACTGAAGGATACCCTCTTCGAAGAGATAGGAACCATCGTGAGCGCAGCCTGCCTGGCACACGACTTGGGCAATCCTCCCTTCGGTCATTCCGGCGAGAAAGCCATCCAGACTTTCTTCAGCGAAGGAGCAGGCCAGAGCCTGAAATCGGCGGTTTCATCGCAGTTTTGGGATGATATCACCCATTACGAGGGTAATGCCAACGGCTTCAGAATCCTGACGCATCGCTTCAAGGGTCGTCGCCAGGGTGGATTTGTGATGACTTATCCGATGCTTGCCGCTATCGTGAAATATCCTTTTGCCAGCAGTCTGGCCGGCGATCACGGTAAATTCGGCTTTTTCACCTCCGAAGCAGCTACTTACCAGAAGGTTGCCGATGAATTGGGCATCCGCCGCCTGTCTGCCGAAGGCGAACCGCTGAGGTACGCCCGCCACCCGCTGGTGTATATGGTAGAGGCAGCCGATGACATCTGTTATGAGATTATGGACATCGAGGATTCGCACAAGCTGAAGATTCTTTCCTTCGATGAAACCGCCGATTTATTGCTCGGTTTCTTCGATGAAACCACGAAAAATAAGATTCGTCAGCGCATCATCGACGAGGAACTGACCGATGAAAACGAACAGGTGGTTTACATGAGAGCCTGCGTGATAGGCAAACTGGAGAACGAATGCGTAAAGGCATTCCTCGACCACGAGGAAGAGATTCTTGCCGGCACCTTCGAGGGAGCCCTCATCGACCACATCTCGGAGCACGAGCGCAAAGCCTACATCACCTGCACCCAGGTTTCGAGAAAGAAGATTTATGCCAGCAAGCCCGTTCTCGACATCGAGCTTTCGGGTTACAAGATCATGGCTACGCTGATGGAGGTATTCATCGATGCCGCCGTCAACCCGTCCCGTTTCTACTCCAAGCAGCTTCTGCGCCGGGTAAGCAGCCAGTACGATATCGAGAACGAAAGTCTGGAAGAGCGAATCATGGCAGTATTGGATTACATCAGCGGCATGACGGATATCTATGCCTTAGATATTTATCAGAAGATCAACGGAATAAGTCTGCCGATAGTATAGAAACAAAACAGGCGTTTCTTATATTTTTGCGTAAAAGTGTGTTAAATAAAGAAAGATAATAGGAAGAAGAATGCAATAATGGGGGGGGGAATAATGTTTAATAAATAGAGGATGGGCAAAGCGCCTATCATGTATAACTCATAAAAACAACAGTTTATGAAAGCAAAGATTTACTTTTTGGCAATGGCTTTTGTCGCTTTCTTGATGGTAGGGTGTAGCGATGATGATGGTATTCAACTCACACAGGATGAAATCATTGGTGATATTAACACAGGCAAACAAGTGGGTATCAAGGGCAATAGCCTTGTCATATATACCACCCAGGGTGCCTGCGTGAATGTGCAAGGAGCCAAGGGCAAGATTTCGGCACAGTCTTCTGATGAGAAAGTAGTCACTGTAACTTGCATCCATGAGACGGGGCAGTATGGTAAGGATGAGCGTATTAGCTTGTCTGCTATCGCTGTGGGAAAGGCTATTGTTACAGTGACTGATGAAGATGGTAATGAGGCAAAACTTGCCGTGGAAGTCAAGGATGTTGAGACGTTATGGGAGACTACACAAGTATTTAGTGGTTATCAAAAATATTGTAAGGTGGAGGGTGTTTCCAAGGAAGATTCTTTGGTGATAGCATCGGATGCGATAGCAAGTAAGCCTTATGAAGCTGTTAAAATCAAGAGCCGTGGTGATGTATTTACAGTATCCCGAATCCAGTTCCTTGCTGGTGGAAAGGTGTTGGTGGATGGGTATTATACTACTACGTATAATGAAGATCACAGTATACTTTATTTCGAGGTTGGAGATGGTAAAGGCGGAACTTTGGAGAATTTCTATTTGAAACGAAAAGAAGGCTCGCATTTCTTCTGGGATTTGACAGATAAATATAAGGAAGCTTATCCGCAGGTAACAAAGGTGGAGTTAGTTTGGGCAGCTGCTAAGCTTTCTTAAGTTTTCTTCATATTAAAAGAGTCGCTTCAAAACTCATTCTCTTATTCGCTTTCGGGTGCTTTAGGGCTTTATGTTAAAGTTTCTAAAAGAATAATGACAATTAATATCATATCAGAGAAAGAAGAAGGTAACTTTGAAACAGATGATAATCCAACTAATGCAATTAATGGTAAGGGGTCTAATGTGAATGTACATTTCAATCCGGAATCAAATCCAGACATCCCAACTCTGAATAGAAAAACAGGTAGAGTTAGTAATAAAAAGAGACCTTCCCAAGTTGGATTAGCTCATGAAATGATTCATGGTGACAGATCAATGCGTGGAGTTGCAATAGAGTATTCAGAAAGCGAGTCTTATTCCTATATGAATAATCGGGGGCAAAGAGTCATGGAAACTCTAAGCAAAGAAGAAGCAGCAATTGTTGGTTTAAATCATGTAAAAAAGAATGATATTACAGAAAATGACATTCGTAAAGATCAAGGATTAAATCCACGAGGAGCATACTAATTTAAAAACAAGTCATTGGATGGAATTTATCCATCCAATGGCTATTATAAAGACAAATGATTATGTTCAGACTATTTTTAATTATTAGCCTATTATTTACTATAGGCTCGTGTTCTAATACACGTCAAGATAAAAACAATCTCAAAATATCATCGCTATCAAACCATCTTCAAAAGAAGGGAAAATCTATAATCTTAGTTATGGATTTTGGAGATTCCGATTATCAAATAATTGAATATTGCGACACGATATTAACATATGGGATAGGATATGTTAAAAATGCAAATACAATATCAAATAATAATATTGTATGGAATTCATCATATCCCCTTATTAGAAGGAAACTTGCTGTTACCCAACAAGAAACAATACAAAATGCAATTTCTAAATTAAAAACGTGTTCATATTTTGATGCAAATATAGCTAAGGATAATGTTAAATATACATTATATGTGAATTATCATAAAGTGGCTTCTGGGTATAAGGCATTTATTGAGAATTTTCCTAATGACATACAGACTGTTATCAAAGAAATGTTGTTATTAGCTTCACCGCTTTATTATAAAAATCATAAATCATGAGTTAGACTGGGATTAAAGCACTGTGTTTAGCAATAAACGTTATAGTTAGTAATGTTAAAAAATAACTTGCGCAGAAATTCTGCGATGATTGCCTACTATTGCTAAATAGCACACGAGAAAAGTTGCGCAAGTTATTTTTTGCATATTACTTAAACACTGTTTTTAAACTTTACCTTTTCTTCAGAATATAGTTTTTCCTATCCTCTTTTTTAGGTTCATTACCAAACGAGTCAATCAAAATAATATTGTTGTCATCCCTCACCTTGTAGAATATATTGTCACCACTCGAAGGATGTATGAACATCAAGATATTTCCGTCAAGCACTTGAAATGTTCCCCCTTAACTTTTCCTGTTCATTTTGCTCTTCCTTGTATGTCTGTATCAACAAATAGGTTCCGTTAATATTTAATGTGAGTATTGTCTCAACATCAGTCTGCAACACACCGCAATATGTTCCAACAACAGAATCCAAACTGACTCCAATTCCTAAAACTGCCGTATATTCTTCTATCCTGATAGAAGAATATACTTACATCATTTTGTCCTGTGCCACATAGACAAGCTCTTGCACTATCGAACACGATGCGAAGTTCATTTCTCCTTATCTTGTCAAAGCATGGAATGCGCTTGTAGCCAATTTTATTTCTGATTAATTTTCTTTTTAATTTCTTTCGCCTCTTTAAATAGGCTATTAGCAATACTATCTTTAATTGCTGCCATCTGTATCATTTCGTTATGGTAGCGAATTGAGTCCTCGTAAGTATTTACATGAGTTCTCACATTCTCAATAACTTCTTTATTAGGGCATACAGAGACGAAAATGTCATAGACTATGTCAAAAATCGTGTTGCAGCTTACGAAGATTCTGTTCTCAAATACAATGAAATGGTACGGATGGCTGCATACAAAGACAGTATTGCTAAACAACTCGTGAAAGAATCTGATAACATTAAACGCACCATTAATAGCTCTAAATAGTTAATATTTGATGAGTGGCGAAGAGTTTTTCTTTGCCACTCAAAACTCTATCGTAACGATAGTTATAATAAACTTTCGCTTTCATCAGAATGCAATTTATTGTTTTCTAATACACATTCTTTACTTGTATTAGCATAGCAGTACACACAAAAATGTTTGCAAGTATTATACATACCGATATCTTTGCTTATCATACAACCACATACTTTTCTCTGCCCTTTATCCTTCATTCCTTTGGCATCCTTGATTTTATGTGGTTTTGATAATTGTCCAAACATATCCCGTTCTGGTAGATAGCCAGTATTTAAGTAATATATAAAGTCTTCATCGTCTGAAAATAGTTTCTTCATTAGCTCACCGTCAATGCAACGATTATGCTCTATGCCATATTGCTCCAAATCTAAGTCTTCGGCACAAGTTGCAAGAGAAATATTCCAGCCCTGTTCTTTCCAAATATCTCGTAGTTTTACCAACCCATCTACTATTTCTGTTTTTTGTGATTGGGTCAATTCTGAAGATTCAACATTATCTTTTGTAAAGCAACCTATCTCTTTTATTAGGTTACTTTGTACTTTACGATATGCTAAGACATCAACGAAACTAAATACAAGTTTGTCGGTATAACCCTTCAGCATATTGCCGACTTTCCACACTTTCGCCAAAAGAGTCCTTGGCGTAATCTCAGGTGTTACAATTAGTGGGTCAAAACGCCAAATAACCTTTTCTTTCCCAACCATATCTGATAGTTGTTTGAATGTCTTAACTCGTTGTTCAACAGATGGAACATTAGGCTCAAACCCTTCGTTTACATAGTCATTCAATGTTACTTGAAAGTAATAATGAATACCACGTGCATCTAATTCTTTCAGATAAGGAAGTATAGGCTTTGGATTCTTCGTCCAAAAAACAATAGCCTTTGTATTCTTGAAAGATATGTACATGGGCTTTTTGTTGAAAGGATTGTACCAGACACAATACCCCTTTGCCAAGCGGTTGAAAAACCACTTGGCATAAAAGGCTGGTATATCTGTAGAGCGACTTGCCGAGATGATGACAGGGGCTGTAGCCTCTACTCTTTCCCCTTTATCATTTATGATATAAACACTATTTGCCCCCATATCTTTTCAACAAAGCATTTTTAAGAGTTTCTCTCAAACTGTCAGAAAAATAATAAGCTTGTTTCTTTTTGAGATTACAAAAGCTGTTTATTACCTGACGATTGTCTAACTTGTCAATTTCTTTGTAATATTTATAACGCAAATTCTTTTCTTTTCGTACTTCTCCAATAAACCAATCGAAATCTTCATGAATTTTCGCTTGATAGCTTTGAGGAATATAATCCTTCATGTAGTCCCAAGCCTTAGGGTCTAAACTAAAGTATTCGTCGTTGCTTCTTTTGGATACACCAAGGGACGAAACAGAATTTGTAGTAGCAAACAAATCACCACTTTCTACCTTGTCGCAACTTTCTCGTTTTACTTTTTTCTTGACTCCTAATCTTTTTTTTAAGGCAGTCTGCAGCTTTGTAGCTTTGCTCCAGAAATCTTTTTTGAACAATGAGCCAATGAGGGAATCTATAGTATTCACTTGTTCTAAGGTTTCTTTCAATTCGCCCAAAAGTTCTTTTCTGTTCTTTTGCCGATTCAAAGTTTCCCAGATTTGCAAGACTTCTTCTTTCCAGGACGCCATTTGGGTATTTCCAAGCGAGCCCTTTTGAGACGAATATGGCTCAAGTTCCAAGAGTTGAGCTGAATCTCCAAATAGTTGTCCATAGATTTCTTTGTAAACCGCTGCTATATAAGATTTGTCGGAAAGCCCATACAAGTGGTCTGTAAAATCACGAGTCATATTGGCAAAGCCGTGTAGCTCTCCATAAATTGCATAAGCGATACGATAATCTGAAATCTGTTTACGTCTCATAAAAGAAAGCAAGGAACCCCATTCATTTCCTTTGGAAAGAACCGATGCCAATGAAGCTATCAGCATATAATCCCAATCGAAAGAAGCTTCTTGTCCTCTAACGTAGTGTCGCACTTGGTTCAATTGTTGCTTCAACTCACTGTCTGCCCACTTTTCTCCAAGCATATCTTTAGCTCTTTGGGTTATGGTATCAGAGATTTCTGCTTTGAATGTACTTATTTTCCCATTATAGTTTTTGGAAACAAATATCTCATTTACCAAGATTTTCAGTAACGCTTCATCTTCTTCTTTCAGATAACTATTCTTTAGCTTATGAAGTTGGTTGTTGGCAACGACAATCTCCTCATTTTTGACAGAAATGAGTTTTGGGGTCTTTTGCGCCTGCACACAAAGTTTCTGCTCTTCTCTTTCAAGCCAGTCAAAAGCGTATTGACCGTTGTCTATTCCCATGATTGAGTCCATAATTCTCGTTTGGTCAACTAAATCTGCACACGTCCAACCATTTCCCTTCAGTTTGTCTATTAACTGATTCAAATTTATGTCTGAGCGACAATACTTGTCCAACCCTGCCAAAGCAGCAATTGTATTTTGTGGGGCATCTAACGCAATCGAAATAACACTAATATGTTTCTGTTTATAAGGAATTCCCATTCTTCCAATGATATATTCACTATATTCATGAAGAATTTCATTTAAAAGATTTACCGCATCTTTATCCTCTACAATGATTCCCATCACAGCAACACGTGTTTCCATATTCATCTCCTTCTAAAAGAAAAAGCTATACTCCACACAAAAAGAGCATAGCTATAGTTCTACTTACAAAACCTTATAAGCACCTTTCACGCAGAATTCTCTTAATGTTGGGAGCAAATTTCTTTATCTCTTATATAATACACTAAAATGTGATTGATTTCACAAATTATGGTTAGTCACATATAATTTAATATTCTTTTAACATTTTTCTTGATATAATAGACGAAAGGAGCTTCCTTATGAAAGATAAATATTTCGAACCAAAAAAATTCGTTAAAAACTATATTTACGCAATTACCATTTTCATCATCACTCTTACGATTGGAATTTCTATATTTTTTAATGTTGTTCAATCTTCCGTTGAAAAAAATTCAAGAGAAACACTCATTACCAATGTGACTCAACAAAGCGAACACTTAAATACAATTTTAAATATCAACTATTCCTATTTAAATGTACTAGCAAAAGAATTATCAAAGTCTAAAGACCTATTTTCAGAAGATAATATATCTTTAATTAAAGCCTTCATGGAAAACACAGACTTAAATCGTACCGCAATCATAGATTCAGATGGAAATGCACTATATGATAATAATGTAGTTAAAAATGTTGCACATCGAAGATATTTTAAAGAATCGATGCAAGGCAAACAATCTCTTTCAGACCCCTTAGAAAGTAGTGTCGATCAACAAACACGTGTCATCTTATGTGTACCCATTTATAAAAATAATCAAATCATAGGTGTTGTGGGCGGTTCTTATAATGTCACAAAGCTAGGAAATATGTTGTTTGATGATTTGTTTGAGGGACAAGGAAAAAGTTTTATTGTTGATCAAGATGGAAATCTAATCACTAGAGACAAGAAGTACGAAAAAAAGCACAATATAAAAACAATAGATAATTTATTTGATATTTGTGATGAAAAGGAAGTCAAAACAGACTTCAACCAACAAGAATCAGATTTAATCCAAATACAAACCGAAAAAAATAAATCTTTATATTTAGCTTATTCCCCATTAAAAATCAATGATTGGATGATTTGTTACATTGTTCCAGTTCATGTTGCTCAAGAATCTTACACATTTATTACGCATTATGAAACGTTGTTGGCAACATTTTTAGGCTTAATCGTTCTAAGTCTGATGATTTATTTGGCTCACTCAAATTCAAGAGAAAATAAGTATTTGATTCATTTATCTGAAATTGACCCATTAACTTCTGTCTACAATAAAGAAACAACACAAAAACTCATTGATCAAAAAATCAAACAAAATGAGCACTTCTGTTTCTTGATCTTGGATGTGGATGAATTTAAATCGGTGAATGATAATTATGGACATGCCGTAGGTGATATCGTATTAAAAAAATTAGGCAATCTATTTAAGAATCATTTTAGGCAAACGGACATAGTTGGAAGAATTGGTGGTGACGAATTTATCATTCTAATCCAAGATGAAAATATCGCTGAATCTAGAATTCAATCTCTACTTCAAAAGGTCAATGAATTAAAGATTGAAGAATTAAAAGATTTCAAATTATCCATCAGCATTGGAATTGCCTTTGCCCCTAAAGATGGAACAACATTCATGGAACTGTATCGCCATGCCGATCATGCGCTGTACCAGACAAAGCGTGCAGGCAAAAACAATTATAAAATATATAAAAATGACGAGAACTAATCTCGTCATTTCAGATTGTTGACAAAAGCCTATACCTTTTTCGTAAGGACATGGGCTTTTTATTGTATATAGGCAATTTTCGAAATGAAATTGTCTTTTTTTGTATATTTTGAAGGATGTATTGAATTTTTTGATGGCTTTCTTCTATATTTTCCTCTCCAAAGGGACATTTTCTTCAGATTATGGCACGCAAAAATCAACCAAGCATTCTGTTGGTTTTTCTTCAAGCCTTTTAACCTTGTGAAACGTAGTCCATTGTTTTCTTTACAGTCCGCAAATACCCGTTCAATGGTTTCTTTTCTCTGTGGATAAATTTCTTTCCATTCCATAGTATGACGGATCTCATCGGCATATTCTCTAAACTCTTCCCATAGGTGACGTTCGATAACTTTTGTCATGTTCTTACTCTTTGTACATTTGTTTCTAAGAGGACAATCCTTGCAGTCTTTTGGATCCGATTTATATTGCCTGTATCCATTTCTTGTAGTAGTTGTATACATTAGGATCTTATCATTTGGACATAGATAACAGTCGTATTCTTCATCATAGACATATTCGTATTTTTTAAAGAAGCCTTTTTTGGTCATTGGTCTTTTATATGGCATATAAGGAATCTGATCATTTTGTACAATAGCTCTGCATATTGCGGGTGTCATGTATCCGGCATCTAACGAAACATTCTTAATCAGGTATCCATATTTTCCATTGATCAATTCTTCATAGGCATCAAAAAAACTAACACTATCATGTACATTTCCAGGAACTGTTGTAACTGCCAGTACGAACGAATTCTTATCGCAGAAAGTTTGATGCGAGTACGCAAAACATTTCTCTTTCTCACCTTTATGGAAGCAGCCACTTTCTGGATCTATAGTGCTTTCTGTAATTGTTTTAGTTGAAGTTTTTTTTACTTCTTCACCCGTTTCTTCATCATGTACATATTCTGCATGCACCATTGAATCAAAGGCTTCTTTACCTATACATTCTCTATCCTCGTTGATTTCAACCAACAGATCATCTTCGTATTTCTTTTTGAGGATCTCTACTTCTTTTTTGACACTTTTTCTTTTATTGGCATTTGCCTTCTGATGCGTACTGTCTCCAAATACCGTTGTGAAATCGACAAAACCATAATCAACGGCCTGTTCTAATATTTCCATAAAGATCTCTTCAAATATAGTTGAGTCTTTATATCTACGAATATAGTTCTGAGACCATGTAGAAAAGTTTGGAATCTTCTCATCAATACTTAATCCAAGAAACCAGCGATATGCCAAATTGACTTCGATCTCCTGACATGTCTTGCGCATAGAATTGATTCCAAACACGATATTTATGATAAGCATTTTAAAAAGAACCACAGGATCGATACTCGGTCTGCCGTGACGACTGTAAAGATGCTGAACTTTCGGATAAATAAACCGAAAATCAAGAGCATCCTCCATCTTACGAACCAAATGATCCTGTGGTACTAATTCATCTAATGTATAGTAAATCATGCAATCTAATTTTGCATTGTTTCTGTTAGTCATAGCCATTGTGATATCCTCCATAAACCCTCTATAATTATATCATTTTTGGCATAATAAATGGCAGAAACGTCGACTATTTTTGGGTTTATGAAGTACGTTTCTGCCACAGATATTCTATCAGATTTTAAAAAGACTGTCGACAGTCACTTTGTCAACAGTCTGAAATGACGAGAACTAATCTCGTCATTTTCTTATACATTCGTATAGTTAAAACTATTTAAGTCTACAGGCTTATCCTTAATATACTCCTTGACTTCTAAACCTTCTAATTTGGCTGGACGAATCACGATTTCGTTTTTAACTACATCTTCTTTAACTAACTTTAATTGTTTCATCAACACAAATAAGTCTTTTAAAACCTCTATCTTTTTAGGGATTCCCTTATATACATACTCAATAGCGCCTTCACTGAATGCCTGGCTTTTTGAAATATACTTCTTACCATTCTTTTCAGCATTATACTGAATATAGAACCAGAAACGTAACATCTGTAAGTTTTCACCTTTACTATTTTTTAAGAACACTTCTTTCCAAGATGAATTTACGACTTCTTCTTTTTCTTTCTTTACAGAAGACTTCTTTTCTTTCAATATCTTTTCACTTGGCTTGTCAATAATGCTCTTATTCATCAATTCTTCCATTTCGATATCTGTGAATTTAATGACATAAATTTTTCTGCCATTCATCTCACTATCGCGAACCAAACGAACACTTTTTAATTTACGAATCAACAAATCCATGGATGGTCTTTCAGTACTTTGATCCAATAAACGAAATACATATTGAGCAGCTTGTAAACTTGTCAATTCGTTTTCATATACCCAGTCATGCGTTTCTGCATATGGATTTTTTACAGCCATAAATCTAGCGTAACAAAATAATCTTAAAGAAAGTGCAGCTGCACCATTCTCATTACTATTTACGTTTTTGATAAAACGTTCTCTATTTTTCATTAACATCTCTGTACTCATTAAATCTCCCCCAGAAAAAATTTCGAACGCAATAGATTATATCATCATTTTTGAACTTTTGCAGAAAAAAATTGCTTGTTTCCAAGCAATTATTTCGATAATTCAATAAATTCTTCAATTCTTGATTTTGCGGTTTCCAATGCAGAAATCCAGAATGCTTCATCCGTTAAATCAATATCCAATACTTTAGCTGTATCTTCTACAGAAGCAACGGTTGTTGTGTGTAACATTTCCTTATATTTTGGAACAAATTCTTCTTTACCCATTTCTTGATATTTCACAACTAAGCCTCGCGCAAACAATCCACCAAAGGCATATGGCCAGTTATAGTAGCTTAAATCTGAAGAATAGTAATGAGATTTACATACCCACATATATGGATGTAAACAAGTTGGATCCAGTCCATCTCCATAAGCTTGTTTTTGTGCATCCAACATAATTTCATTCAATTGATCTGTAAATAAGAATTCATCACTTCTTCGATCAAATACAGCTTTTTCAAATAAGTAACGCGAATAAATATCGCAGATGATTTGACATAAATCTTGAAGCTGATTTTCAATCAAACCTAGTTTAACTTCTTTATCCTCTGTTTCATCAATTACTGCATTCATAATGATATTTTCATTAAATGTACTTGCCGTTTCAGCTACTGGCATAGAATATTCCCAATTCAATGGTCTATGACTTTCAATATTCAACCCATGAAAAGCATGTCCAAGTTCATATAAATTAATTAATTTAACTTCTTTAACTTTTTTATTATCTTTATATGCTTCAGTAACTTTTTCAGTACCTTTTTTAATTTCATCATCATTTTTTCAGTCTATTGTCAATTTTTATTGTTGCTTTTAAGTCTTTTATTATGTCTGGTTCTTCTACTTCTTTGATTATTAATTTGTAGTCTTTTTCTTGGTCTAATTCTTGTTTTCCTGCTTCCCCAAACATTGCTGTAACTTTTAATTTAATTTCTTTAC
>OQWM01002643.1_pt1 | contig 12114 bp, 11 predicted proteins | sample 1691531 | NCBI WGS metagenome assembly OQWM01 (sample SAMN03418257, study PRJEB22391) | human gut metagenome | biome: human-gut; feature: organic feature; material: feces | host: Homo sapiens | place: Tanzania | collected 2013-01 | reverse complement strand
ACCTTTTTCGTAACGTTCCCGTATTCCGCGTTTTACCTTTTGCGAAAGTTCGGCGGAATAATATTCCGCCATACTTTCCAGCACGCCTTCGATTAAAATTCCGCTCGCGTCAAGTCCCGTAAAAGGATAATTATAAAAGGCTTTATTCTCCACCCCTTCAAAGCCTTCTGTACGACGCAAACGGAAGTCACCCGAGTTCTTTATATATACAAAGTCACAACCTAACATCGAACTATAAAGGCTGAAGTTAAATTCTGAACTTTTGCCTAAAGCACGTGGGTGCGTAATATCAAACGTATAGCCCAAGAAAATCCAACGCCAACCAAAGTAGGGCCCGACCTTTACGTTTGGAGCTGGTTTCGTTGAAATAGACTGAACGTTGCCCTCCGCATCACGCCCCATCAACTTATAAGTTTGGAAGAAGTTGGTATTTTGCCCCATCGCCGTAAAGTTGTAATAGTTAGGCGATATATAGGTTGTATCGTAGTCATCAAAACTTTTAATAAAACGATAAACAATACTCCCTGCATGCTTCACCTTTTTCTTCATGCGTTTAAAACGACTTAGCCCATCTATATGTTGAAAGTGCGTACTATCAGGTTTCACACAGAGACTATCATTCGGCAACTGCGCATGCGCAAAAGTGCTGACTCCCCAAGCCAGCACCAAAGAAAATAATATATGGTTTCGTGTTTCGATAATACAAAAGCTAAAGATTATAACTTATCCAATATTCTATCTACCACCCAATTAACAGGAGTCGCACTCACGCTGTCACACTTACAGATAGCCTTATTCTGCAAATGCTTCACCACCAATTCTATAAGCGGGCGCTGTACATACGTAGGATTTTCTACCACAAACTCCTGTCTACCCTGCTCGTTCTGCAACACAATAGGTTGATAAGTAAACACAGAGAATGAAAGTGAACCCTTATCTCCTACGATGTCAATACGGTCTTCCTTAGCCGATTCATGAGCGACAAAGCACCACGAACCAGAGCCAGGCAAACCATTATCAAACTTAAAACAAGCACTCACAGAATCCTCCGTCTGATACAATCCACCACGATTTGCCTTCATACCCTCAGCCTCAATAATAGGGCCAAACATCTCTTGCAACAAATCAATTTGGTGAGGAGCTAAATCGTAAAAGTAGCCACCACCCGCGATGTCAGCTTGCACACGCCAAGGCAAATTAGTTTTATTATAATCCAAGTCACGCGGAGGAACAGCAAAACGAATTTGTACATTTACCACCTTACCTACAGCGCCTTCTTCCACCAATTCTTTTACTTTGATAAAATAAGGCAAATAGCGACGATAGTAAGCTACAAAACATGGTACGCCCGTTTTCTCCGCTATACGATTAATGCGGCAACAATCTTCGTAGTTTGAAGCCATTGGCTTTTCAACGTACACAGCTTTACCACTTTTCATTGCCATGATAGCATACGTAGCGTGTGTAGAAGGTGGCGTTGCAATATATACCGCATTCACCTCAGGGTCGTTAATAAGTTCCTGAGGGTCGGTATACCATTTACCGATACCATGACGTTCCGCATACGACTTTGCACGCTCCGCCTTTCGGCTCATGACAGCAACGACCGTTGACCCTTCTATTCGACTGAATGCAGGGCCACTTTTCTTTTCTGTAACTTCACCACAACCGATGAAGCCCCAACGAACTTGATCCATATGTTAGTGAGTTTGGGGAAATTAGTAAAACGCGTGACACAGATTAGCCTTCCGAAGAAGGCTTACCTGTGCCACGCTTAATATTTATTCAAGACATTAATACTCCTGCCAACACTTGATTTCGAGGTCATCTAACTTCTGCGTACAGAAAGAATAAATGAACGCTGAAGCCAATCGAGCATTCGTAATCAATGGCACATTCAAGTCAATAGCAGCACGACGAATCTTGTAGCCATTCGTCAACTCACCCGTTGAAAGGTTCTTCGGCACGTTCACTACCATGTCAATCTCCTTATTGTGCAACATGTCAAGTGCTTGAGGTTGTTGTCCTTCCTCACTTGGCCAATGTACCAAAGTATTCTCAACGCCATTCTCTGTCAAATAACGACTTGTACCAGGAGTTGCAAACAACTTATATCCATGGTCACGCAACATCGCACTGGCAGCTAACATTTCAGCCTTTTGTTTGCCATCGCCTGTTGAGAGCAAAATGTTCTTCGCAGGTATGCGCTGTCCAACTGAAAGCATCGCCTTGAGCAAGGCCGAACGAGAGTCCTCACCCAAGCAACCGACTTCACCCGTCGAAGCCATATCAACGCCCAACACAGGGTCAGCCTTTTGCAAACGATTGAACGAGAACTGAGAAGCCTTCACACCTACATAGTCTAAGTCGAAGAGGCTCTTTGCAGGTTTCTCTACAGGGAGTCCCAACATGATACGCGTAGCCAACTCAATCAAATTAATCTTGAGCACCTTACTAACGAAGGGGAACGAACGAGAAGCACGCAAGTTACACTCAATTACCTTAATATCATTTTCACGAGCCAAGTACTGAATGTTGAACGGACCAGAGATGTGGAGTTCCTTCGCAATTTGCTTTGAAATCTTCTTAATACGGCGTGCCGTTTCGACGTACAACTTCTGTGGCGGGAACTGAATCGTAGCATCACCTGAGTGTACACCAGCAAACTCGATATGTTCAGAAATAGCGTAAGCGATAATCTCACCGTCCTTGGCTACAGCGTCCATTTCCACCTCCTTAGCATGCTGCATAAATCGGCTCACAACCACGGGGTGTTTCTTTGATACGTTGGCGGCCAACTTCAAGAAACGCTCCAACTCTTCTTGGTTTGAGCAAACATTCATAGCTGCACCTGACAATACGTATGAAGGACGAACCAATACGGGGAAGCCTACGCGCTTGATGAACTCTTGAATGTCGTCCATTGAGGTCAACGCACTCCACTCAGGTTGGTCAACGCCAATGCGGTTCAACATCTCTGAGAACTTCTCGCGGTCTTCAGCATTATCGATATACTTAGCTTGCGTACCTAACAAATTGATATTTTCAGCATCAAGGCGCATTGCCAAATTGTTAGGAATTTGACCACCCGTACTTACGATTACACCATAAGGACACTCTAAGTCAAGAATATCCATTACGCGCTCAAACGTAAGTTCGTCAAAGTAGAGGCGGTCGCACATATCGTAGTCAGTCGAAACCGTTTCAGGGTTATAGTTAATCATAACCGAACGGTAACCTTCTTTGCGAATCGTGTTCAAAGCCTGCACACCACACCAGTCAAACTCAACCGATGAACCAATACGATAAGCACCCGAACCGAGAACGACAACCGAGCGTTTGTCATTTTCGAAATGAATATCGTGAGCTACACCGCTATAAGTTAAGTACAAATAGTTCGTTTGAGCTGGATATTCAGCAGCCAAGGTATCAATCTGCTTTACAACGGGCAAGATGCCTGCCTGCTTACGACGAGCGCGAACGGCCAAAATAGCCTTCTCAATGTCCATTTCTTGCTCCATGCCCACAGCGCGAGCTATCTGGAAGTCTGTGAAGCCCTGCACCTTTGCCTTACGCAACAAGTCATTGCCAAGCACATTGATTGAAGTACAAGCATGCAGCTCTTTATCGGTCTGATGAATCTTATAAAGCTTTTGCAAGAACCAGCAATCAATCTTTGTCAAGTCATGTATCTGATCAATGGTATAGCCAGCATTGAACGCCTTTTCGATTACAAAGATACGCTTATCGGTAGGTTCCTTTAATGCAGCCTCAACGTCTTCAATCTTCAGTTCCTTATTGTCTACAAAGCCGTGCATACCTTGACCTATCATGCGCAAGCCCTTTTGAATAACTTCTTCAAAAGTTCTGCCAATGGCCATGACTTCGCCAACTGACTTCATTGACGAACCCAATTCACGGTCTACGCCATGGAACTTACCCAAGTCCCAACGCGGAATCTTGCACACTACGTAGTCAAGAGCAGGTTCGAAGAAGGCTGAAGTCGTCTTTGTTACGGAGTTCTTCAAATCGAACAAACCATAACCCAAGCCCAACTTAGCAGCAACAAAAGCCAAAGGATAACCCGTAGCCTTTGAAGCCAATGCTGAAGAACGTGACAAACGAGCATTTACCTCAATTACGCGATAGTCCTCACTATTGGGGTCGAAAGCATACTGAACGTTACACTCACCGACAATACCCACGTGACGAACGATGCGAATAGAGAGTTCACGCAACTTATGATACTCTGCATTCGTCAGCGTCTGTGACGGAGCGATAACGATACTTTCGCCCGTGTGAATGCCTAATGGGTCGAAGTTCTCCATATTACATACCGTTATGCAGTTGTCAAAACGGTCGCGAACTACTTCATACTCCACTTCTTTCCAACCCTTCAAACTCTTTTCTACGAGCACTTGAGGAGAGAAAGAAAAAGCCTTTTCTGCCAACTTATTGAGTTCTTCCTCATTGTCGCAGAAGCCCGAACCTAAACCACCCAAAGCGTAAGCGGCACGCAAGATGACAGGGTAACCCAATTCGGCAGCAGCCTTACGCGCTTGCTCTACATTCTCGCAAGCTTCGCTCTTAATGGTCTTTACGTTAATCTCGTTCAGCTTCTCAACAAAGAGTTCACGGTCTTCTGTGTCCATAATGGCCTGCACAGGCGTTCCGAGTACTTGCAGGTTGTACTTTTCAAGCACACCGCTCTCGTAGAGTTCAACGCCACAGTTCAAAGCCGTTTGTCCACCAAAGGCCAACATGATGCCGTCGGGACGTTCCTTTTCGATAACGCGCTCAACAAAGTAAGGAGTTACAGGAAGGAAGTATATATGGTCGGCCACGCCCTCAGAGGTTTGTACCGTAGCAATATTCGGATTGATAAGAACTGTTTCGATGCCTTCTTCCTTTAACGCCTTGAGTGCTTGTGAACCTGAGTAGTCAAACTCACCCGCCTCACCAATTTTTAAAGCGCCAGAACCGAGAAGAAGCACTTTTTTGATTTGATTTGTCATAATAGTATTCTTTTTTTCAAATGCCTTTTCGGCTCTAATTATTTCAACAAGTTAACAAAATCATCGAACAAGAACTCTGTATCGACAGGGCCTGAACAAGCCTCCGGGTGGAACTGAGCCGAGAACCAAGGATTGGTCTTATGACGAACGCCCTCGTTTGAGCCGTCGTTCATGTTAATAAAGTACGGTTCCCATTCTGCGGGCAACGTGCGGCTATCAACAGCATAACCATGATTTTGTGACGTTACGAAGCAACGATTCGTACCTACCATACGCACGGGTTGGTTATGGCTACGATGACCATACTTCAACTTATAAATGCTGGCACCGGCTGCCTTTGAGAGCAACTGGTTACCCATACAGATACCCATGCAAGGACGCACCTTCGGATTGCTCAAAAACTTACGAATATTTTCTACCGCCTCAACACACGTGTCAGGGTCGCCAGGACCATTGGCAAGGAAGAGACCGTCAAATTCCATATCGTTGAAGTCGTAATTCCAAGGCACACGAATCACCTCTACACCCCGTTTGATAAGGCAGCGAATAATGTTATTCTTTACACCACAGTCTACAAGGACAACCTTCTTGCGACCTTCGCCCTCGTTATAACGAATTACCTCTTTGCATGACACCTTGGCCACGTAGTTAACGCCCTCATACGTTGCTGTAGGAACATTATCAGGCTCATCGTCAAACAAGATCTTGCCCATCATCACACCATGCTCACGTAGCACCTTAGTCAATTCACGCGTATCGATGCCCGTAATGCCTGGCACCTTCTCACGCTTCAACCAATCCCCTAAACTTTCAACAGCATTCCAATGGCTATACTGTTCGCTATAATCGCTCACAATGATAGCCGAAGCATAGATGCGATCACTTTCCATAAAGGTGGCAAGGCCGTTTTCTTCTGTTGTGAAGGGAGGCACACCATAATTACCAACAAGAGGATAAGTTAGTGTCATCAGCTGACCTGCATACGAAGGGTCTGTTAAACTTTCTGGATAGCCCATCATAGCAGTATTAAAGACTACTTCGCCCGCCACTGGAGCCTCATAGCCAAACGATGTACCATGAAACTTGGTACCATCGTCAAGAACAAGTGTTACGTTACGCATATTATTGAGTTGATGATATGTTTCTATTATTATAATTCTACCTTATAGTTATGCTCGTAATAGTGGATAAAAGCTTCGTTTACGCGCTTATTACCACCAGGGGTCGGATAATGACCAGAGAAGTACCAATCGCCAGGGCTATGCGGACAGGCCTTGTGTAGTCCGTCCAAACTTTGATATACAATATGTATCTCGGTCGTAACGCCTTCAGGGCGAAGCATTTCGGCCATTTTCTCAGAGATTTCTTCCGATGTAAAAGGCTTATACACCTCACGCACATAGTTCACCACCTGCTCTTTGGGCAAGTTCTCTTGTGCCTTACACCTTGCATAAATCTCGTCCAAGCGTTGTTCTAAACCTCTATCTTTATGCAAAGCTATTGCAGCACGGAAGGCAATAAATTCCTCCATGCGCGCCATGTCAATACCATAATAATCTGGGTAGCGCACCTGAGGCGATGAACTTACTACCACAATACGTTTTGGGTGAAGGCGATCCATGATACGTATAATGCTCTCGCGCAATGTCGTGCCACGCACAATACTATCGTCTATCACAACCAAATTATCTACGCCCGCTCTGACGGAGCCGTATGTAACATCGTACACGTGAGCTGCCAAGTCATTACGAGAGTTGCCTTCGGCTATAAAAGTGCGCATCTTGATATCCTTCCACGCCACCTTCTCCGACCGTATACGACGTGAAAGTATCGCATGCAATTTATCATGCGTTATGTTAGCACCTAACGCTTCTATCTCGTTCGCCTTTTCTTTGTTCAGATATTCATTAAAGCCTTGTAACATTCCGTAGTATGCTGCTTCGGCCGTATTAGGCACATAACCCAAGACGGTGTTATCTATTTCGCCATTGACAGCCTTCAAGATTGGCTCAACGAGCGTACGTCCTAATTCTTTTCGTTCACGATAAATGTCAACGTCTGAACCACGACTGAAGTAAACGCGCTCAAACGAACAGGCTGCATACTTCTTTGCTTCCAACACCTGTTCCGTGTGCATCACGCCCTCTTTCGTCATGAATATACCTTGACCTGGCAAGAGTTCGTGTACTTCTTCTGCCTCTACGTCAAGTGTCGTCTGTATAACGGGGCGTTCTGAGGCTATGACTAGTACTTCATCGTCTTTATAATAAAAAGCGGGTCGAATACCCCAAGGGTCGCGCATCGAAAACAACTCACCAGAACCCGTCACGCCACAGAGCACGTATCCACCGTCCCACACTGGGGCAGACTGTTTTAATACATTCGATAGGTTGATATGGTCTTCAATATAACGTGTAATATCTGTATTTTCAAGTCCCTTTGCCTTTGCTTCTTCAAAGCATCGTTCGCTCTCTCGGTCAAGGCGGTGTCCCAATTGCTCCAACAATATATAAGTGTCTGACACCATACGCGGGTGCTGTCCTTTCACAGCTATCACGTCGAATATCTCAGGCACATTGGTCATGTTAAAGTTAGCGCAAATGCATAAGTTCTTGGCACGCCAGTTATTTCGTCTCAGAAACGGGTGGACATACGAAAGGCCACTCTTGCCAGTAGTTGAGTACCGGAGGTGGCCCATATATATTTCACCAGCAAACGGCACGTAACGGGCTGAAAAGTCCGCATCGTGTAATTGCTCGCTCGTAAATCCATTAAATTCCTTATGTACGTTACCAAATATCTCTTGGATAGCACCGCTGCCAAGACCACGCTGACGAAACATAAACTCCTCACCCGGAGCTGCTTGCATCTTCACACAAGCCAACCCCGCTCCCTCTTGACCGCGATTATGTTGCTTTTCCATCAACAAATATAGCTTATTCAAGCCATACATCCACGTGCCATACTTCTTTTCATAATAACTGAGCGGCTTTAGCAATCTTACCATTGCTACACCACACTCATGCTTTAAAGGTTCCATCAGCCTAAAATATTGGTTTTTTAACTGACCATAAATAGTCACGATTTAGCGAAAGCACGTACTGCTACTCCTATCACGCCATTTACAATCCTTTAATATTACGCTATATTGTGTGCAAAGATACAAACAATATTATAAAACGAACGAAAAAAGGCAATTGTTTTGGCAACAAAAAATTAAACTATATGTAAAGTTATGAAACAATTGTGCAAAGATAAGAAATTGAGAATGTGCGATAATATAGTGGTAAGAGGAGTGAGAGCTAAATGTTTGCGTCGCGATATAAGAAAATAGGTGCCAAGATAGTTTTTTATAGAAAATTGAAGAGCATGACACAAGAGAAGCTTGCAGAAGAAGTTGGCATTACGCCGCAATATTTATCGCGTATTGAAAATGGCGGTTATACAAAAAGCGTATCACTTTCAACCTTAATGAAGATTGCCGAGAAACTAGGTATTACGATGAGCGAGCTGATGGATGGGGTGGAGAATGGATAAAATCAAAAACTCTCATTAATAAACTAAATATAAAACGTTCTTAAAACAAAAAGGCCAAATTTATGTCAATATTATTAAGGGGAAATGATTGTGCAAAAGTATTATCCGTTTCCATGCGATTGCTGTGGGGAATGTTGTAAACATGTGAATAGAATACCGCAATTATTAGGATTTGATAGAGGCGATGGTATTTGCAAATTCTTGAATGTGGATAACAGATGTTCAATTTATTCTATCCGGCCGAATGCTTGCAATGGTAAGTATGTTTACGAAAAGTATTTTCCGTATATGAGTGTTCGTGAATTTCATCGTATTATTTACTTTTTTTGTAAAATAATAAAAGGAGAAAAAGAATGAAAGATTATATAAAAATAAACAGAGCGTTAGATAATCAATATCTAAAGGCTATTGAAGAAAATATTACTAATTTAAGAAAACAAGGCTTATATCCTGAAAAATTTACATATCCGATTACGTTACAATTTGAATTAACAGGACGATGCAATCTTGCGTGCAAGCATTGTTATAATAGATCTGGTGATGCTGATAGGGAGACGTTAATGACACCAGATAAATGGTGCAGTTTGGCTAAAGAGATAGTTAAAGATGGCGGTATTTTTCAATGTATTCTTTCTGGCGGAGAGCCATTATTATTAGGTGATCGCCTATTTGACATAATGGATATTTTGCATGATGATGGGACTTCTTTTGTAGTTATTACAAACGGTTACCTGCTGACTAAAGAAAAAGTAAAACGCTTTAGTAAGTATAGATATTATTGGTTTCAAGTATCTATTGACGGTTCAACAGCAGAAATTCATGACGAGTTTAGGGGGGTGAGAGGCAGCTTTGAACGAGCGGTAAATGGTGCTTTGGAAATTTCTCAAGCTGGTATACCTCTTGTAATTGCTCATACGGTAACTCCTAAAAATCTAGGAAAAGTTGAGGATATGGTAGATTTAGCTTATAGCATGGGGGCAAGCAGAATTATTTTAGGTGAGGTTTTGCCTAGTGGAAGAGCTATTGCTAATGAAGATATTATTTTAACGAAAGAACAAAAAAATTGCTTGTATGAAGTTATTAGTAAGCTTCAAAATAAGTATAACGAGAAAATAGAAATTAGAAGAAGTGCTGATTTGGGGCATCAAATGAAAAGGTATAGCTTAGAGAATAATGCTGGCGGTATCATTAGACCTAATGGGGAATTCCGATTAGATTGCATGGCTCCGTTCATTATTGGCAATGTGTTAAATACTTCACTAAAAGAGTTATGGATGAAGCACGGAATTAATGCATGGAAGAGTGAAAGAGTTCAAAAATTTATTGCTTCAATAAACGAGGAGACTCAAAAGGGCAATATTCAAAATCATGTTGATAAAGATATTTTAGTTTAAATAAGGAGTTGTTTGCTATGAAGAAAAGTTATATAAAACCAGTGGCTATGTGCTTTGATATGGGGAAAAGTGCGTTTCCGATGGTAGGTGCAGCTTTAGCTGGTGGTTACGTAATTGGAAGAGCAGTAGCTCATGCTATGAAAGCGAGCCCTGTAATAAAACTGAAAAATTTAGGTAGGTGAATTGTGGTGGTGTACGATTTTTTTAAAGATAAGATTCCTAGAGTTATAGCCTTAAAGACTAGGGAAAATGAAGATTTTTTAATAGCAGAATCAGACAGTTTAGATATTTTTTATTTAAATGAAACGGCTAAAAATTTTCTGGAATTATGCGATGGAAAAAGAAAAATCGAAGAAATAAAAGAAATGTTTCTTAAGGATTACGTAATTGACGAAAATAGTTTAGAACAAGACATAGTAAATCTGATTAGGGATTTACAATGGAAAAATATTATCAGATTGGAGGATAAAAAATGAAAAAATATAGTAAACCATTAATTAATAATTTATATCCTAGTGAGGGTGCTATTCCCGCTGTCGTAGGCGCTGTTGCCGGACTTAGTGCAGCATCAGCATTTTCTGTGGGCACTGCTTCTGGTTTAATGCTTAGAGATATTCACAGTAAAGCTTTACTGTCTGTAAACAATAATTCAACAAGATTCAATCAATAATTTATTGTTATTGGAATTGAGTGGATCTAATCGTTAACTTTCAGGTGAATCTTAAGAATAATAGTACCTTTTTTTGAGCTTCCAGTTACAGATAACACCTCAGATGTTTTATTGGTGAGTAATTTTGTGATATAATTCTCGGAAGACATACTGTCTCAGCCTCCTTTTTAGAATGTATAGTTCGGTATATTAACATTCTGGAATAGGAGGTTTTGTTTTTTGCTTAGATATGTAATGTTAATTTGTATGCTTTGTAAGTGGTGGCTTTATTTGACGCTTATGTAATTTGTGTGGTATTTCTCGTTTTTATTATACTTATTCGTAAGAACTTTAAGAATGCGCGAAGTATACCAGGTCTTTAAAAAATTTATAGCAGGATTTACTAATAGCTTCGATTGCGCTAAAATAAGATTGATATGTAGTTATCGCTACTTTTCGGAACAATAGGTTTGACGCAAAAATCACTATTGATATTCTTTTTGTTAACGGCACAAGCTTTCATATAATTGGTTTGAGAGTTAATCTAGGAGAAATTGAGATGAAAAAAATAATAATATTTGCAGGTGCTGCAAGCATATATGGATTGGCAGATATAAAAGCTGCTTCTAAAAATTCAGATTTCGTATTGCAATTTGTTGAAACACCTGAAATGGCAAAATATATTAGTTCAGATGATTTGAAAGAAGTAAGTGTTACAAATGATATTAAAGATGAAGATTCAATAGTAGTGCCATTAAATGAATATTGGGTAACATGGTGTAAAAAGAATGTAAAAAGGTGTAGAATTTCTACTAAAGCATTTAAGGCTAGTCGTTCTAAAAAATATTTAGCTGATTGCATGATGCAACACGGATTGCCATCGAATAGATATGAAATAACGAGCAATGTAAAAAAAATAGTATCAGATAAACAAAAAGTATATATTATAAAACCAGATAATCAATATTCAGGACACGGCGTCAAAATTATTTCTGCGTTAAATTATCACAATATAGATAAGTATTTAATTGATGCGTCTAATGTCGACGAAAAGGTAAAAAAAGTATTAGATATTACAGCTTCACCATCAATATGTTTTGAATTTATTGATGGCATAGAATATAGTGCGGATGTTTTTTTCTTTCAGGGTAAAATTTCTGTTGTTAGGGTATGCAAAAAATACAGAACAATTATTGATAATGCTCCGTGTGTATTAGCATATGTATTAGAAGAACCAACAGAGCTTATAAGAAGATATTTAGAATTATGGTGCAATGCGTTGTTTGATTATGATAATATTTCATTCGGACAATTCGACTTTATTTCACCTACTAGTGTCAGCAATGTGCTAGTTCCAATCGATTTCTCATGCCGAGTGGGTGGAGGAATTTCAGAATTACTGAGATACCATGGTGGTAATTTATATAGGGATTCCTTAGAAGTGTTGTTTGGAGAAAAATGCATAGCTAAGAAGAAGGCTACTAAGCGATTGTCGGAGGTGATGAAGCCAAGCGGAATG
>OQWM01002641.1_pt1 | contig 12115 bp, 11 predicted proteins | sample 1691531 | NCBI WGS metagenome assembly OQWM01 (sample SAMN03418257, study PRJEB22391) | human gut metagenome | biome: human-gut; feature: organic feature; material: feces | host: Homo sapiens | place: Tanzania | collected 2013-01 | reverse complement strand
TAACCCGCAAGGCAAACTTTGCTTTGCGGGCTTTTCTTTTGCGTACGAGTACGGTATAATAATAAAAGCTGGTTTCTAGCGGAATCGAGTTGAAAATATGGCATAGTGTAAAAAATTGTTCAATGCCAGTAAGGAGAGGTACAGCTATGGTAGATCGCGTAAAAGGAGTAGAGAAGGTAACTGATAATCCATTTTTAAATCTTTATAATTTCGATGTTGAAAAAAGAAATGGAAAAACAGGCAAATATTATGTGGCATCCAGAAAGAAGGATCCAAAGCAGCTTAAAGCAGCAACTCATAAAAATACATCTGATGGTGTAATTATTTACAGTGTATATGGAGAAAAAAAGGATAAAATCGTGCTTGTAAAACAGTTTCGTTATCCAATCAATGCTTATGTGTATGAGTTTCCGGCAGGACTTGTAGAGCCAGGTGAGGAGATGGCACAGCCTGCCCATTCCCCGGACAAACAGCAAAAACAGAAAGGACTATGTACTATGAAAATCGCAGTTACCTATGAAAACGGTCAGATCTTTCAGCACTTCGGCCACACGGAGCAGTTCAAGCTCTATGAGGTGGCAGACAGCAAGATCGTCCGGGAGGAAGTGGTGGACACCAACGGCAGCGGCCACGGCGCGCTGGCTGGCTTCCTGATGCAGCGGGGCGTGGATACCCTGATTTGCGGCGGTATCGGCGGCGGTGCCCAGATGGCACTGGCGGAGGCCGGTATCAAGCTCTACGGCGGCGTCAGCGGCGAGGCGGACGCAGCGGTGAACGCCCTGCTGGCAAGCGCGCTTGCATACGATCCCAACGCCCGCTGTGATCATCATGACCACGCCCACGGCGAGGGCGGCCACACCTGCGGCGAGCATGGCTGCGGACATCACGGCTGCCACTGATATGGAGGACCGGCTGGTGCAGCTTCCGTTTTGGAAGGATCTGACCGAGCGGGAGCGGGAAACGGTGCAGCGCAGTGCGGTGACGCGCCGCTATGAAAAGGGGGCGCTCATCCATGACGGCGGCAGCGAATGTCTCGGCTTGGCGCTGGTGCTCTCCGGTGAGCTTCGTACTTACCTTCTCTCTGACGAGGGGCGGGAGGTGACGCTGTTCCGGTTGTATGCAGGCAATCTGTGCGTACTGTCGGCCTCCTGCGTCATCAGCCAGATCACCTTTGATACCCAGATGACCGCCCAGCGGGATACCGAGGTCCTCATCATCCCCGCGCATATCGTCGCCATGCTCAAGGAGCAGAATTTGGCTGTGCGCTGCTGCCTCTATGAGCTGGCCACGGCACGGTTTTCCGACGTCATGTGGGCCATGCAGCAGCTTTTGTTCAAGGGCCTTGACCGGCGGCTGGCGGGCTTTCTTCTGTCCGAAGCGGAGCGCACCGGCTCTGATACGATTCGCATGACCCATGAACAGATCGCCCAGCATATCAGCTCCGCGCGGGAGGCCGTGGCGCGGATGCTCAAGCAGTTCTCGGAGGAGGGCCTTGTGGAGCTCAAGCGCGGCGCCATCACCTTGCGGGACTTTGACAGTCTGAAGCAGCTGACCTGAAAAATCCGACGCTGAAAAAAGCGTCGGATTTTTTCATGAATGTGACTTTGTTACAGAAAGGCAGGACGAAACCTGTTATGATAAGGCCATAACAAAAAACGAGGAAAGAGGGAACTGACATGAAAATCAAGCTCAATTCCGATCAGGAGGTCGTGAATACCATCCGCGAGGGCCTGAAGCGCACAGGCGGGTACTGCCCCTGCCGTCTGGAGCGCACGGAGGCTACCAGGTGCATGTGTCAGGAGTTTAAGGACCAGATCGCTGACCCCAATTTTGAGGGCTACTGCCACTGTATGCTCTACTACAAATCTTTGAAGGACTGAGAGGGGACCCATCCTCTGCTTCGCCCTCGGCCTTACAGCCTCATGCTGACTTCGCCGCTCATCGCCATGGTACTTGACAAGCCACGGACGCAGTGAGTCTTCTATCCCGTGAGGGCTATACCCCAGAGTATTTGCAAGCTGAAAAACAAAGACTAATGATATATAAATGAAAGGAGCCTTTCTTATGGCTGAACTGAACATCACTTCTCTGAATTTTGAAAACGAGGTACTGAATTCCGATAAGCCCGTCCTGCTGGACTTCTACGCCGACTGGTGCGGGCCGTGCAAAATGCTCGCTCCCGTGCTCCACGAGATCGCTGAGGAAAACGCCGGTGCCCTCAAGGTGGGCAAGATCAATGTGGACGAGCAGATGGAGCTGGCCATGCGCTTTCAGGTCTCCAGCATCCCCATGCTGGTGGTCTTTAAGGACGGCAAGGCCGTTGCCAAATCCGTGGGCTACCGGCCCAAGGCGGAGATCGCTGCCATGGTGGAAAGCGCAAAATAAGGACCGTGACAGGGGAAACGCAAAAGTAAATATGAAAAGGGACGCCATCTGCAAAGATGGCGTCCCTTTTGCACGAGGTTTACATAAACCGGCACAGCAAAATCGGCAGAAAGATAGCCGGGACAAGGTTCATGACCTTGATTTTGGTGACGTTCAGCATATTCAGGCTCAGGGCCACGATCAGCAGAGAGCCGACACAGGTCATCTCCGCGATCACGGCATCTCCCAGCAGGGGGGACAGCAGCCCCGCCAAAAGGGAAATGGCCCCCTGATAGAGAAAAATGGCCCCGGCGGAAAACGCCACGCCGACTCCCAAGGAGGAGGCGAACACGATGGAGCTGATACCGTCGATGATAGATTTGGCTTTCAGAGTGTCATAGCTTCCGGTAAGGCCGTTTTCCAGAGCGCCTACGATGGCCATGGCCCCCACGCAGAACAGCAGGGAAGCGGTGACGAACCCGTCGGAGATGCTGGGCGCGCCATCCTCCGTGTGGATCAGCCGGGCGGTCCGGGTCTGGACCCAATCCCCCAGGGACCGCATCCGGCGGTCCAGATCCAGCAGCTCTCCGATGATGGCGCCCAGAGCGATGGAGAGGATGGCGGTCAGGGTGTTTTGCCCCTTGAGGCACCCGCTGACGCCGATATACAGAACGCACAGGGCCATGCCCTGCATGATGATGGTCTGGAGCCGGCCGCCGAGACCGTCGGCGGAGACCTCCTTGGAGGAACGGCGGGTGACGGCCCGGAGGACAAGCCCCACAGCGGACCCGGCCAGAATAGTCAGAGAATTGATGATCGTTCCGGTCAGCATACATTACGCCTCCTTTTGGGCGATAAGGTCACGGACTACCTTGCTTCCCATCAGCAGTCCGGCAGTGGCGGGAACCCAAGGATTACTGGCGGGAACGCTCCGCCGTCCCGGCGGGGGAGCCTCCAGCTGCTGGGTAGGCGCAGGCTGTTCCGGGGAAAAGACCACCGTCTGGTGGAGGATGCCCCGGTTCCGCAGCTCCTTCCGCATGACCCGGGCCAGCGGGCAGCCGTAGGTCTCCGAAATATCCGCCAGCCGCAGCAGAGAGGGGTCAAGTTTGTTGCCGGTACCCAATGCCATGATGAGGGGGACGCCCAGCCGCCGGGCGGTCTCCGCCAGATCCAGCTTGCAGCTCACCAGATCAATGGCGTCCACAATATAGTCATACCTGCAGCCTGCAGGGAAGAACTGTTCCCGGTTGTCGGCATTGTACAGGGCCTCCATGGGATGCAGGACCGCATAGGGGTTGATATCCCGGACCCGCCGGGCCACGGCCTCTGCCTTGGGAAGCCCCACGGTGGAGTCCAGCGCCTCCAGCTGACGGTTCAGATTGGAGAGAGCCACGGTGTCGCTGTCCACCAGCGTCAGCTCGCCCACACCGGCCCGGGCCAGACACTCTGTCACGTAGCTGCCTACGCCGCCCAGCCCGAACACAATGACGTGGGCGGCGGTCAGGCGGGCCTGCCCGTCCTTGCCCCACAACATTTCATTTCGCAAAAAACGCTCGTCCATAAAACGCTCCGAATTTCAAAAGTAAAGATCAAAAAGGGCCGGCTGAAAAGCCGGCCCTTTGTTTCGGGAATAGTGGGCCGATGACTAAGTTTTAACCCACAAACTTCATGCCGAAGTCGCTCTGCTGCACATCGGCGTTTTCGGACAGGGCGGTGCTCCACTCGGAAGCGGCCTTCTCCTGCAGATCGGAGGTGACGGATGCCGCCCAGGCGGGCAGATCGTAGCCCACGAAGTACATCACATGAGAACCATAGGTGGTGTCCACGATACCGGTGTCACCATTCTTGCGGGAAGCGTCGAAGCACCAGTCATTGAACTCCTCCACGGCCCAGCCCTTGGTGACGCGGGTGTAGAGACCGCCGTCATACTTGGAGCCGTCGGCGGAATTTTCCAGAGCCAGCTGGGCGAAGGAATCCTCGGTGGCCTCGCCGGACTTCCACTGGGCCAGGATCTCCTCGGCCTTGGTGCGGGCGGCGGCCTTCAGCTGGGTCTGCTCGTCCTCATAGCCCTCGTCGCCCTGAGCCTTGGTGCCGGTTTCGGGGGTGATGAGGATGTGACGGATGTCCACGGTCTTGTATTCCTCGCGGCCGCGGCTGTGGAACAGGCTCACATAGTAGCTGGTGCCCACTTCCAGGATCTCCGTGTCGCCGTCCTTGCGGGCATCATCGAAGAGCCAGTTGCCCACAACGCCGTCATAATAAGTGGCGTCGGTGGTGTTATAATAGGTGGCCTTTTCATAATTGCCGGCAATGGATTCCAGAGACTTTCCGCTGTTGTAAGCGGCCAGAATCTCTTCTGCGGTGGCCTTGGCGGTCTCCTTGGCAGCAGCCTGCTCCTCATCGGTGGCCTGAACGGTGTTGCCGTCGGCATCCGTGGTGGAATCGGCAGCGCCGCTGACGACCACATACTCCCAGGCGGCCTTGTCATAGGTCTTGGGATCTGCCTGATAGGCGGCTTCCAGCTCCGCGTCGGTGTAGGTCAGGCTGTCAGAATAGCTCTGGGCGTATGCCTGATACTGCAGCATCCGCAGGACCTGCTGGTTGTAGACCTTCTCCGTCATGATGGCACCCAGATTTCTCTGGAGATATGCCTTCACGGACATGCCGGTGGATTCCGCAGAGGTCTTCAGGGAATTCAGGGAGTCCTCATACTGCTCCTGCACGCTGGCAGGGAACTGATAACCCTCTTCCTGTGCCTGCTTCAGACCCCGCTGGATCATGGTCATCTGCTTGACAGTGTTGTCCATGATATAATCATGCCAGGAGGAGCCTTCCTCTACGCCCATCATGGAAGCGGCGGTGGCGTTCACCGTCTGGCTCTTCAGGGAGGCGTTGGTGTCCAGGCCCAGATAGCTGATGAAGTAGGAATTGCTCTGCAGGAAGCCGCGGTAAACATTCTGATAATAGAAATTCACCTCGGCGGCATTGTAGGTTTCGCCGTCAATGGTCAGGGCCGTGGCGTTGCGGGAGATAATGTTGGATCGCCAGAGGAAGCTGGCTGCCACCACCAGCACGAACAGTACGGCGATGACGCTGTACAGAACGTTGCTGCGCTTTTCAGCCTTCTTTTCTTCCAGCTCCTTTTCTGCCTTGGGATCCACATAGCCGGAGGCCGTCTGATCCTGCCGGAGCTTTTTTTCTCTTGATGCGCTCATTTGTTGTCCATCCTCTCAAGTTTAAACGTTGTTGCGCGGCACAGCGCCGCATGATTTGTCACATACCCCGTCATTATAAAGGATTGCGCCGCGATATGCAAGTACCAGATCGCGTTTGATGCCATCCGGGGCAAAACTGCGCTTATTGTATGACGCATATCTGAAAATAAACTGAAAAAAGGACTGCAAAGCAGTCCTTTTTGTCGTATAAAGCTGTCCCGCGGCGGCCGTGTAGACCTCGTTATAACCTGCACCTTCAAGCACAGGTGGGTTGCTTCCAGAATGCTTTACCGCTTCCAACTTCCAACCGCGAACGGCAGCCGGGAGGCCTGCGATCCACACCCTGAGAGGTGCATCCCTAATAACGAAATGTGGGTTAAAAAAAGATCTATCACGCACCCCGCAGGACACGCGGAATGACGTATTCCTTAAAAGTCTGCGTGGAAACGGAGGAATTATTCCTCGTCCTCGTCAAACAGCAGCTCCATGAACTGCTCGTAGACCGCCTCCAGCTCCTCGTCAGAGTCCAGCGTGGAGAGCAAATCCTCGCCATCCTCGTGGATGACCTTCAGGATCACCAGACCGTTGTCGGGATCGTCCTCATTTTCCCCCTCGGTCTCGGCGGGGAAGAAGGCCTGATACATCTGGCCGTTATACTCCAGAGCGTCTACAAATTCCAAAACCAGCTCTTTTCCGTCCTCGTCGGTCACGGTAATAAAGGTGGGGCCGAAATCTTCACTCATCTTTGTATACCCTTTCTCGTGTTGTCTGTCCCTCCGGGGAAGGATTGCCCTTATTGTAACGGAAGAAAGCGATGATTGCAAGAGCGAAAACCGTGAAAAAGCAGCGAAGTACGAAAGTTATGTGACAGAAATTTTCGGAAAATTTTGGTGAAATCCATGGAAGAGGAAACTTTTCGCCGGTTGAATCCGACATTTTCGCAGTTGACAGGGGATGATATAATGGACTTGATAATGGTGTATTGTGGGTTGGTTTCCTGAAGGGAAACCGCCTTGAGGATCACAAAAGGAGGTTCCAAGTTGGAGGAAAGAAGAAACACGCATCCCCAGGGGGCGGATCATTCCCGCAAACGGCGGAAGGTCCGGCCCGGTCATGTGGCGGGCGGCGTTGTGATGACGGTCTTTACCCTGGTCCTGATCGGCGTCTGCACAACGCTCATGCTGCTGGGGATTTTCATGAAGTATGTGAATACATCTCTGCTGCCGACGCTGGAGGTCCGGGCGGAGGACTACACCATGTCCCAGAGCTCCGTGGTCTATTATCAGGACAAGGAGAGCGGCCGGTGGGTGGAGTTCCAGAAGGTCCACGGGCAGGAGAACCGTGTCCTGATCGACATCGACGATATGTCTCCCTATCTGTGGCAGGCAGCGGTGTCCATTGAGGACGAGCGTTTTTTCAGTCACCACGGTGTAGACTGGAAGCGGACCCTGGGCGCTACGCTGCTGACCCTCACCGGCAGCAACGATAGCTATGGCGGCTCCACCATCACCCAGCAGATGCTGAAAAATATGACCGGCGAGAACCAGAACACCATCAACCGCAAGGTCAAGGAGATCTTCCGGGCGTTGGAATTTGAAAAGAACAATACGAAAAGCCAGATTCTGGAGCTGTACCTGAATATGATCTATTTGGGCAGCGGCTGCGGCGGCGTGGAAACGGCAGCGGAATACTACTTCGGCAAGTCCGCCAAGGACCTGACGGCGGCGGAGAGCGCCTGTATCATCGCCATCACCAACAACCCGTCTCTCTACAACCCCAAATATGAACGGACCTACACCCGGAAGGACGGCACCACCGTCACCCCCCGGCAGCTGAACAAGAAGCGCCAGGAGCTGATCCTGGACAAGATGTCTAAGGTCATCAATCCCGATACCGGCAAGCCCTATCTGACAAAAGAGGAGTGCGAAGCCGCCAAGGCGGAGCCTTTGAACTTCACAGATACCTCCGGAGACGCCAGCGAGCTGGTCAAGACCGACGGTATCGAGATCAACAATTGGTTTGTGGAGCAGCTCATCAAGGATGTGACCACAGATCTGGCTCAGGCCAAGAGCATTTCTTATGAAGCGGCCCAGCGGCTGGTGAACAACAGCGGCTATCAGATCTATTGCACCATGGACCCGGATATCCAGCAGATCGCGGAGGATGTCTACGCAGATCTGAGCAATTTGAATGTACACTCTGCCAAGGGCCACCAGCTGCAATCCGGCATTACCATCATGGACCCCTATACCGGCAACATCGTGGGCATGGTGGGCGCCATGGGCCCCAAGACCCAGAATCTGGTGGACAACTATGCGGTCCAGAAGCATCAGGTTGGTTCTTCTATCAAGCCGCTGACGGTGTATTCCGCAGCGCTGGACGCCGGTGCTGTGACACCGGCCACCACCTTTGATAACTACCCCGTAGAGCTTATGAACGATTCTCCCTGGCCTAAGAACTCCCCCAATACCTACACCGGCTGGACCATGATCGGCGAGGGCGTCCGGCGTTCCATCAACACCATCGCCGTTCAGACCGTGGAGGCGCTGGGCGTGGTGGATTCCTACGCTTACGCCACGGAGAAGCTGGGCCTCAGCCTGGTGCCGGAGGATATGGCCGTTTCCCCGTTGGCCATGGGCGGTCTGACCTACGGCCTGAGCACTGTGGAAATGGCGGCGGCCTTCTCTGCCTTTGCCAACAGCGGCGTTTACAATTCGCCCAAGATGTATACCGAGGTCCGGGACAGCAACGGTGAGACCGTGCTGAAAAACGAAGGCGAGACCCATGTGGCCATGAAGGAGACCACGGCCTACTTCATGAACCAGATGCTTACCAGTGTGGTGAACGCCGGTACCGGTACCTCCGCCAAGTTCAGCGGCATGACCATCGCGGGCAAGACCGGTACCACGGATAACTCCAAGACCCGCTATTTCGTGGGCTATACCCCCTATTACTGCGCCGCCGTGTGGACGGGCTATCCCAAGACCAACGAGAAGATCTCCGCCTCCGGCAACCCGGCCATTACTATGTGGAAGCCGGTCATGCAGAAGATCCACGAGCATCTGGAAAATAAGAGCTTTACAAAGCCTGCCAGCGGCCTGGAGCAGGTGAAGGTCTGCGCCGACAGCGGCCTGCGCTGCACCGATGCCTGTCTCTCCGACATCCGGGGCAGCCGGGCGGTTCAGGTCACGGTGGCGGCAGGCACGGCTCCCACGGAGAACTGCAATCTCCACACCTTTGTGGACTACTGCACCGAGGGCAAGTGCATTGCCACCGACAGCTGCCCTTCTTCCAGTGTGAAGCAGGTGGGTGTGCTGGACTTTGAGCGGACCGAGTACTTCAAGGCGGACGGCACCCGCTATGCCTCCATCGCCACCGACAGCGCCAAGAATCCGGACAAGATGTTCCATCTGATTGAGATGAAGCGGGCCATCGGCCTGGAACCCACCCCCACAGCCGGGGGCGGAGAGACCTATCCGGAGGTCATCGGATGCCCGGCCCACGCCGGCATGACGCCGGTGGACCCGGATCACCCCGGCGGTGGCGTTGATGATCCCAATGATCCCAACTACAGCCCGTCGGTCGACGATCCCAGCGGCGGCTTCGGGGACGCGAACCTGCCCGAGGACCCCACCGGTGGTATCGTGATCCCGACAGAGCCGGAGGACCCCAGCGGCGGCTTCGGCGATGCTGGTATGTGGGCGGCCAATCTGTTCAATCGGAACTGAGACAGAGCGCGCAAGATCATATAGCTGATACACCCCCAGACCGGAGACTCCGGTCTGGGGGTGCTGCTTGAAGAACTGATATGCGGTGTCGCTTTGGGCTTCTCTTTCAGATCCTCTGAAAAAGCAAGGGGACGGAGCTGCCAGGAGCACAAAGCTGAATTGGGAGAAAAAAGACCCCCAGAAGCATTGCTTCTGGGGGTTGTCAGCTTATTTGCGGGGGCCGCCCTCCAGCCATTTCAGGTCATAGGGCTCAAAGACAACCTTCTCATAGGCGGGGACGTCCATCACCACGCCGGTCCAGTCGGAATGGATCTCGCCGGTCTGCTTGATGAGGATATCATAGAGAATATCATAGGTAACGCCGTCGGCGGGATCGGTCTCCACGATGGTGGAGTAGGGCAGGGTCTTGTGATAGGTCAGCTCCATGCCCTTGTAGTCGAAGTGGAAGCCGCAGCGCATCCGGCAACCGTCCAGACCGGTGTATTCCGCGATCTCTTTCAGATCGTGCAGGATCTTGTCCGGCTCGTAGAGGTTTTCGGGAGTGGTGGCGGTGTAGTCAAAGCGGAACTGGATGTTGGCGCCGGGAAGCTTGCGGAAGCGCTCAATGAAGGGGATCAAATTCTCCTTGGGATAATCCTTGTAGAGAACGCAGTTGATCCGGAAGGGCACCGGCAGCCGGGTCAGCAGCGAGTCATTGGACTCCACCACATAGTGCTGCATGTGGCGGGACACATTGATGCAGGTGATCTTGTGCTTATTCCGCTCCGCGAAGGCCAGAATGTCCTCTTCCGTCTGGCATTTGGAGACGGGCAGAGTGGTGTTGATGAACACCCGGTGGGTAGTGGGGATCTCATCCAGCATGATCTGGAGCTTTTCAATGTCGGCAAAGGGCTCACCGCCGGTAAAGACGAAATCGCATTTGGGGGTGATGGCATCCATCCGGCGGATGCTCTGGACGATCTTCTCCAGAGAGAAGCCGGTCATGTCCTCGTATTCTTCCTTATTGATACAGAAGGGGCAGTGGTTTTTGCAGTCATAGGGGACAAAGATGGTGACGGTAGCGCCGCCTTCCCTTGTTTTGTATGGATGATTCATGATGATCGATCGGCCTTTCCTATTTATAGATGGTAGATCAAGGCGGGAAACAACGGTCCCCGCCCCGAGTAGACATATATTCGTACATACGGATAATTATTTTAATCTATTTTTAACAAACGGTCAAGTGAAAAACAGAAAAAAGAACAAAAGACTGTGTTTTTCCGTCGGCAAGGGTGTACAGGCTATTGGGATAATGCTATAATAACCCTGATTTCCGGCTGACGGAGACAGACTCCGCCGGTTCGGTCTGAAGCTGTTTTTTCGGAAAGGAGGGAATGGGATGCAGGAACTGTTTTCTGCGCTGTCCCTGTGGCTGAGTGCCCATCCTCTGATTACCGGCTGGTACACGGCCATTGCACGGCTGCTGTTTCCGGTGCTTTCGGCGCTGATTCTGGTGCGGGCCATCCGGTCCTTGCTGCGGATCCCCCACACGCCGGAGGTCTGGGCCCAACTGAGCCTGCCTGGTGGCGGCAGTATCCCCCTGACCCACTGGGAAAATATTCTGGGACGGGGCAAATCCGCTGACGCGATTCTGAACTATCCCAGCATCTCCCGGCAGCACGCGGCGCTGTGCCGTGGTGAGGACGGAGCCTGGACGGTGTATGATCTTGGCTCCAAGGGCGGCACCGCCGTCAACGGCAAGGCCGTAGCGGACAAGCTCGTTGGAGATCTCGGTGTCCAGCGCGACGGGGATCTCACGCTCCGGCGCGGCGTTGTCGGCGGAGGCCGTTTCCGCCGGATCGGCCGTGGCTTCCTCACTGACGCCGGTCACGTCGCGGAATTTCTGCTTGACCCAATCGATCGGGTTTGTTCCGGAGCAGCCGCTCAGAGTCCCTGCCAGCAGCGCGGCGGCCAAAATGAGGCAGAGCGCAGTTCGAATGCGTTTCATTATCATGTTCCTCATGGGCTTACTGGTAGCTGAAATTGCTCAGCTCGTCGTTGTCCACCAGTGCAAAGTAGGTCTTGCCCCGGTTGAGGGTCATCTCTTCGCCGGACTTGGTGTAAAGCTTGAGGGGGTTGGTGGGATAGGTCTTTTCCCAGCGGCCCACCTGCACGCCGCCGCGGGTGAAGAGGTAGGCGTCGCCGCCCTTGATGTACTGCACCTCCTGCACGTCGTGGGAGTCACCTGCGTAGGCGTCCATGTCGGCGAAGCAGACCACGATGTTCTCGAAGGTAAGCTGCTCACCGGTCAGCTCATCGACGGTGTTCTCGGTGGCCTTCTTGGAGGAGTTGTACATCTGCATCGCGTAGGTGTGGCTGAGTGCGGAGTAGCTGAACGAGGTGCGGTAGCTCTCTGAATGTACGATGGCGATTTTTTTGGCCGAGGGCTCACCCTTGAGTTTGTTGACCTCGTCGGTGCGGTAGTCAGCAAAGTGGAAGAACGTCCCCTCGCTGGGAGCGTAGAGGCTGATGCCGGCATCAGAAGCGGCCTTGCAGATCTCCTTGCCGGAGGTGAACTCGGTGTGCTCGTAGGCCACATCGCGGCCGCGGTTATTGCGGTGGGAGACGATGGGGTGGATCGGGGTCTTGAAATAATTCTTGCCGCCGATGTTCAGCCCGGAGTAGCCGTACACGCTGACGAACTGGGTGCAGAAGATGCTCTCGCCGTCGTGGTAGTAGAGAATGTCCCAGGGCATGAGCAGCTGCAGGAACTGGTCGCGGCCGGAGCGGATGGGGCCGACCTCGGGGATGCTGTCGGCGTCGCTGAAC
>OQWM01002639.1_pt1 | contig 12118 bp, 10 predicted proteins | sample 1691531 | NCBI WGS metagenome assembly OQWM01 (sample SAMN03418257, study PRJEB22391) | human gut metagenome | biome: human-gut; feature: organic feature; material: feces | host: Homo sapiens | place: Tanzania | collected 2013-01 | reverse complement strand
GATCTTCACCCTGCCGGACAGCGGCGTGGAGATCGGCCGCCTGCAAGAATGGCAGCGCCTGCGCCGCCGATGTAGCCGCGAAACATGATGCCGGTGTAGTAATCCATCTCGTGCACCAGACCGAGGTCGATCATGATGCGGTCGCCGTAGCCGGCCTCGTCGAGCGCCTGATACAGGCGGCGCAGATAGGCGATCGCGCCCAGAACGCGCACATTGCCGGTCAGCGTCTCGACCTCGTCGAGCACCTCGATGCCGCCGAACAGCTGCGGCATGGCGCTGAGCGCCTTTGCTGCCGGTCTGCTGCCGAACGGCTGGAGCGCGTCGCCGAGTGCCGCGAACGACTTGTTTTCGATCAGGCGGCGGATCGCCTCAGACGAGGCCGCATCCGCACCCAGCTCCTCGATGAGGGCCTTGTAGATCTCCGCGTGGCCGAGCTCGATGCGGAAGTTGTCCGCGCCGGTCCTGCTCAGCGCCGCGAAGGCAGCGGAGAGGATGTCCTTGTCAGCCGCGAGACCGTCCGCGCCGATCAGCTCCGCGCCGACCTGCAGGAACTCGCCCTTGTGGCCGTGGTCGCCGGAGACCGAACGGAACACCTTCTGGCTGTAATACAGGCGGACGGGCAGAGCCGCGTCATCCAGACGGGTCGCCGCGATACGCGCGATGGGGGTGGTGTTGTCCGGACGCGCCACGCAGATCCGGCCGGACTTGTCGATGATCTTGAGCATCTGATCCTGATCGAGCTCGGGGTTTGCCTGCGCAAAAACATCATAATATTCAACTGCCGGGGTGATGATCTCGCTGTACCCGCGCTCCTCCAGCGCATCGCGCACCGCGTTCTCGGTCTGCCGCAGTGCGCGGCAGGAGGAAAACAGAAGATCCCGGGTGCCCTCGGGGGTAGAAATACGAAAACGGTTCATTGCTCCGCTGCTCCTTTATCACTTTATCATGATGAAATGATACCATACCCAGCAAGGGTCTGTCAACCCTTTTTTCCACAGGCGCGGAGCGCCCTCCCCTTTTTTACCGTCTGCTGACGGTAAATCTTCCGCCGATACAGCGGTGCGCCGCTGGAGGCGAGAGTGGCCCTCCCGGGACGGGGGTTATTCGCCATGACATGGCGAGGGGAGTGCCGCCGCCCGGCGGCGGGGGTACCCAAAGTCGGTTTTGAGCAGCGCAAATGCACCCTCTGCCTGAATGGAACAGCATATTCTCAGATAGATCCCCTGCTCGGTGCTGATATTCGCCTGAGATTTCTCCCGTTTTTCCAGAAGGTCTTGTTTAGTATAACTTCTTTCGGAGTGTCCGAATCCTTTGCCTTGCAGCAGGCGTTTCTCTGCGGACATCCTTTGCAGTTCTCACAGCGATACCAAGCCGTGGTAACAGGCTGTTCGCTTTCCATCTGTGTACATTCACGGCGGAGGACTAGCTTGCGGCCTTGGGCACAGAAAAAGCAGTCTTCAGCTGCATCATACCGCATATTCTCAATACGTCCGCTCTGACGTTTGAATTTCTTCGTCTTTTTCGATTCGTAATTTGTTGGTTTAATAAAGCTGATCTGTCCGTTTCGCTCCAGAAACAGATAGTTTTCCAGTTTCTCATACCCGGCATCCGCGATCAGTTTCTGATACTTGGCCTGCTGTGCTTTTCCAGATGTCTCAGAAACGGGATCAGCGTGCCGTAATCAGTTCGGTTCGAAAAAATGTCGATACCGGCACGCTTCTTCCAGCTTCCGGCTGGAATAGATTCCACATTGATATCCGTACACCATTACCTTGAACAGCACTCGTGGATCGACCTTCGATTTCCGTCCTTTCGGCGAATAGGCACGATACAGTTCCCTGTAATTCAGTTCCTCAAGCTGGGCGCTTGTCAGTCGGACGGGTGCGTTCTCCGGTAATAAAATTTCATTGTTTACTGCAATTACCAGTTGACCATTTCGCTCTCTTACGGTACACTGGTCTTGCGTTATTGAGTTTCTTTGCATAATTTAATTCTAACGCAAACACCGCAGTTTGGAAACCCTTGGGGTTCCTCTCCGCGGTGTTTGCGTTAGACGCTATTTTGCAACGTGCCCTTTTGGGTGTATGGGAGATTTGACGGTTGCTTTTCTGCAACTTGTGGAAAACAAAAGGTACGGTCTGCCAAAGCTGCGGAGAAAAGGTGAAAAACTCCGCAGAAGGGAAAACAAACCGCACCTGAAGATGTTGTCTGAGTGAAAATTCGGAAATCAATCCATCGCCTTGCCCTGCATAGCCTCCTCGGACATATGATGACGGCAAATACCCTCCAGTTCGGTCACTACGTCGCCGATAAGGCGTTTAATCGACAGGTCAGGCACGCCGACCACGATATTATCACAGTGACTGCTGACCGGAATGAGAATTCGATGAGCGCTGCTTTGTCCAACAGCTCTCGCCATTTTAGGTGTTACCTCTCCGAGCATAGCGTCCGCGATGACAATTCCGATGGGACCGATAATAACGTCCGCCCTTCGACATCCGACCACGACGGCGTTTTCTCCGGTTGCAGCGTAGTCCGCGCCCGCTTTCAGCATAGCGGCGGTCGCCAGACTATTGGTTCCGACAGCAGTCAGCTCCGCCCGCGGGAATTTCGCCTTAACAGCGCCGATTACCTGTCTGCCGATGCCGCCTCCCTGTGCATCTATAATGAGTATCTTCATAAATTTATGCCTCGTTTCATTCTGTGCAACAGACCGCGTTATCCGTCTTGCTGTAAGACAAGAGCCGCCGCACAGGAAAAACCCGCACGGCGACCCTTGTCGAAGCCACTTGTTTCCGATGAATTACAGCGGAATTACCAGAGCACCGATAATAGCCAGTACGAAAATGCATACGGACGAAATGAAAGAACCCAGAGTATAGGTCTTCAAGCCGCCGGATACCGTCAGACCGGACATATTGGTAGCAACCCAGAAACCGGAGTCATTTACATGACCGATGGAGTTACCGCCAGACAGGCAAGCCAGTGCAATCCAGACCGGATGGCAGCCGATTGCCGGAGCGATAGTAGCCATAATGCCCATAGAGGTCATACCTGCTACCGTACCGGAACCCTGTGCTACGCGGAAGATTACGCCGATGAAGAACGCGAGGAACATCGCCGGGATAACAGAGGTCGTGCTGGTGCCCAGCAGACCTACGATTGCATCGCCGATACCGGTTGCGGTAATAACAGACGAGAACGAACCGCCTGCACCGGTAATCAGCAGTACGACGCCTGCGCTCTTGAGCGCTTCGCCTGCACACGCCTCAAACTTATCGCGGCCGAGGTACGGCAGGCTGATAAGGTACGCACCCAGGGTACCGAGCAGCATTGCAATCAGCTTGTTGCCCAGGAAGGAACAGATAACCGGAGATTCCTCAAATACTGCGCTGCCCAGAGTGCCGAACAGAATGCAGATAACCGGAATGATAATCGGCAGGAGCGATACAAAGAAGGACGGCTTCTTCAGGTTGCTGCTGCTCTCGCGTGCCGCTACCAGCTCTGCTACTACATTCGAGCTGTGGTTTACGTCTTTTTCTTCGTTCCAGATACCGCGGTTGTGAATCTTAATGTAGATGAAGTCGGACACCAGAACAGTGATGAAGCCAACTACCAGACCTACCAGCAGCATGGTACCCAGGCTGAAGCCGAAGATGTCGGCCGCTGCCAACGGGTTCGGCGTGGGAGGTACTACGCAGTGTGCAGTGGTTGCGCCGATGGTAAGGCAACCGGTTACGTAACACATCTTCATATTGATCTTCGCGGCGATGGTGATACCGATCGGAATCAGAATAATAAATGTTACGTCAAAGAATACCGGAATGGAGAGCACGAAGCCTGCAAGGCTAAGACCCCAGATGGCACGCTTTTCAGAGAAAGCGGATACCAGTTTGTCAGCGATGACGTCGGCTGCGCCGCTGTCATTCATCAACTGACCTAGTATTGTACCGAAACCGACAGGCAGACCGATACTGGTCATCATGTTGCCGAAGCCGGAAGAAACGGTGTCTACTGTGGTCAGCAGATCCAGACCGCCTGCAACGCCCATGAAAAGGCTGGCGATTGCCAAGCCAATTGCCGCATTGAGCTTGAGCACGATGATGCAGAACAAAATAATCGCGATAGCGACTACGAGTGCTGCAATCAACATTACGGGTGTAGTCATTTCTTTTCCCTCTTTCTTTTTCGTCTGATTGAACAAACATTATTAATATCGGCTCAAAGCAGGCACCATCTTCCCGTTTTTCGCCGAATATTCCATAATAAACATTCTGTACAGCGCAGTCACGCTGCCAAGCATCCCCATACGGGCGACTTAGAACAGATTTCCGTTCTCGTCAAAGTTCAACTCGTACGGCTCAGTAAGAATTTCGAAATTGGGGTTGTTCTCCACCAACGGGAGCATACCCTCCGATATTTCGATAACACCGATATGTGCGGTGTTCGGAATACGAATCATCTTCATATTGTCGTGATCCTCTGCCTCCGGGCAGCACATCAGTGCAAGCTGGAGTGCCTCACGGTCGTTATCCATAATCATCGGAATCTTCATCAGATGAAGAAACGTGTTGGTAACACCGGTCGGATAGGTCATTTCCAGTTTCATCTTGTTGAACAGACGGCGAGTGGTAACCTCGGCTAAGCCTACGCCCTGCGCGTTGCCATGGGTTTCGTCCGTCAGGTCGAGAATAACGACCTTCTCCGCCTCAATACCGCCGGAGCAGTACTTCGGCTGTACAAAACGACCGGAAACATTCGGATCCATACCATCGCCCGAGATGTTTTTGCCGATTTTATCCACAACCAGCACATCGCACTTGTCAAACAGCAGGTGCGCGATCGTCTGATAGGAGATTTCCTTCAGCTTCGGCTCCTCAGAAATAATTTCCTCGGGACTGAGACCTTTGATCAGGTACGTATCGTCATATGCGTTTTCGATAATGGCAATGCCGCCGAGCACCGGTGCGTTCTCCAACATCGTGCGACCGTATTCCTCAACCAGCTCGTGCATAATCGCCGGACTCTGGTGATGAATGCTCTCGGCACCCTTCTGCTTGCCCAATCCAATGGCCATCATCTTCATCAGGCCGCTCTCGTACGGACCTCGGAAAGAGGTATGCGGCTTAATGCGGTTAAACAGGATAATGCCATCTGCCTCGGACGCATTCTTATCCATAAATACCGGCTGATGACGGACACCGGAAATGCCGATCTGCACCGTTTCCATAGAGCTCTTTACCGGGCAACCCATCGACTCTTCCGTTACGCCGTAATCGCGCAAAATCTGAAGCTGACCCTCGGCGGTCGCACCGCCGTGGCTGCCCATCGCCGCTACGATGAACGGCTCTGCGCCCTTCGATTTTACAAAATCCACGATGGCCCGCGCCATCACCCCGTTGTGATTGATACCGCGACTGCCACAAGTAATCGCAATCTTCTGACCGGGTTTGATTTTTCCGCCAATTTCCGGACGATCTAATTCCTTTGTAATCACGCCGGGAATATTCTCCTCCGGGATACACGTTTTATCAAAATTCTGGCGAACTTTGACCATGCGCGGAATCGGTGTATCCTTAATCAAATCGGTAATAGTCTCCATACCAATCTCCTTTCTTAAATCCTGAGCAAAACCGCATACATGCCGGACAAACATTTTCCGTGCACGTGCACGGAAATCTGAAAAAAATGAACAGCAATCCTTTATGCCGTTTCGATAAATATAGTGTACATATATTTTTCCCAAATCGCAACTGTAATTATCCATAAAATATATACAATTTTTTTGGTAGAAAAATAGAAATTCATCGTAGATCGCCGATATTTTATCAGACATTCTTTACAACCGCATCGGCACCAGTATACAGCCCTATCTTATCAACTTTCAGCTTTTTTCTTTCCCATATGGTTTATCATACTCGCCATATAGCCTGCGCCGAATCCGTTGTCAATATTGACCACAGAAACACCGCTCGCGCACGAATTCAGCATAGACAGCAGAGCGGACAGACCATGAAACGACGCCCCATAGCCCACGCTTGTCGGCACTGCTATCACCGGACACTCGGCAAGTCCGCCGATGACGCTTGCCAGTGCGCCCTCCATACCCGCTATCGCGATAATTACACTTGCGCTCATGATATCATCCAAATGCGCCAGCGTACGGTGTAACCCGGCCACTCCCACGTCATACAGCCTCACCACCTCGTTGCCAAGGAACTGTGCAGTCAGCGCTGCCTCTTCCGCTACCGGAATATCGCTCGTGCCTGCGGTTGCCACCACGACCCGTCCTAAACCGGTCGGTGCAGGTAACTTGCCCACGATACCGAGCTTTGCCTCCGGATAATACGTCAGCGCGTGCGATTGCGACACGTATTCCGCAGCCTCCTCACTCATTCGGGTAATCAAAACATTGCCCTGAGCATTTCGTTCCATCACCTGCAAAATACCGGCAATCTGCTCAGGGGTTTTGCCCGCGCCGTAAATAACCTCATTCGCGCCCTGTCTCACCCGCCGGTGAAGATCCACCTTTGCATAATCAATATCCACAAACGGCTCGGACTTAATCTTCAGCATAGCGTCTTCGACGGAAAGCGTGCCCTCTTGTACTCGCTTGAGCACCTGTTCCATTTCATTGTTCATCACGCACCTCCAAATCGAGCAGCACCGCTCGATATCTCTGCTTCAGATATGAATGAATGCTCTGTCGATTTTCTGCCAGCCGCTGCCACTGCGCAGCCGGAAGCTGAATTCGAGCACAGCCGTTCATATAGCGTACACGAAAGTTGGTGAACCCCAGCGAAAACAGATAGTCCTCTGCCCACTCGGTTGTTTCCAACTTGTCTGCTGTAATCGGGTCGCCAGTCGGCACACGTGTCGCAAGGCAGGCATATGCCGGCTTATCCCAGGTAAATAGTCCCGCTTCGTGCGACAGCCGACGGATTTCCGTCTTGGTCAACCCGCATTCGCGCAGCGGAGAACGAACCTTCATTTCGCGCAGCGCTTTCATGCCCGGCCGGTCATCTGCATCGTCCGATGCATTGGTGCCGTCCATCAGCAATGTATAACCATCGTTTCTTGCCGTTTGCCAAATCATCGAAAAAATCGTATTTTTGCAAAAATAGCAGCGATTGGCTGGGTTTTCTATTACTTTTTTCTCTGCAAGTACGTCTGCGTGCAGGATCTTCATATCCGCGTTGAGCGACTCCGCCAAACGAATTGCATCGTCCATTTCGAACTGTGGCTGAAACATTGATTTAACATAATACGCCCGAATCTGTGCTCCGCTTTGTATTGCAGCATACAGCAGATAGGACGAATCCACACCACCCGAAAAAGCCAGTGCGACCTTTTGATTTTGCTTAAAAAAAGTTTCAAGTGTCATAGGAACCTCCTACGCAAAATGAAAATAATACCATTTTTTCTATTTGCCTGCGACAACCCACACTGTGTGTAGCCGTCGCAAAGCAAATTGACTTCTTCTTCAGTATAGCGCAGCGGCGATATATTTGCAAGCAAAACGATAGGAATACACGAATTAAAAGCAACTTTGAAGCGACCTGTATTGGTGTCTTCCTGTTACTGCCCGTAAGCAGTTGCATGTGCTCCTTCATTGTAATCTAATTCATCGTTTTCCTCTTCGTACAGCTGATTGCGAATATACCCAGCAATCATTTCCTTCTTTCCTACCGTATCCTCATCTTTTCGCATTATTTTCAAAGTTTTCTCCTGAGGAACAGTGGGATACCGAACTAAAACGCCAATAATGCACTCTCCCACCAATTGTGAAAGAGTGCATATATTACAGAAAGCCGCAATCAACCAGAAGTCAAGCATTTCATTACAGATAGGAAGATTATCATTGAATTAGGCTATGAATTGTTGGGATATACGTTTGGTTTTTGTCTGCGCCGCGTGTAAATTCGGCAGGAGAGCGCGGCGCAGACCGGGGGGATAGGCTGCAATGCCACAGTTTCTACTTGCGACATTGTCCGATGTTTTCGGAGAGAGAACATTTGGCTGGTGCGGCTTTTTGTAACGATATAAATTGTGCGTTTTAGTCCTCCGCGAGCTTTTTGTAGCGCTCGTAGCGGGCCTTGACGTCCTCGACCTCCTTCGCGTACAGGGCGTCGGCCTTGTCCGGGAAGTTGTTCTTGAGGGAGGCGAAGCGGTTCTCGCCCATCAGGAAGTCCATGACCTTGTCGGTGTCCGGCTCCTTGGAGTCCAGCTGGAACGGGTTCTTGCCCTCCGCGATGCGGCGCGGGTCGTAGCGGTACAGATGCCAGTAGCCGCACTCGACTGCCTTCTTCATCTCGTCCTGAGAAGTGCCCATGCCGGCCTTGATATGCTGCTCGAGGCACGGGCAGTAGCAGATGACGATGGACGGGCCGTCGTAGGACTCGGCCTCGCGCAGCGCCTTGAGGGTCTGCGCCTGGTCTGCGCCCATCGCGACCTGTGCAACGTAAACGTACTCGTACTGCATCAGGATCGCGCCGAGATCCTTCTTTGCGACCTTTTTGCCCGATGCCGCGAACTTTGCGGTAGCGGAAGTCGGGGTCGCCTTGGAGGACTGGCCGCCGGTGTTGGAGTAGACCTCGGTGTCGAGGACGAGCAGGTTGACGTCCTGATTCTGCGCCATGACGTGGTCGATGCCGCCGAAGCCGATATCGTAGGCCCAGCCGTCGCCGCCGACCGCCCAGACGGACTTCTTCGCGAGGAATTCGCGGTTGTCGAGGACGTACTTGACCTCGTCGGTCTGCTCTGCTGCTTCGAGCGCTGCGATGAGCGCGTCGGAAACTTCGCGGGACTTCTCGCGGTCGTTCCAGTCTGCGAGGTATGCCTCTGCCGCCTCAGCCGCAACGCCTGCGTTCTTCAGCGCTTCGATGCGGATGAGCAGCTCCTTGCGGATGGCGTCCTGTGCGTGGTAGAAGCCGAACGCAAATTCTGCGTTGTCCTCGAACAGCGAGTGCTCCCACGCCGGGCCGTGACCCTTGCAGTCGCGGCAGTACGGCAGGATCGGTGCGCCGCCGCTGATCGCGGACGAGCAGCCTGCTGCGTTGCCGACGTACATGCGGTCGCCGAACAGCTGGCTGAGCAGCTTGATATAGGTGGTCTCTGCACAGCCTGCGCAGGCGGCGGAGAACTGGAAGTAGGGCTTTGCAAACTGAACATTTTTGACGCTCTTGTCGCTGATTACGTCCTTCTTGAGGTAGGTTTCGTTCATGGCAACGTCGTCGAACAGCGGCTGCTCGGACTTCATCTCCTCGAACGGCGCCCAGGTCAGCGCGTCCTTTGCCGGGCACGCGGTCAGGCACACGCCGCAGCCGAGGCAGTCATACGGCGAAAGCTGCATACGGAAATTGTACTTCGGCGCGTCCTTGCCGAGGCCCTTTGCCGGTGCGGTAACGAAGGAATCCGGAACACCGGCCTTCTCCTCGTCGGTCAGCAGGACCGGACGGATTGCCGCGTGCGGGCAGCACATCGAGCAGCGGTTGCACTGGATGCAGGCGTCGGGGTTCCACTTCGGAACCTTGGTCGCAACACCGCGCTTGGAGTAGACCGAGGTGCCGTTCTCCCACGTGCCGTCGAGCACGCCGTACTTCTGGAATACGGAGACCGGGAGCTTGTCGCCCTGCTGCTTGTCGAGCGGCATGACGATGTCGCGGACGAACGGGGTCATGTTCTTCGGCTCTGCGACAGGCTCGTCGGTCGCGTCCGCCCATGCAGCCGGGATTTCGACCTTGACGGTCGCCTGAACGCCGAGGTCGACCGCCTGGTTGTTCATGTCGACGATCTTCTGACCGGCCTTCTTGAAGTAGGAGTTATAGTTGTTCTTCTTCATATCCTCGATCGCGAGGTCCATCGGGATGACCTTGGTCAGCGCGAAGAACGCGCCCTGAAGGATGTTGTTGGTGCGCTTGCCGAGGCCGATAGCCGCCGCCAGCTTTGCCGCGTCGATGATGTAGAAGTTTGCGTGCTTGCGCGCGAGGTCGCGCTTCATCTTCGCCGGGAGGTGCTCCTCAAGCTCCTCGACCGACCACGGGCAGTTGAGCAGGAAGGTGCCGCCGTCCTTGAGGTCTGCGGTGACATCGTACTTTTTAACGTAGGTCGGGGCGTGAACCGCGACAAAATCCGCGGAATTGACCAGATAAGTGCTGAGAATCGGCTCGTCGCCAAAGCGCAGATGGCTCTGCGTCAGACCGCCGGACTTCATCGTGTCATAGGAGAAATACGCCTGCGCGTACTTGCCGCCGACAAAGCCGATGGTCGAGATAGCGTTCTTGTTCGCGCCGACCGTGCCGTCGCCGCCGAGACCCCACAGCTTGCAGCTGATCTGACCCGGATGCGGCAGCTCGATCTCGGTGTAGTCGAGCGAGGTGTGGGTTACGTCGTCGTTGATGCCGATGGTGAAGTTGTTCTTCGGCTGCTCCTTCGCGAGGTTGTCGTAAACCGCGATAAACTGGCCGGGGGTGGTGTCCTTGGAGGACAGGCCGTAGCGGCCGCCGACGACGGTGATGTCGTTCCGGCCTGCCTGATTAAGGGCGGTCACGACGTCGAGGTAAACCGGCTCGCCGACCGAACCGGTCTCCTTGCTGCGGTCGAGAACAGCGATCTTCTTGACAGAAGCCGGGATTGCCGCCGCGAAATGCTTAACGGAGAACGGGCGGTACAGGTGGATCTGCACCATGCCGACCTTGCGGCCCTGTGCGTTCAGATAGTCAACGGTCTCCTTGACCGCCTCGGAAGCCGAGCACATGACGACGATGACTTCCTCTGCGTCCGGCGCGCCGTAGTAGTTGAACAGCTTGTAGTCGCGGCCGGTCAGCTTGTTGATCTCGTCCATGTAGTGCTGGATGGTGTCGGGCACGATGGCAGACTTGACGTTCGCGCCCTCCTTGCACTGGAAGTAGATGTCGGGGTTTACGTTGTTGCCGCGGTTGGTCGGATGCTCCGGGTTGAGCGACTGACGGCGGAACTCCTGGAGCGCCTTCTGGTCGACCAGGCCGCGCAGATCCTCATAATCGAGGGTCTCGATGCGCTGCATCTCGTGCGAGGTGCGGAAGCCGTCGAAGCAGTGCATGAACGCATAGCGCGCCTTGATGGCGGACAGATGCGCGACGGCGGACAGGTCCATCGCCTCCTGAGGCGAGGAGGACATCAGCATACCGTAGCCGGTGGTGCGGCAGGTCATGAAGTCGGTGTGGTCGCCGAAGATCGAGTGATGGTTGCTCGTGACGACGCGGGACGCGATGTGCATGACGCTCGGCAGGAACTGGCCGCCCATGGCGTACATCGCCGGGATCATCAGCATCAGGCCCTGCGAGGAGGTGAAGGTCGTGGTGAGCGCGCCCGCCTGCAGCGAGCCGTGGCAGGTGCCGGCCGCGCCGGCCTCGGACTGCATCTGAATGACGTCGACCGTCGTGCCGAACAGGTTCTTCTTGCCCTTTGCGGACCATTCGTCGACCTTTTCCGCCATCGGCGAGGACGGCGTGATCGGGTAGATCGCCGCTACCTCGGTGAACGCATAGGCGCTGTACGCCGCCGCCGTGTTGCCGTCCATAACAGCATAGTTCTTTTTCTGCAATTTATATCCTTCTTTCCCTTGTGAAAAACGTGTATATCTGCGTCAGTCGATGCCGCCCGCCCGGCGGATCGCGTCGCACACACGCGCGGTGCGCAGCGACTCCTCTTCGGAAACGGTGAGCGCGGAGCCGTTCAGCACGGCATCCGAGAACAGCTCGATCTCCTTTTTATAGTTATCATCGACCCAGATCGTGTATTCCGTGGTGGTCTCGTCTACATACTCCGCTCCCTGCGGACGAGCGCCCGTGGTTATACGTAGTTGCACAGACGCGCGATGGCGGTTTCGGTGTAGCCGAGCGCTTCTGCCTTGGTCTGGCGGCCGTTCGCGGTCTCCACGACCATTGCGAGCAGATCCTGACCGAGCTCTTCTACCGTGCGCTCGCCATAGATGAGCGGCGCGGCGTTGAAGTCGATGTTGTCCTCCATGTTGGCGAAGGTAATCTTGTTGCCGGTGATCTTGATGACCGGCACGATTGGGCTGCCGATCGGCGAGCCGCCGCATAGAGGTCAAAGCCAAGTCCGTAGTAGAGATAGA